>Ga0208269_100362_pt1 | contig 23745 bp, 21 predicted proteins | sample LakWasMe88_LOW11_2_FD_183912 | JGI IMG/M metagenome (GOLD analysis project Ga0208269, IMG submission 183912) | Freshwater sediment methanotrophic microbial communities from Lake Washington under simulated oxygen tension - Sediment Metagenome... | ecosystem: Environmental > Aquatic > Freshwater >...
CTTTCTGGCTGGTCTGTTCTTCCTCGATCCGCTTTTGAATGCCGTGGGCGTGTTCGCCGTTGAAAAGATCAATGGCAAAATCGAGATCGATGATTTTCTTGGCGAGAAGGTCGCACAACCCGGCCCGGTCCACGGACCTCCGGGCAGTCTTCGGGACTTCGCCGGACCTCGCGGAAGTCCTGGTGGTTGGATAGTGGCTCATAGAGCGGACTTCTCAGGACTTCCAAGCAGTCCGAAGGACTTTGCCGGACTCCTCGAAAGTCCCATCGCCATGGCATCCACCTGCAGAGTGGGACTTCCCCGGACTTTCGAGCAGTCCCAGGGACTTTACCGGACTTCCAGGAAGTCCTGATGCTAGGGCTGCTTCTTACAGAGCGGGACTTACGGACAGTCCCAGGGACTGTTCCGGCCTGCGCGGGCGTCCTAAGCCACTGCTGCCTGGTAAATTTTGCTCTATTTCGCTCCTTGTTTCCTTCTTTAAAAGCATCAAAAAAAGTCGCATTTCAATTTAAAAACTACCAATATTGACAAGCTTCAAAAAACAATTGAAAATCAGCCCCGCTAATGTGTGGGTCTAGGGCTGGATTCGTGCAGCGCTGTTAGCTCGACAGGATAAAACTTGAGCCATCAACCCCGGTCTTGGTTTCTATTGAGTTAGATTCGGCAGGATGCCGCCGGGCAACCCTATTGCGATTTTTTATTGTTGTCGGCCGCCTTTTGCATAGCAGATGGTAGTCTAATTTTTTGTTTTTAAACGGCCATTGCCACGCAATGCGACGTCTCGGCATTATTTTGCCTTTTTCTTCCTTTTTAATTCCATCATGGAACCCCCGTGGATCGTGTGATCCGCATTATCATCCCTTGTCTACCACCACTTTCGTGGTTCGGCAATCTCAACGCGTTTTAGCGCTTTTTCCTCCGGCCAGGCCATCTCTTCAGATCGGTTAAAAACGCCGCGCGGAACGACATCTCACCGCCAAAAAAACTGCTTTTTGGGGCTTCATGCCCTTTAAAAATTTGCTTTTTCTGGCTCTTCTAAAACATAGACACTTTCAGATACAGGATTTTTTGCAAAATTTCCTATTTGGAATCAGTGATCTATCGACACACGCTTCTCAATATTCTGTGAGGAAAAGTTGGGATTTTACGTTGAAAATCTGTTTAGGACCGGCAGTACCTTGCGTCGCGTTTGGACGTTCTTGGTCGGCTGACCACCACCGCGAGACAAATTTTCGACCCCATTTCTCGCTTCGCGCGGCGAGTAGAAAATAGCGCATCGATGTTTTAATTTTTGTGCACCTTGCTGGGAGGTTTGTCCCGTGCATGCATAGCTCACCGTCGTAAGAATTGGTCCGCACAAAAAGAGGCATCCGGGGAATTTCAAATTCTGTTCTGAATGATCAGGTTGGAATTTTTATTCCCCAACGTGGGCCGGTTTTGCCTGCTTACGACGTTAAAGATTTTTAGGACACACCGGCCCCACCCCAAAGCAACTTCCGAAAGGCTGTTTTGGAGTGGGGTTGTTAACCATCTTACTGATAATCATGGAGAAAACTTATGATGACTGATTTACAAAACCCTGCCAAACCTCTGATTCCTGTTTTCACCACGGAAATCGGCGGCGTGCCAACGCAGGCCGTTGATGCGCGAGAATTGCATGGATTTTTAGGTGTTGGGCGGGATTTTTCTAACTGGATAAAAGACCGGATTAACGAATATGGATTTGCTGAGGACGTGGATTACGTTTTGATTCGCCAAAACGGTGGAACCAAAACCGGTCGCGGCGGTGATCGTCGGTCAATTGACTACCATCTGTCGCTCGACATGGCCAAAGAACTGGGCATGGTGGAAAAAAATGAGCAAGGGCGCCTGATTCGCCGCTATTTTATTGAGTGTGAGCGTGCCGCCCTTCAGGCTGCCTCGGCCCCTTCCAGTATTGAAAATATCCATGACCTCAATGCCATCCTGCCGCCGCATTTCCATCTGAAAAATAAAAGCGAATTCGCGATTCAAGCGAGCTCGCGGATGCTGTTCTGGACGCTGGAAAAACGCGACAAACTGCTGCACCCGAGTATTGATCGGGATTTGCTGTTTCTGGTCACGCTGGACATCCACCGCTCAGTCAAGGCCGAATTGATTCAGGATGCGCTGTCCAAATTCCCTGGCTCCTGCTCTATGAGTGACGCGGACCTGCTCGCGTTTATCAAAAACTGGCGTCCGTCATTCGCGGCCGAGGTGGACTGATGGCCAATTTTGGAATCGGATCGAGAAACATGCTCGATGCCGGCCGGATGGTATTGCGGGAGAGATCACGCAATGGTTTTAAGACGCAAGACGACTATATCGATCGATGGCGGCTGTTTTGTGGGTACGCGAAAGAAAATGGCGTGACAAAAATGGAGCAGGTTGACCGGGAGTTCGTAATTGGCTACGGACAGCATTTACAGCGGCAGCTGGAGGCTGGTTTGTACAGGAGCGCTTCGGCGCCGAAAAATTATTTATCCGCGGTGAACTGCGTGCTGAAGCTTGCCACCCAGGGAAAATGGCAGACTGTGAGGCCTGGATCTGATTGCGGTATCGAACGCCGGAAATATATCCCGAAGGAGACAAAATCCATTTCGGAAACCAAGCACACACAGATGCAGCAGAATGTCGGAGAAAGAATCTCGCATTTGCTCGCGTTGCAAAGAGAATTTGGCCTGCGTTTCAAGGAGAGTTGTTTGCTGGATCCGAAATCCGCCTTGAAGCAGTCGGAAAAGTATGGATTTATTTCAGTAAAGGCTGGAACTAAGGGCGGCCGACCTCGGCATGTTCCCTGCACGGATAAGGGTAAACTCATACTTGGGCAAGCCGCTAAAATCCAAGATGGAAGAGCAATGATGCCGAATAACATGAACTACACCAAATTCCGCCAAGAATGCTATGCACAGGCTCAGATAGCCGGCTTCAATTTTCATTCGGAACGGCACGCCTATGCTCAGAACCGGTACCGCGAATTAGTTAATGCTCCGTCACCGATCGAGGCTGGATGGGAGCATAAAGGTCGAATCGAAAAACTGGCCGAATATCTCAAGATTCCTTTTGAGGAAGCGAAGGATCTCGACAACCGAGCCAGGCTTAGAATATCGATCGAACTGGGTCATTCACGCGTGGAGATTTCGAATGCGTATTTGGGCTGAAGAAATTAAAAAGCATACGCACGATTATGTGCGGCGTGGCGGAAAGAAGAACCGAAAAAAGCAGGTTTCACTGATTATTAACTTTTTGGAATTCACGTCGTCTACAGAGAAATTCACTTCAATCCATGAATTAGGACGGCGTCATGTGATTAATTTCTGGAAATCCCACCGAGATTTACCAGAAAAGACGGCTTACGATTACTGGCTTGCCATCTGTAAATTGTGGGAATGGATTGGAAAGAATGAAAAGCCGCCAAAGCCGAATTATTTCTCAATCCAAGAAAAAGAGGCCGGTTAAACAAAAAACGGACGGCTTGCAGAATGCATATCTAGGCTTTATAAATGCCAAGCAAAAATAAGCGGCGACTTGATGGGGTTTCGGTTTCGACAGCGACAAAGCAATTAGTAATATGACGGTGAATATCCTGTGTCACCTGCGTTTGAAAGTAGCGGCGTTGATCGTGTGGTATCCGATGTCCATGTCCTTCGCCCATGTGGGATCAGCCCCCAACGGGCCAGCGCAAAACGCCTCCTGCCGCCTTCCTCGCGCACGATCTGAATATTCTGCGTCGGCATGGGGCCGACCAAGACGCTGGCTAAACTAGCTAATTTCGCGGCCAAGAAATGGAAGCAGACCGGTGGCGTGCTGGACCTGTCAGACCCGCTTCGCCGGGAAAAGCTGATGCGGATCGTGCCGGTCGATGAGGTATGGGGCATAGGCTCGCGCGCCGCCGCCCTCCTGAATCAGCTTGGCATTCAAACCGTTTGGGACTTGGCCAGCCAGCCAGCCGACAGAATCCGCGAACAATTCAATGTCGTTGTTGCCCGCACGGTGATGGAATTGAACGGCATTTCCTGCCTGGAACTGGAAGAAATTGCGCCGGACAAGCAGCAAATCGTCTGTTCTCGCAGCTTCAGCCGCCGGATGACAGAATACCGGGAACTGTCCGAAGCGCTGGCCGAGTTTTGCAGCCGGGCCGCCGAAAAGCTACGATATCAGAATTCGGTAACCGGCCATATCAGCGTGTTTATTCGCACCAACCCCTTCAATCCGAACGAGCCGCAATATCAGCGTGCGGCCGGTTCGGCGACGCAGGATACCCGCGTGATCGTCAGCGCAGCCAATCGCTTGCTCAGGTACATTTTCAGGACGGTCTATGCCTACCAGAAGTGCGGCGTTCAGTTGAGTCGCATCCAGCCGGCAGCGGCGCCGGAGCAGATGGATTTGTTCGTTTCGGAGGCGTTGAGCCAGGCCGAGAGCGGGAGGCTGATGCAGACCATGGACCGGATCAACCGGCGCTTTCCGAAGGGCATTTCGATAGCGGCGACCGGCTTTGATAAAGCCTGGAAGCCCAAGGCGGAGCAGATTTCCAGGCGCTATACGACGGATTGGAGGGAGTTGGTTACAGTAAAAATGTGAGTCCGGAAAAATTTCTTAGCTCTTGGCGATTAATAAGCCTGCACACCGAATTTCAGCAATAATCGCGGCAAAATATCGTCAAGATTGAGAACTTCGCTGTCCGTCAGCTCAATCAGGTTGAAATTGTATTTCTTGTAAATAGCCAGCTTTTCTTTTTTCCGAGCAAGGTATTTTTCGTCGTTATCATAACCCCAAAATTCGATGTAGACCTTGCCCGTGGGAATATAGAAATCGCAGTACATCTCTTCCTCGATCGGCAGTTTGCGCTCGTAGGCATGGACTATCTCGGCCATGTACAGCCAGTTGTCGATCAGCATTTCCGCTTTCGATCGGACAAAATGGCCGTCTGTCGCGCGGTGCGTCGCCTCGAACTTGTGCCGGAAGCTGTCCATCTTGTCGCTGTCGGTTTTCGGCTTGTCGACGCCTTTCATGTTGTCGACGCTGTCTTTCAGTGCCATGACGTCCAGTATTTTTTCTGGCCAACGGACATAAGGGATGCCGGACCTTGAGTCCTCGCCCTGCTGCGCACCAAGCTTACTGCCCTGGTCGGTGACCAGCCAGCCCTTCAAGCCTTTCTTGATCCAACCCAGCTCCGACAGGATGTAATTCATCTTATTGGCCGACAGATCGAAGTGCTTTCCAATCATGGTGGCTGTAATGAGCTTATCGTTCGAAGCGTCGTATTTCGGCGCCGTGCTGGAATTAGCTTGCCAGAAATCGACGTCTTCCGGCCACGCCGCATATTGGCCGTATTTGCCGTTCAAATGCACACCGCCAAAGCGCTCGCCGGCTTCGGTCAATATCCACTGGTCGTTTTCCTTCCTGAGCAAACCCAGTTCATTCAAATGAGCGAACAATTCGTTCGGGGCCATGCCGCGCTGTTTGGCTAACTGAGTGGTCGAAAGTCTGTTAATTTCTGTCATCTTCGCGTTTCCTTGTCTATCGTAGCAATGCTCGTTAATCAGGTGATGTTATCTTTATGGGTGATGCTGCTGTATTTTGCAGCTTTCAGGTCGATGAATTGTTCTGTGTGGTTGCATGAGAACTCGGCGCCTTTCCGGTAATGCGAGCATCCCCAGAACTGGCCGTAAGGCCCTTTTCTCAAGGACATCTTACCGCCGCATTCTGGGCAAACCGGCTCGACGTAATCGCAGCGCTTGTTCTCGCAAACCCGGAATCGGCCCTTTTCGCGCAAACCGCCGCCGCACCATTGGCAGGCCGATTCGGTATGAGTGCATAGCGGATATTGACTGCATCCGAAAAAGCTGCCGTGCTGGCTGTCCCTGGACACCATGTAGCCGGTCCCGCATGCGCGGCACGGAATGTCGGCGATCTTGTCCTGAAAGCCCTCGCCTATAAATTCGTCGACGCGAATATCGTAGCGTCGATCGACCAGCTCCCGGACGAAAACGGATGCTTTATCGGCGTCGCAAACCAGATAGACATGATGCCGGGTTCGGGTCAGAGCCACATAGAACAAGCGTCGCTCTTCGGCATGGGCGAAGGCTTCCGCTGGCGGTAACAGCAGTTCCAAGACAGGATGCGTCGATTTTTCCGATGGAAAACCGTTCTTGCCTTTTTCCAGACCCAACACAATGACATAATCGGCTTCCTTACCTTTCGAGGCATGCACCGACATGAATTGCAGCTTCAGATTGGGATATTGATGCCTCCACTTGGCCAAATCCGGTTTCCTGAAGTTAAACCGTGCCAGTATCAACACGCTGGCATTTTCCGATACTTTGCCGTTGATCGTCGATAACGCCGCATGCAAACCGACCTGATCGCCGTTTGTCTTGATCAGCGAAACGGCCGCTTGCTCGATGACCGCATGACTGCGGATCTGTTTGGCGATTTGCGTCGGGTTTTGCATGACAAACCGCGACGCCACGTCCCCGATTTTGTTATTGAAACGAAAAGTCCGGTCCAGAATGCTGATGGCAGTATCGCCGAAGTGCGCCTCGAATTCCTTGGTGATCGAGACATCGCTGCCGGTGAATCGGTAAATCGATTGCCAATCGTCGCCGACGCAAAACAAACCGCTGCCGGGGTTTTGGTCTCGCAACCCCTTGATCAGGCGCGCACGGTTCGACGATATGTCCTGAAACTCGTCCACCAGAATATAGCTGTACGGCGACCGGTACTGACCGGCTTCCACGTATTCGATCGCCCGGCCGATCATGTCGTCAAAGTCGATCGTTCCGGTTTCGCGTAAATGCAGCTGGTAGGCCTCATAAACCGGTTCGAACAGCAACGCCGCCGCGCGCATCCGGTCGCGATCTTTGTGCTGTTGCCCCAAAGAAACCAGGCGCTTGATGTCGAGGCCTGCGGCTTTGAACAACCCGAGCATTTGGGCCAGCAATTGGCTGAACTGCGACACCAGCCCGAACTGATTCAGTTGCCGCAGCAGTTCATTGTTGGGTAATGGCTGAAACGCTACGCCCGCTTGCTTTAGTTGCTGCTCGAGCGATTGAGTCAACACGCCTTGCTGCTTTTGGTAACTGTAGGTTTCGATCAGACGGGTTTGATATTTTTGATGCAAAGCCCGTTTCCATGCCATTCCGGCCAGATAGCTTTGCTGATCGATGAAAGGCGGCGTTTGATTATGTTCATTGACAGCGAAATGCTCGATATAAATGCCGTAATCGGGCAAGTAGAAATCCGGCTGATACACGCGGTAATCCGGCCCCGCGGTGTTCACCTGGTAATTGGCCTCGTACTGGTACGCGATGCCTTGCCGATACAGAAAATTGGCAATCTCGCACTCTTCATAGCTTTTCACCAGCTCGCCCTGTAGCGTGCGGATGTCGTTTTCCAGAATGTAATTGTTGTACTCGCCCAGGCTTTTGAACTCGAAAGTGCTTCGGTACGGGAAGCTGTAATAGAGGAAATAGCCGATCAGGCGCGACTTGTATTGCTCGTCCTGCATCAAGCGCTGGACTTGCTGGTCGACGAACCTGGCCCGCAAATGCTCGTCTTCGGCCATTTTGTCGATAGCGGGTGCCTCTCCTTCGACTTGGGCGATGATGTGCTTGCCGAGACTGTGAAAGGTTTTCACGGTCAGCGTCTCGATACCTAGCTTCGAACGAATGCGCTCGTCCATTTCCTCGGCGGCCTTGCGCGCGAACGCCAACATCAAGATTTGTTCCGGCTTGGCGTGCCCCGATTTGATCAAATAGCCGGCCCGCCCGATCATTGTGCTGGTCTTGCCGGTGCCGGCACCGGCCAGTACCAGATTGTGCTGTTCATCGATCACGCAGGCCCGGCGCTGGTTGGTCGTCAGCGGGTTGCTTTCGACACCGTCGAAAAAGACATTGAATGCCTCTATTTGACGCGCGACATAGGATTCGTTCAGACGCTCGATCACGGCGTAGCCGTCACTCAACAGCGGCCGGATAAATTGCAGTACCTGGACCGCATCCGCCGGCAAAAAGCGCTGTATATCCTTGCGCTGTATCCCTTTGGCCAAGTTTCCGTAGGCCTGCAGCCATTGCCTGGCCACCGCTTTACGGATATAGCGATTTCCAGAAAACAAAACACGCGCTTGCCTGGAAGCGGCTTGTATCTCCGGAACCATGCGCTGGAAAAACTCTGATAGGTAACGCCTGGCTGTTTGGTCCAAGCCGGCTTGCAAATACTGGGACTGCTTTTTACCGATCCCGCCAATGCGGATAATTTCGCCGTTTTCGAGATGAAACGCCAAAACGTCCCAGAAAATGCCAGGCTCTAAAGCAACGCCTTTGCCAATGGACAGATACGATATTTGTTGCTGCGTCTTGCCGTTATTCAGCAGAACGCCATCGTCCACTGAGGAGATAGAATCATAATTGGAATGGGCGGCGAAAAAAGCGGCCAGCCAGCCGATGCGGTAATTTAACAGGTATGTTGATGCTCTCTTCAAGGACAGACCCTTTGCTCGTCTTTGCCTTTATCGGCTGTAATCCCTGAGTATAGCAAGTTTCAAAACATCCCTTCCAACACGCCAGGCATAGCTCTCACCTCAGCCGCGCAACCAAATTCGTCAGCCGTTTCTGCGAACGCTGCGTCCTGACTGCCATGCCCAAGGCCTTCGGCTGCGCGACGATCACGACCGGCTTCTTCCCGCGCGTCACGCCGGTATAAAGCAGGTTCCGTTCCAACAGCATGTAATGCTGCATGGCCAGCGGAATCACCACGACCGGGTATTCCGAGCCCTGGCTTTTGTGAATGCTGGTCGCGTAGGCCAGGCTGATTTCATCCAATTCGTTGAATTCGTACTCGACAATCCGGTCGTCAAATTGGATCTGCAACAGGCTTTCCTCCAGGTCGATCTTCTGCACGGTCCCGATGTCGCCGTTGAACACTTCCTTGTCGTAATTGTTGACGTTCTGGATCACCTTGTCGCCGGGCGCATAGGTGGAGCCGTATTTGGTAACCTTCGGCTCGCTGTCGCCGTTCAAGCGAGCCTGCAACTCGACATTTAGCGAACGCGCGCCCAAGCCGCCGCGGTTCATTGGTGTCAACACCTGGATGTCGTTGACCGGGTGAAACCCGAAACGCTTCGGGATGCGCTCGGTGACCACCTGGATCAACTGCGCGAACACATCTTCCGGCGTTTCGGCGGCGATGCAGTAGAAATCCGACAGGTCGCCGCCGTTCTCTGCTTGCGTGACCTGCCCCTGGTTGATCTTGTGGGCGTTGACGATGATCCTGGACGTTGCCGCCTGGCGGAAGATTTCGGTCAGTCGGACGGTGGGGATTTGCCCGGACTCGATGATGTCGGCCAGCACGGCGCCGGGGCCGACCGACGGCAATTGGTCGACGTCGCCGACGATCAGCAGCGCAGTGCTGGACGGAACAGCCTTTAAAAGCTGGTTCATCAAGGCTATGTCCATCATCGAGGCCTCGTCGATCACCAGCAAATCGACATCGAGCGGGTTCTCGTCATTGTGCTTGAACGCGAAGGCCGGCGGGTCGAATTCCAGCAGGCGATGCACCGTCTTGGCTTCCATGCCGGTCGATTCGGCCAGGCGCTTGGCCGCCCGGCCGGTCGGGGCGCAGAGGCCGATATTAATGCGTTTCGCGCGGAAAACCTTGAGAATGCTATTGACCAGCGTGGTCTTGCCGACGCCGGGACCGACGGTGATCACCGAAACTGCGCCAATCGAGAAAAATGGACTTAAATACAACAAAATATTGGGTGGAATTTTAACTACTACGAAAAAGCCGCACCCAAAACCAAAGATCAAAGGCGCCGCCGATAACAAACGCAACTCCGCCTAAAGTCGAATATCCAAGCATGTAAAACGCCAACGCATCCAGCAGAATGACAGCAGTGGCAAGGTGTCGTTTCATTTCATTCCTTACCGCAATATTTCATTTCCACCACCCTAAAGTTGACATTAAAAACATTTAAAAAACAACGTATTACTTTAATTTATTAAAGTTAGGTAAAGTCATTTATTAAGAGTTTCTTGTGGAACAATCTCCCTAGATTTTCTTCGCGTCGTGTCCTTTCGCCTTAAGCCAGGCCTTAAATTCAGACGGCTTTACCTTTGGCACAAGCTGTTTGCGCAGCCAGCCTAAAAACGGCATGCGCTCCAATTTGTCGCGAAATTCCGCCGTATCGGCATTATAGGACTGCGCCTTCTCGGCCCCTGCTTCGTCGATATAGCGCTGCACCCAGACGCGTTTGTCATCGAGGGACAAGGCGTTAACCGCTTCGTTGACACTCTCGCGCGCATACTCGGCTTCGAGTTCGGCGCGCCGAGTTTCCAGCGCCTTGCGCTGCTCTTCCTCGATTTTACCCTTGGCTTCCTGCTCTTTCTTCTCCTCGAACGGCGTTTTGCCGACCACGGCGTCGCTCTCGTAAAGCGTGCGGATATAGCCGGCCGTTGAGCCCTTGACCTGTTTTTTCTTCGCCCTCGCCTCCACGTATTCGATAACCGATTTGGCCCGCGCCTCGTCCTGCAGAATCCAGAGAATGGCAAGGCGCTCCCCTATTCCGTGCTCCAACAGGCGCTTAAATATTTCGGATTTGCGGATGGCATCATGATCATCCTGGATCATCGGCTGCAAGAGCGTTTGTTGCGGGTTGTCGGTAACCAGAAATCGGACGGCGGTGACTTTGCGCCCTTGTTTTTGGAACTCCGGCACCAGTTGTATATCGGAAATGCGGTTGATCTCTTCGACGGGCTTGGTGATCACATCCCGCTTGAGGTATTTGAACTCGTCATACATCGGCGCACTGGCACCGACAATTTTTTTGAATCGGTTAAGCTCCCACCACCCGGTTGAGCCGACGGCCTTGTAGCGGAGACAATTTTCATAAAGCGTCAGCGCGTAGCTTCCCTCAAAGCGCCGTTGTATGCCAATGTTGATCGTCGCGTATATCTCGGGGTCATAAAGCCGCTCGGCGAGATATTCGTCGTAGCGATAGGTGCAGGTGCCGTCCTTGATCTCGCCATAAGACAGCATGGACATGACCCGCCATACCTCCTTGCCGTCCTCCATCATGTTGAATTCGACGGCTGTAGAGGCAAGCTTGCGCAGCACGTCCTGCAAACGCTCGATGTTGTTGCTTTCGTCCCAGCCGAGCATCGCGCACAGGTGTTTGATAGGAAGCGTATGCGTCCGCCGCGTCAATAGCGCATCATAGGCGTTCAAAAGCAGCACGTTAACCATCTTCCGTTCGAGCAAAGAGAGAACTCCGCTCGTGTGGATTGCGGCCACATGCTTCTTAACTTGCTCGCTGGGTGGCTGAGGATTTTTAAGCGCCTTTTTTTCGGTCATGAAGACCGATTATATTGAAAGGTGATGCTTTGTCAATCAGTTTAAAGCTCACCTTTGGAAGTCTTTACGCTCATCCCCTAAACCCTCACCTTTCATCCCCTAAACCCTCACCTATGAGGTGCCAACCAACTATATAAATATAGCTATAGGCAATATAATCATAGACTTATAATTGCTTACACTCGAATTATAGCTTATCCCCTAAACCCTCACCTTTCATCCCCTAAACCCTCACCTTTCGAGGCCGACTTATCCCCTAAACCCTCACCTTTCATCCCCTAAACCCTCACCATAAACTTCTGCAGGCCGCGCCGTGCAAGGGTTTCAGAAAGCTAAATATATTTAAATATGTTGTTTATTAAACATTCTTAAACAACAACAAAGAACTGTTGTTGTTTTCTTTGGCTTGGATTTTGAAATCATAAGGTGAAAAAAGGCCTTCCTGGACCTGGACCTGAAAATGAAAAAGAGGCAACGATCAATTTGTCGTCATATCACCAGTTTTCCTCGATCCACTGGCCGATTCTCCCCTCCCAGACCGTCCCAGTCTTTCATGGCTTTCTGAGCGGCGCTATCCGGTCAACGATTTCATCGTATCGCGCCAAAAGCCCCGGATGAGGCTGCACTTGACCGGGCTCGTGTCTTAAAGCAATCGCCAAGGCCTTCACTATGCCGCGAGGCGAAAGGTATTCATCCAGGTCATGCCCTACTTCGTCCGCGTGATCGGCACCCCAAAAGTCTCCAATGGGTTCCCATCCGTCCTCTTCCCGCTTGGCGGATGACAGAGGCACCACGCCATCGCTTGTTTTCTCGTCGTCTGACTCGCCTTTAAAACGGATGTATTGGTGAGGCGGTAAAAAAGGCGCGCTGGTTACAAGGCCCTTCGATCTGCCGACGCCGGCGGCCCAGAAATACTTCACACTGCCGTTATCGCGGTATTTGGCGTTAAAGGCTCCCATCGCCTCGGTCGTCAAATCCCGCAAGCCCTTGGTCGATATGCCAACAAGCTTAAGGGAATTGCGAACGGGGATTTCCCATACGTTATCGCCGTCAAGCGGTTGATAGAATAAATCCGCGATCGGAGATCCCTTGTGAGGCGTGCCTATCGTGGTCAGCGAAGTGATGAATTCCGCGATGTTCCCTTCGTTATCGGGGGAGAGAATATAGCGGCTGTCCAGGCCGCCCATGCTGTGGGCAATGATATGCGTTTCTTCGTCCGGATTCAGGAATGGCGAATGCCCAGTTTGGCCCAGCGCCTTCAGGATTTGCTCCCTCAGCTGCTCGCCGCGCGTCTCGATGCTGTCCGTCGGGTCGACTGCGGTGGTCAACACCTTCACGTTCACATACTTGCTTTCGAGATGCCTTTTAATGCCGTTAAAGTAATCCAAACGCCCGATCCTATCGAACCCAAGAATGCCGTGGGCTAATACGATATTCATGTCTCCCCCTCAAGCCGATTAACGAAAAAGCCGATGGGCGCATCATAGTCCTTCGCCTGGAATAAATCCAATTGCGGCAGCTAAATAGGAGGAACGCTGCTTTATTCCGGCTTCGCTTTCTTCTCAAGGCTGACGTAAACCTCCAGCTGACCTTGCAGGTTGGCGACCAGTTTTTCAGCCTCGGAAGCCGTCTGATTCGCGACTCTCAGCTCAGTCTTGAGCTGGCTCAATTCGGTATTTGCCTTTTGATAATAGACACCCTGCCTCTCATATTCAATGATCTGCCTGGACAACTCCGAAACCTTGCGCTCAATATCGGTTTTCAGTTGCGTGTTGGATTTATTGGCGGCATCCAGCAATGTATGCAGCCTATGCTTCTGCATCTCTAGATCCTTTATTTCGGCGTCTTTTTGTTTAATTGCCGCATTGAATTGCCGTTGCAGTTCCTGCTTTTCCTGAACAGCCTCCTTATCCGCGGCTTCCAGCGCGGCAACCTGCTTTTTCAGCTCGCCGATTTCGTGCTGCAACCGGTCGTTGTCCTTCGACAGTCCTACATTAACTTTCTCGGCCTCATTTAACTTTAAAATCGCGTCGCCATGATCGCTTTTCTCTTCGGCCAGTTGGGCTTTCAAATCTGAAATGATGTCTTCCAGGCGGTCGATCTTCATTGCTTGGGCGTCTGAAAACTTGAAGGCTTCCTCCACCTTAAGCAGGTTGGCCTGCTCGGCTTGTTTCAAGGCTTCCCGCTGGATCTCAAGCTCGGCGTCGGCGATTCCCTTGGCCGTGTTCCACATCCTTTTCAGCAGGTCTTCGCCGTCCTTGGACAGCTCATCAGGCAGCTTAACGACCATAGGCAGGGCGTCCGGCTTCAACGCTTGCGCCTCTTCAGAAGCATTCCATGTGTTCAAATACTTCGTAATAGTGCTCATGCTGCCGCGCCCCAGTTTGTCATACAAGGCCACGGATCGTGGGCGCTCTCCCTGGGCGGCGAGTTCGGCGCAAGCGGCGTGTACGTCTTCTTCGGTCAGTTTGGGTGCGGCCATGGCGGGCTCCTGTCGGGTGGTGGGATGAGCTTAGTATAGCATAAAAATTACATTTTTAAAGTGTTATTACGGTAATTACATAATTATCGTAATTACCGTAATAACAGTAATTTTTTAGCTTTTATTGCACCCTGCTGGAATCATCCAGGAAGCCGTAGGTTTGTCGTGCTTGGCGTAATCCGCGACCGGGATCTTCTCGCCGGTCAGGCGCTCGATCTCGTCGACGGTGACCAGGTAGCGGTCCAGGTTCTTTTTCGTGGCCGCCGGCGAATTGGGCACGATCCAGGCGATCGCGCGCTCATCCTGGCCCTTGCCGCGAACGACCACCTTCCAGAACACGTCCGGCGTCGCCACTCCGTGCGACTTCAGGAAATAGTCGTCGGCCGGGTTGTTGCCCCAGATCACCCCGCCGATCACCAGCAGCTCGTCGATGTCGCGGTAGCATTCGACGATCTCCTCGGTCAGCAGCCACGCTCCCCAGTTCATGTTCGCGGCCTGGGGCAGAATGTTGGTCATGAAATTGCTCTGGTTGATCGCGACCGGCGAGGCGTCGAGGTGGTTGGCCGGCACTTGGTGGCCGCGGTCGTAGCCGTTGCCGTAGGCCTTGGCGCTGGCCTGCTGGCATTCCTTCGGCACTTTCGGGTCGAGCTTGAAGTCGGCGGCCCTGGCCGCGTTCCCGCCGTCGTGCTGGGCGTTGTATTGAAACTTGACTGGTCCGCGCCGGGCGCAATCGACCCAGACCGTGAAGTTCTCGTAGTCTAGTTTCAGTACGTTGCCGCCAGAATGGTTCCTCCCAGAATGTAACCCATCTGAGGCGGCGCTATAGCCTTCGCCCTTTGCGCTGTCGGCGCATCCTTGCATACGCGCGCAATGGATGGCTTAGTTGTAAGAATTTCTAGCGTTGTTTACAGTATTTTGGAAAATACTGTAAATGAACATTCATAAATGCACCCGTTTGACCTTATTGGGTGACCGTAAGGATTCGTGCGAAAATGGGCAATAGCAGCCAAGTTAATGCGACATTTGCATTTCTTCAGGATTCGCCAGATCAAGCCGTACATCGTAGTCTATTGGCCCCACCTCACTGTCCCGTAATTCGTACATGCCGAATCGACTGGGATGCTGCCGATACGGACTCAACGCCCGCAAAATGTCTGGCGTCAATGCCATGCCCTCTTCCTGCATCTCCTTCAGCGCCTCCGTCATGCTCTTACAATTGTGGAAGATCAGCAGATTGGCGATCAGATGATTATATTTGATGACTTTCAGTTGCTCGTCCCGTACATTTTCCTGAATCAAGTCATATCTCTGGCCGAAGTCTCGGTTTTGTCGCCTTATCTTCTTCAGCTATTCTGCGCCAAAGCTTTTATTACTGGCCTCGACTGATCCCCGCATTCCCACAGAATGAAACCATCGACAACGCCCTGCGCCGATTCATGCGGTTTGGCGTTGATCAACGACATCAGCGAGTCGTTCAGGATGGTCAATGCTTCCGGCGCATATGCGCCCACAAAGCGCTGATTACGGATCTCTCCTGCCCTGCATTGGTCGGGCATCCACCGCTGCGGAAAGGATCTCACGTTAAAGCCTCGTGCTGCCAATCTTTCCGCGACCGACGGCTTGCCGGATTTCACCAGCCAATCGACCTTTTTCAGAGTGTGCAGGGCGCCGATCAATACCAGAATAGGCTTTTCTCCGGCCAAGTTCGCGAGCCTCGTCGCCATCCATTCATCCCGATCAATGGGCTTATCCTGGCCGGCATCGATCGCGATCACCTCCAGACAAGGCGATTGCGCTTTCAACGTTGCCATGTCTTTGATCATTTTACGCATCGCCAAATGATCGATCGAATCAGGAATCTCGATGCCTGACACGGTATCGGCTTGGTTCATTGCGCGATCGATCGCAGGCTGCTCGCTGTCGGCGATCTCAAGCGCCAATATCGGGCATTGTTTACGTTTGATAGCCGAAATTACCAAATCTTTGATAAATCCGGCCGATTCGATGTGCTTGTGGGACTCGCCGATAAATATTATCGATTCCGGCGTCAGGCCTTCCAGGATCGGGTCAACTTCTGCCGCCTGGAGAGGCAAGGACAAAAGAAAGCAAAACAGCGCGGTAAAACGGTGCATGGTCGAGGCTCCTGGATGGTTATGACTCGGGGGCTAACTAACAAGATAAGCTGCCGAATCAGTATAGCCTCTGCCCGGCCGATTGCCGGACTCAAGGCTGTGTTCCGGATTGGTCCTGATAGTTGCGCTGAATATCGGCGGGCACGCTCACGCCGGCGGACTTCAACTGGTGCGCCTTCTCGATGACTTCGAGCCGGCGAAAGTCTCGGTCCGCGCGCGAGCGCCGGAAGTTCGCGAATGCGCTCAGCAGCGCGACTATCGCGGTGACCACGGCGCCGATCAAGCCGCTGGTCAGCACCGCTTGTATTTTTTCGAGCCTTTGAATCTCTTCCCGGAGCTGCTTGCTCGCTATTTCTCCTCTGGCGATCGCTTCCTTGAGCGACCGGATTTGATCTTGCGCCGCTTCGTTCGATGGCGAGGCCTCGATGATCTGGCGGCCGCGATCGACCTCTTCCTCAATCCGTTGAGCTATGGCAGCGTAGCCTGTGAGCGGCATGAGAATGCAGGCTACCGCAAATATTCCCAACAAGAATTTTCGCATTGTCATGCCCTCCTCTCTGTCGGCCTTCCTACTAAACGTCGGTGCCGTGTGACATGAGGAATATCATACCATTTCATGATGCTTGCCTAAGCGTGATGGCATTTGCAAAGCCGTCCTTTTTGCCAATGTGTAGCAACTTGCTACACATTGGCAGCCAGCAGCAAGCTTGTCCCGTTTATCCCGGTGCCTCTGCGCTGATCATGGCAGCTTGCCGCTTAATCATAGCAGATACAATTTTCAGTTGAATAAGGCACAAATATACGAATCATTTTTCCTAAAATTAGGAATATAACATTAATAAAAATCTGTTAATTATTGAGTAATATGGGTTTTAATTGTTAATCGTAATGGTTATACTGGACACGAAAAAATTAAATATCGTGCACATATGACAAAAAAAACCTCTGTAATAGCTGTTGCCAATCACAAAGGCGGATGTGGAAAAACAACCACGGTTGTCAATCTCTCGGCTGAGCTGGCAAAAATGGGGCTTTCCGTGCTGGTGATCGATCTGGATCCGCAGGCCAATGCCAGCCTTCATATTGGGAAAAAACACCCCAGCGAAGTTCCTATCACCTGTGCGGAACTTTTGTTGTCGGAAGTCGAGAAGCTACCGCAGTCTATATATGACGACACCAACATTGACGGCGTTTCGCTGATTTATGGTTCGTTGGCTCTTGGCAAAACAGAAGACGAATTGAAGGACGATGTGCCGCGTCCATCGGAAGAATTGCGAGACAAAATAAAGCATCTTCACGGTATTTATGACGTCATCCTGATCGATTGCCCGCCGAGTCTCAAGCTACTGACCAGCAACGCCCTGGCCGCGGCCACGCACTTGATCATCCCGATCGAGTCGGGTTCGCAGTACGGCATGTATGGGGTTACCGACCTGATGAGGCTCGTCGAGAAAATAAAGCGCATCAATCCCGATCTCGAATTGATCGGGGCATTACTGATTCGCCACGATGAAAGGCAGACGGTTTGCAAGCTGATTGAGGCGTCCGCAAAAGATCAGATAGGCAAACTGATCGATGTCCGGATACCAACCAGCACCAAGGTCAATCAGTCCGCCATTGCGCAGATGAGCCTGCATGCCTTGGACAGAACATCAAAAATTTCCCGTGAATTTAAACATCTGGCGGAAGTGATTGCTAAGCAATTAAATCTTGTCAAAGGAATGGAATAAACATGAGCAAAGATTTAAAAAAGATGCTGGAACAAAAGCTGCAAGAAAACACGCAACGGCATGCTTTGGCGGTGCAGGAAGCTAATTTCGAGGAAGGTAAGGAGCATATCCTCATCCCTGTCGATAAGATCGAGCCGAATCCGTACCAGCCGCGTCGCATCTTTCCGCAGCAGGAACTCGACCAATTGGCGCAGTCGATCGCCGAAATTGGTTTGTTGGAACCTATCCTGGTGCGCAAAATCGAGGATCGCTATCAAATAGCCGCCGGCGAGCGGCGCTGGCGTGCGCATAAGCAGTTAAATAAGCATACTGTCGAAGCTTTGGTAACAAGCATAACCGACAGCGACATGGCCGTCTTCGCGCTGGCCGAGAATGTCGACCGGGAAGATCTGAGCGATTACGAAATCGGCTTGGCGTTGAAACAGGTCGAGAGTGCTTTCCCGACCAAGAAAAAACTGGCCGAGTCGCTGGGCCTCAATCGCGAGGACATGTACCGGTACTATGCCTATGACGACTTGCCGCAATTTATCATTACCGACCTGAATGCCAATCCAAGATTGCTTTCACGATCGGCCGCTAGCGACATCAAACGGCTTTTGAAGCAATGCGGCCAGTTGCCGTTATTCAATGCCTACCTAGCCGAGGCCTGGGCGCTGTTATTGGAAAATGAGTTGGATCAAACCAAGATCGCCGCTTACGTCACGCGCAAGCTTGATGAAAAAGACAGCCATATTCGAGACTCGCGCAATTTGATCAGGGACGGCAAGAAGGTGGGTAACATTGCCTGGACCGAAAAGCACATTACCGTAAAGATCAGCACAAAAGCGCTTAATGCCGATCAGGAACAAAAGTTAAAGGAATTTTTGGAAAAACTGATCGAGGGCGAATTTGCCGAAGTGTAGCAAGTTGCTACACTTCCAAGCCTAAGCTGCTTCGCAGATCCTCGGCTAATTCTGGCGTTATCTCTTTAGCAAACTTCTATGGCTCCCTTTCAAGTAAGTTGGTTTGTTGCAGCTTTAATTGGAATGCTCAGCTTCGCCTGTATGGCACTGACTCTCAAGAAATTGACTTATCTGCTTCCTACTCCAATTATTTTGCTCTACCTATTTGTGGTTACGTCTGTTCTCTATTTAATCTTTGGTATTAAGCGAGGTTTTCAGTTCGGCATAAGCTGGCAAGCTCTTGGCCTCATCGCACTTGCTTCGATTTTTGCATTCATCGGGAATCTTGCGGACGTGGAAGCGCTGAAACACGCTCCAAACCCTGGGTACGCCTCAGCGGTTAAGGCAGGCCAAATTCTTGTGATCACATTCGCCGCTCTATTGCTTTTTCCAGAGCAGAGGTTATCGATAGAAGGGATGTGCGGAGTTTTATTGGTTTTTTCTGGTGTAGTAATGCTGAGTCTGCAGAGGTAAAAGAAATAACAACCAAATCGACACGACAGTAAAGTGCGGCTAATTCAAGTCGTTAAGTTTTATTTCTGACATCGCTTCTACTCATCGGATGGATGATTCTCGATTAAGGCTCGACTTGCCGTAATCTAAATGGCGGCCGGTGACACGACTGCTTGTTTTACCTCCAGTAGCCGACGACATCCGGCCGCCGAAAGCCCCACGCAGGGCAAATGCGAAAGGCGGGCGGGGGAGGCGGCGGACATCAAATAGCTGTGGCCTTATTGGGATTGCGCAGCGCAGGGATAGCAAGCTTCGGATTGGATAGAACTTGAGCGTAGCCAATGAGCTTCGGGCGGCACTGGCAGGGAGGCCTGTGCCGTTTAGCCATGGAAGGTTATGCCAGGGCGCTTAACGGACGAGTTGCGGATTAGCGCAGCGTCCGTGCCAGTGGTCGAGGCTTCTCGGGGCCGATCAAGAAAAATACTCAATTTAATCTGACAACATGCCAACGTCCTTGGCTCATGCGATTCTCGATCATTTTTTTATATTGATCCGGATGCGGGGGCTCTTTGCGCTGGTGTCGTTTCCGATTACAGAATAAGCATGCAGCAACAATATTGCTTCGTGTCGCCGTTCCACCATCTTTGTAGGCCTTAAGATGTTCTCCGGTACACTGAAAACGCTTGGCTTGGGCAAGCGTGATTTTGTGCTTTAAGGCGAAATCATGGGGATCTTCCGACCACATAGGTTGACTGCAATAGAAGCAGCGGCCGGATTGACTGGAAAAAGCGAGAGAACGGGGAACGACGAGAGATTTGCGAGACTTTGCCATGTAAAGGGTTCCGACTAAGGTTGATAAGTCCCCGTCCATCTCATACCTGAGAATGTACGGGAACCAGTCGGAGAATCTCACGTACTGGCACAGCAGGAGCCCCATTGGGGTTATATCCAGATTGAATTATATAGGCCGTTGTTCGACGGGCGCAACCATTAGGCTGCAAAAGAGGGAAATTGCGCAGGGATAGCGGGCTTCGGATTGGATCGAGCTTGAGCGTGGCCAATGAGCTTCGGGCGGCACTGGCAGGGAGGCCTGTGCCGCGATGCCAGGGAGGGCCATGCCAGGGTGCCTAACGAGGGAGTGAGTTGAGCAATTCGGGAGCGCGATCGCAAAACAGGGAGGTTTTGCGGTCGTGCGGACGAGTTGCGGATTAGTGCGATGCCCTTGATGTGTTGAGAGGTTGGAGCAGCCATGTCGTATTAGGATTAATGCCGCCATTGATCCCTATTAAATTATTCTGTGCGAGAATTGGTAGGATGTAATTAATACATCTTACGTTGCGATTTTGAGCTCGTGCTGCTCTACGAAGGGTATTACTAGACCTGATCTCACAAATATGATTGGCTATATGGTTATTCGCGACTAAATAGTGAAGTGCGCCTTCAAATGCTGCTCGTGGAATAATCAGTCCATTTCTTTGAGGCACTATAGTTATTGAATTTTCATTAATAGCGGAAATTGTAAACGGACGATGCCTTCTATTATCAGGGGTATTAAATGTTTGCCCCATGGCTAAATTTTGAAACACAGCATTGATATTTTGAGTGCAGGTATTACACATTTTTTTCCAAATTGATAGATGTTATTTACTAACGCTTAATTTAGCCCACAGCTCGTGAATAATCTTCTCCGATGCATCATCCGGATGCACAACGCTGCAATCGGCCAATAGCTTGCTTTCTGGTTCATGCAACCCAAACGCATTCCGGATCATCATACCAAGTCCAAAGTGCAGATCGGTCAAATCGTCTTCCCGCATAACCGCCAGTGCGATTTTCTGCTCGCCATCAAGTATAGACATCAGACGCTCGACAGCCTCATCCACCGTCTCCGGCGTCCGTATGTTTTTCTCAAAGATGGCTGGTCAATTTTTGGACAATTTAAAGAAACTCCCGCATAGACAATGGGTTAGAGATAAATGTGACACATTAAAGACAGAGTTATCCACAGATTTTGTGGATAGCAGAGTCGCAACCGGTTAAGCCTGCCACATCGGGCGAACTCTCTTTTTCTCTTGCTCGATTTTCTGGCCCGTAAGCCGGTCCCATAAAAAAATACCGGACAAACGCTCGACCACGACGGTTGGCACCAGGAAGGATTCCAGCGGTTTGTCCGATGCTTCATTGGGCAGCACGAACGACCACATATTCAAGTTGCCTCGTTTATCTTCGGTCAGCACTGATTTGAAAAAGCTATTGGGGACGGGGAGGGTGACACCGTTATTGTCGCCGTCGCCGATTCTTGCGACTGCCGTATCGAAATCGAATATCGGTCCGGAGATGACATAGGTCTCGTAAATGTCATCTTGGGCGTCGAGCTTTCTGACGGCGGTTTCAAGCTGCTTCCAGATGCCGCGATTGAACTGCGGCCTCTGGGGCGACATATTGGAGAGCAGGAACGTCTCGCTGTTCTGGATGGCCACTTCGTTCTGATCAGCGCTCGCGACCAGATGGCCGCGGTCATAGCCGGAACCTTCGTAATCCGCCAGGTCGGCCCGGAACATTTCCGGGATGCGGAAATCCGGCCGGAAGTTGTCGGCCCTTTCCAGCATCATCATGTCCGGATCGATGATCTCCAGCGCCCATTTCGCTTGCCGGAAATAATACGTGTAGCCAAGCACGTAATGCCGGTTGAACAGGATGTGATCGGCAACGGGCAAGCCGTAGCGGGACTCGGGTCTCAAGCTGGGGATGTTGATCATGGCATGCTCCCGCTTTGTTGCCGTGGGTCATCATCTATATCGCCAACCACCTCGGCATCGTGCTTCTCGATAGCCAATTTGTATTGTTCCCGGATGGCGTCAATATTGGGCTTGGCGCTGGCCATATCGACCAGCATGCGGTCGGCTTCACTTCGGCTCAGGCGGTTGCTGCGCCATTTACGATCGAATCTTCCGTATGAGGCAATGCCCGTCAAAACGGCGGCGATGGATGTCAAGGCGCTGGCCAGCATCTGTTGGTCGTCCATTTGCACGACGGCACCGGCGGCTATGCTGCAGATGATGGAGCCGAACAGGGCCGAATGGTGAACGGCGCTCCAAAAAACTTGGCCGCGCTTTCGTTCTTGCTGCCACTGCTTGATCGACGCTTCCAGTCGTTCTTTTTCTGTCTGCACAGCTTCGCAATTTTCGCTCATTGTTCGATCACCGGAGAAGAACATGATTTTGAATGCTAACTCATCGGAGGATTTTTGTCATCAGCGGACAGCTTCTTTCTAAAATAAATGTTTTAGGTAGTTTGATATGATTTCATATCATATCTTTGTGTTTTTGTTGTCCTTAATAGGCTTTTTTTTGCGCGGCGCCTGAATACTACCTTTTTTGCATTCCCAGAAAACTTAGGTAAAATAGTAATTTTAGAAAGTAAGGTTCCCCCAGCCGGAGCCCGAAAATCCCGATCAGGTTTTGAAACGCGGCACGGAGACGAGATGACCAGTCAAACCGAAACTTCCTTCGAGCAAGCCCGGAAAGATTTCCTTGGCTTCCTGAAATACACCAAGGGCCATTCGGACGCGACCTGTTACAATTACAATTCCGATCTCGGCATCTGGTCCCGCTGGCTCGATGATGCCAAGCTCGATTGGCGCAGCTGCAGGCCGACCGATCTGGAAAACTTCGTCTCGTATTTGTCGCGCGAAGGGGTAGGGCCGCACGCGGTCGCCCGCAAGGTGTCCTGCCTCGCCACCTTTTATAAATGGGCGAAGCGGAACAGCCTGGTCGCCGACGATCCGGTCTATCAAGTCGAGAAGCCCAAACGCCCCCGCCGCATTCCGGTCTGGCTCGAAGTCGAGGAGCAGAACGCGCTGAACAAGGCCACGCGCAATTACGACGACATTCCCGACAACGTCTTCGGCCGCAGCCGCGAATCCGCTTTGAAGGTCCGGCAGCGTTACGAGCTGCTGTTCGAGCTGATCCAGAAGTCTGGCCTACGCATCAGCGAAGCCTTGGGCCTGAAGGTCCACCATGTCCGCGTGGTCGACGGCATCGCCAAATCCGTGCGCGTGATAGGGAAGGGCAATAAGGAGCGGCAGGTTCCGCTGCCGGAATCGTTCGGCCGGGTGCTGGCCCTGTCGATCGCCGGCAAGACGCAAGACGAATACCTGTTCGCGAAGAAGCCAGGCGGCAAGCCGGCAGGGGCACAAGCCACGCGGCTCTATTTAAAGAAGCTGATCGACAAGGCCGGCATTCAGAAGAAAGTCACGCCGCACAAGCTCAGGCACACTTACGCGACCCGGTTGCTAGAAAAGGATGTGCAGCTGGTCGACATCCAGGCCTTGCTCGGCCACGAAAGTATCGCCACCACGCAGATTTACACCCATGCGGGGCAGGAGCGGTTGAGTAAGTTGGTGGCGGATATATAAGGTATAGCCATGAACCGCATTTACCTGGAGCGGCATGATCCTGACAAGAACCTGCACCGGTTTTATCAGATTCACGTCGTGCCTAGCATTCTTAAAAACGGCCATTTTTGAGAGACAGAAACATTCGTTTTTGGAGAAATGTCACTTTTCAAAGATGATGTCAGCAAGGAGCCGAGAATATGGGGAGGAAAAAGCAACTGACAAAACCGACATTCGCTCC
>Ga0208269_100364_pt1 | contig 23690 bp, 16 predicted proteins | sample LakWasMe88_LOW11_2_FD_183912 | JGI IMG/M metagenome (GOLD analysis project Ga0208269, IMG submission 183912) | Freshwater sediment methanotrophic microbial communities from Lake Washington under simulated oxygen tension - Sediment Metagenome... | ecosystem: Environmental > Aquatic > Freshwater >...
GCTTAATAGTTGTGGCTGCTTGCTTCCGCACCTGACCAGGTTGGCTACTTCACAATGCGGGGAGGCCCGCCGGACGTAATTTTACAATACTTTGCCGGATTTACGTTAGTGCTTTGTTGATATTTGTGTGGCTGGCTAGAATTTTGCCGTGATAACAAATGCCGCTTGATTGCTTAAGCTTGAAATTGCACACGATTTTCTTCTGTGCTCAATTCGTCCAGAAATGCATTTTTAATGGCGATGACTTCGCCAAAGTCACTCAAGAATGCCTCTACACATGCTGGGTCAAAGTGTTTGCCGCTACCATCTCGCAGTAGCTGGCAGGCCTCATCAATAGACCAGGCCTTTTTGTAGGGGCGTTCTGAGGTGAGTGCGTCAAATACATCGGCTACTGCAACAATACGGCCAAAGAGCGGGATATTTTCACCGGATAGGCCATGCGGGTAGCCATTGCCATCATATTTTTCATGATGAGTCAGTGCGATTTCGGCGGCAATTTTCAGCAAAGGAGAACTGCTGGCGCTGAGTAGTTCGTGGCCAATTTCTGCGTGGCGTTGCATGATGGCAAACTCTGCCGGGGTGAGGCGGCCGGGCTTAAGTAGAATGGCATCAGGAATGCCCACTTTGCCAATGTCGTGCATAGGGGCAGCCTCAAGCAATAGCTCCTGCTCTTGCACCGATAACCCAAGTACATGTGCGATATGCTTTGAGTAATGTGCCATACGCTGAATATGGGCGCCTGTTTCCGGGTTGCGATACTCCACCGCCTTTGCCAGGCAGAATATGGTTTCGCGCTCCTGATCTTTAACTTTTCTGGTTGCTTTGCGTATTTCGTCTGTGAGCCATACTGCACGGTCGATTAATTTCTTTTGATTTTGGCGTAATGCCAGCATGTTTCTGGCACGGGTAATGAATTCAATGTTATCTAAAGGCTTATTCAGAAAGTCGGTGACACCGCTGCCAAGCGCTTTTTGGCGCACAGTGCTGTCGTTGCTGGAAGTTACCATCAATACGGGAATATCTTCGTAGTTAACAAAGCCTCTGAATTGCTGCGTGAACTGAATGCCATCCATTTCAGGCATGGCATAATCCACCACAACCAAATCTGGTTCATTATCTCTACACCAAAGTAGCGCCTTCACCGGATTGGTAAATGCGATTACCTCATATTCTGGAATCTTTTTAATCAGATGCTTCAGTAATGTGATATTGAGTTCGGTGTTGTCAATTAATAATATGCGCATGTTCTTTCGTTAGCCATTGATTAAACCACCCTGCAATTATGTCTTAAAATAGGGTTGGTAGAACAGTATATCGGTACTATTTTGAGTAAGTGTGATTTATGTGAGAATTAAAGCTGGGCTTGAGCTGCAGCAAGTTGAGCAAGCGATTGAGCCGTTTGTATGGGTACTTAAATGTATAATGGGTTTATCTGTAGTTGGCTGTTTTTGTGATGCTGTATTTATGTAACTTATTGAAAATATAAGGTTTAACCAAATGACTGTTTCAGCTAATCTGCCTCTGGCCACTCTGCCGATATTTTTAAGTGAGGGTTCGCCGCTATTAGATGAGCTGCTGCAGGCAGTTGCGGATGAAATTTACTTGCTCGATGCGTCTGATATGAAGCTGGTGTACGCAAATGCAAGTGCATTAAACAACACCGGATATGACTTGGCTGGATTACAAAAACAACTGTTATCTGATGTGCTGGGCGTGTCGCAAGCTACGCTGCAAGCGCATTGGCATGCACATAGCAGTGAGTTTAAGTTTTTACGTTTAATGCAGGACCATGCCCCCGTGATTGGGCGTACTAGCCATGAGCAGCTGCGCGTTAAAATCATTGCTACAGCGCAGGCTAGTTTTTTATTAATCATTAAAAGTGATCTTGCGCCTATTTCCGCTAGTGATTGCCATGACTGCGAGCATGCTTTCAATCAGGTGCTGATGGATAGTGAGTCCAGGGTAGAGGCGATTATCTCCAATACACCGGGGCTGGTGTTTCAGTTACAGCTTGATCCGCGGGGTGATATTGTTTTTACTTACCTTAGTGAGGGCTGTAAGGCTTTGTTAGGCTTTAATGCTGCCGACCTGATGCAGGAATCTAAGTTGTTTTTTGCAATGATGAACCCCAGAGACAAAGCTTCATTAAGAAAGCGCTTGGTGCTGTCTGCGGATGCGCTCTCCCAGTTGGATTGGGAAGGAAGGTTGTGGATTAAGGACTGGCAGGATAATAAGTGGGTTAATCTGCGTGCAATTCCTAAGGTGTTGAATGATGGCGTGATTCAGTGGGTTGGTATTATGATTAATATCACCCAGAGTAAGAATGAGAAGCTGGAGTTGCAGGAGTCTCGTCATGAGTTGGCACAATTAACAGCGCATATGAACCAAATTAAAGAGTTGGAGCGCACTCGGATAGCGCGAGAAATACACGATGATTTGGGTGGGAATTTAACCGCGATTAAAATTGGCTTAACCTCTATTATCAATCGCTTGGCTACTGGTCTGCCCGTCTCTGTTGAGCAGGCCAAGGGCTTGGAATCCATTGTAGATAATACATTTGAGGCTATACACAAAATATCCAGTGATTTAAGGCCGAATATATTGGATTTAGGGATTGTAGCAGCGCTTGAGTGGCAGGCTAAAGAGTTTGAAAAGCAGGTGGGTATCTCGTGCACCTTCACTACAAATCAGGCGGATATTGTGGTGACGCCGGATCAGGCCATTACTTTATTCAGAATTTGCCAGGAGTCGATGTCCAATATTGCCAAGCACGCCAATGCCACCTCCGTACATGTGGATTTGAATTTACATTATGGTGAAATAATCATGAAAATTAGTGATAATGGTATTGGTATCAGTACCGCCGATACTTATAAGCCTAATTCTTTTGGTTTAAGAGGCATGCAGGAACGTGTTGCCGCTTTGTATGGTAGTTTTGACATTGACCAATTGGCTGATCAAGGTACGGTTGTTGCAGTCACTTTGCCAATAGAGTAGGGTGGTTGTTCAGAGAATGAAACGATGGTGTGAATGATGAGTAAAAAACCTAAAATAAAAGTCATTATCGCAGATGATCATGCCATTTTAAGGGCAGGATTAAAGCAAATTCTGTCTGAAACCGAGGATATATTGGTCATTGCAGAAGCGCAGAATGCAAATGAAGCCATCAAGCTCGGGTCACAGCCTGATGCGGATGTGTTATTGCTGGATATTTCCTTGCCAGACAGAAGCGGCATGGAAGCGCTCAAGTATATCAAACGTGAGAACAGCCATATTGCCGTGTTGATGCTCTCTATGCATCGAGAAGATGAATACGCGATTCGTGCTTTAAAATCTGGCGCTGCGGGTTATTTGTGCAAGCAAAGTGCTTCGTCAGAATTGGTAAACGCTATTCAGACCGTAGCGAGGGGCAAGAAATACATCACCCCAGAGGTGGCGGAGATCTTGGCCAACCAGATAGGCCGAGATGATGAAAAAGCGCCACATGAGTTACTCTCGGATCGTGAGTACCAGACCTTTATCATGATTGCTTCTGGGTTATCTGTGACGGATGTGGCGAACAAACTTTCGCTTTCAGTTAAAACGGTCAGCATGTATCGTGCCCGGCTACTGGAAAAAATGCAGCTCAAACATAATGCGGAATTAACACATTATGCTTTTAAGCATAATCTAGTCAGTTAATTTGAATACTGGATGAGTTAGCTTGAAGTGGTGATGTGGGTTTGCCAAATTAACCCCAAATGAGCCAAAGTAAGCTGCTTTTGTATATTTGTTCCGAGTATCAAACGTGTTGTAATTTCAGAATAATGTCATTATCTAAAATTAGCGGCAATCACATGTTATATTGCTATTTGCTCGTTAAAACTATGGCTGAAATAGGGTAATGGTTAAAACTAAAAATAATACAAATCCTGCTTTAGATGAAATGAACGTCTTACTGGCGTTGCTTAATCAAAAAAAACTCCCTGAAGCGCTGGCCTTAGCTTTGTCTATGGTTAAGCAATATCCTAAGCATGGTTTTGGTTGGAAAGTGCTTGGCGCTATCTATCAAAATCAGGGTGAGATGGATTTGGCGCTACAGGCATTAAAAAATGCAGTGTTATTTTTAGCGGATGACTACGAGGCGCAATACAATCTGGGCAATTGCTTTTACGACCAGCAGCAGTTAGATGCAGCGATTGATTGTTACCAAAAAGCGATTCAGCTTAACCCCGGCTTTGCGCAAGCGCATTACAACCTAGGTAATGCATTTAAAAAACAAGAGTTATTAGAGCAGGCAGAACTTAGCTATAAAAATGCATTGCGTTTTGATGCCAATAACATCTGGATTTTTGATAATTTAGCACATGTACTATATGAGCTAGGCCGCTTTACTGAGGCAAAGGATTATTACCAGAAAGCACTGGCAATACAGCCAGATTTTGTTGCGGCACATATTGGTTTAGCTGCCGTAGCTAAGGCTTTAGGGCAACTGCAAGATGCCGAAGACGGCTTTAATAAAGCGATTGCAATTGGCGCCGAGTTTGAGGCGTATAGCAATCTGGCAGACTTGCTACATGCTGATGGACGGCTTGCCGAGGCCGAGGCATGCATACATGCGGCAATTCTGGCACATCCGCAGTCGGCTGATGCATACGTCAAAATGGCCGTGTTTTTAAGGACACTGGGCCGAGTGCCTGAGTCTATTCCATACTTTACTCAAGCGTTATCTATTGACCCAACACGTAAAGACGTGCACGTTGACCTTGGCTTGGCAAAGGCTGAGCAAGGTTTCTTTTCAGAAGCAGAGGTGTGTTACCGCCGTGCCATTGAGTTGGCTCCAGACTATTGGCTGGCATATAACAATTTAGGCTTGGCTTTACACCGAATGGAGAGGTACATAGAGGCTGAGTTGGCGTTTAATCAGGCCATCACACTTCATCCAGGCGAAGCATTGCTTTACAGTAACTTAGGGTTAAGCTTAGCTGCACTTGGCCAAATTAAAAAGGCAGAGGCCTCGCTAATTAAAGCGATTGAAATCTTGCCAGAGTATGTGAATGCGCATATTAATTTGTGCACCAATTATATTGCGCAAGGCCGTTTGGATGAGGCTGAGCAAGAGTGCTTTGAAGCGCTTAAATATGACCCTGCATCTAATAAGGCCAGAAGTAATTTATTGTTCGCCATGAATTATTCGGGGCACCATAGTGCTGAGTACCGCTTGCAACAAGCGGTGGAGTTCGACAGGGTGGTTGCCGGTAAGGTTGAGCAAGTGTTCACCGCTTGGCATACCAATGCTCAATCCAAGCGCTTACGCATAGGTTTGATGTCTGGCGATTTGCGTCAGCACCCAGTGGCATACTTTTTGGAGCATTGGGTACGCAATATTGATTTCTCCAAGTTTGAGCTTACCGCCTATTTGACCGATATTCGTGAGGATGCGTTTACCGGCCGCCTTAAACCAAATTTTGCGCATTGGAAATCCTTAGTTGGCATGACGGATCAAGCCGCGGCTGAGCTGATTTATGAAGATGGCATCGATATTTTATTTGACCTTTCAGGGCATACGTCAGGCAATCGTCTGCAGATACTCGCCTGGAAGCCAGCGCCGATTCAAGTGAGTTGGCTTGGCTACTTTGCAACGACAGGAATGAAGGCGATAGATTACTTTATTGCGGATGAAGTTGGCGTGCCGCCAGCCCACCAAACACATTTTACTGAAAAAATTAAATATGTGCCTGATACCAGGTTGTGTTTTACCGCACCGCATGTAGCAGTGGATGTTTCCGCTTTGCCCGCACTTGCACGCGGTTATATTACTTTTGCCAGCTTTCAAACCTTGGCAAAAGCGAGTGATGAAGTATTGGCACTGTGGGCTGAGGTGATGCGTGCCGTACCTAGTTCCAGGTTGCGCTGGCAGTGTAAGTCGCTTGAGGACGCTGAAGTGGTGGCTAATATGGTCGCCAAGTTTACTAAATTAGGGGTTGGCGCAGATAGGCTGACACTACTGGGAGCTGTATCGCGTGAGGCCTATTTTGCCTCGCATCATGATGTGGATCTGATTTTAGATACGTTTCCCTACCCAGGTGGCACTACCACTTGTGAGGCGCTATGGATGGGTGTTCCTACCTTGACGTTGGCCGGTGATAGTTTAATCGCAAGGCAGGGCGCTAGTATGCTTACAGCTGCTGGCCTTGCGGATTGGGTGACGGAGACTAAAGCGGAGTATCGGCATAAAGCGTTAGCGCATTGCAGTGACTTGAATAAGCTGTCTGCTTTAAGGGCAGGGCTTAGAGCACAGGTGCTTGCTTCTCCCTTGTTTGATGCAGAACGCTTTGCCATGAACATGGAGACTGCAATGTTGGAAATGTGGCATGCGCATATCGATAAAGTCGGCCATGATAATACTGTGAAGCAACCACAGGAAGCTCAACTCCAGCAAGAGCGTTATGTGCAAATTATCAGCGCTACCCGCTATTCAAAACAGGACTTTTGGAACAAGTCTGCGCTCGGTCTCTCCCTGCATCGGCATATAAAACAAGATAGTGGTATTACTGCAAAAGTCGCTTTTAATAACACGCTAGGGCTTTCTACGGTATTTAACCAAGTGATAGAGCAGGCGGATGACCGCGCTATTTTAGTATTTGTGCATGATGATGTGTGGATAGATGAAGCAAACTTTGTTGATACGCTGATTGCCGGGCTAACGCATTTTGATGTGATTGGGGTGGCAGGCAACAAACGCAGATTGCCCAACCAGCCAGCTTGGTTATTTACCGATACCGCACTCACTTGGGATGATGATGAGTATTTGAGTGGCACGGTATGGCATGGGCCACATGCCTTTGGTGAAGATAAGTTTTATGGAGAAGTGCCGGCTGCATGTGAATTGCTAGATGGTGTATTTCTTGCGGTAAGAAAGTCGGCACTCAATGCTGCACATGTTAGGTTTGATCCGCAATTTGACTTTCATCTGTACGATATAGATTTTTGCCGCAGTGCCAGAGCAGCGGGCTTAAGCTTGGGCACGTGGGCGATCAAATTAACGCATCAGAGTAAAGGCGCTTTTGGTTCGCCGCATTGGGCGCAAAAATGCCAGCTGTATTTTAATAAGTGGGAAAGTAGTACGCCTCAGCAGCAGGCGCTACATGATGCAATGAACGGTGTGATGCAGATGGCCCAGCAGCACGAATCAGACGGCCAGCTGGAACAAGCGGCGACTCTGTACCAAGAGGTGCTAAATATCCAACCCGATAATGCGGAAGCGAATTATCGCCTAGGTATTGTTGCGTTTAACTTGCATGGCGTTAATGAAGCAATACCGCTGCTTGAAAAAGCCGTGCAATCTAAACCCGAAGACGAGCAATATTGGGTCACTTATATTGATGCGCTTACGCAATCTGCAGATGTAGCAACGGTATTGGAGGCTTTAGAGTTGGGGCAGAAGTTTGGTTTAACTGCGCAAACTGCACAAGTGATTGCTGAAGATTTTTTGGCGCAAATTGACGCCCAGGCGCAGCCCGTTACAACCAACTCTTTATGCTCAAATGAAGCCATCAAGCAATGCCTAGTGGAAGTGTTGAGTACCAATATCAATTCGATTAACGCCGCATCGACTAAAAACAGTATCTCTCCACATCTAGATTTGTCTGCATTCGAGCCCACAATTAATGCATTACTCAGCGACAATCAGCACAACGAAATTCTGACGCTCATTTATAAGTCTATAAGTGCCATCAAGTTACAGCCAGAGTTTATCGGCACCAAAGTTTTTACGCCATATTTTGATCAGGTGTTGGAGGCAATAGAGTTTGAGTTCACTAGTGTGATTGCTAGAGAACGTAAGGTGGCAAATGTAGTGATTGCTTCTGAGGTTTACGACTACGGCGGTCATACCAAAGTCATACAAGAGATTTTAGCGTCGGTTGATAACCCCATTTTAATCATCACCGATATATACGACCGCTTTGCAAAAAATCATTTATTTGAAAAAGTGGCATCGCTATTTAACTGCCCGGTATTAATTTTGCCAAGTGAAGCGTATTTAGATAAAGCAAAAAGGTTAGCGGCCTTTATCAATAGTTGCGCCAAAAATGTATTTGTTCTGACGCATCATGAAGATGCTGTGGCAATCGCAGCATGTCAAAAAGCATTAGATGCTAAATATTATTTTGTGCACCATGCAGACCATAACCCGGCATTAGGTAATACAGTCTCGCACTTTAATCATGTAGATTTATTTGAGCCTATGGCTAAATTGTGCGCACAAGACCTGAATAAATCAGTGATTTTCTTGCCGACATCTTCCCATGATTCAGGTGCAAAGACGTTTGATTATCCTATCCAACAATTCTCTACTGTCACTGCTGGCTCAGCCGGCAAGTTTGCGATGAGTGGTGACCTTAGTTTGAGTAGCATTGTTCAAGAGTCCTTACAAACTTGCGGCGGCAAACATTATCACTTTGGTGAGCTTTCTGCTGAGCAAGTGCAATTGATTCAAGCTAGCTTGGCGCAAGCATCGATAGATTCTGCGTTATTTGTATATATGGGCAACGTACCCTCTCTGTGGGAGAGCTTGCTGGCGATTGATGCGCATATTTTCTTAGGATCTGCACCAACGCCTGGTGGAAAATCCAACTTAGAAGCCTCAGGTGCTGCGTATCCCTTACTTGCTTATGTCCCAGCGGATGCACCACGTTATCTGTATGTAGGTGCAGAAGCGCAAATTGGTTTAACGTGGTCTACGCTAAATACACTGAGCTTGGGTTTAAGGGCAATCATGGCAGAGCACGCGCGGTTCTCTCAGCAATCTAGGCAGTTTTATGTATCAAATTGCTCCAGTGGCATGTTTAAGCAAAAGCTAATGCAGCTTTGTGATGCGGCTTAACTAGCGGTCTCTTTTAATTGATTTATAACAGTGACAATGTGTAGTAGTGATTAGGATTATCAATGTCGAAAAATATTCATCCGCTCGCCGACTGCCAATCTGAGCATATTGGCGCTGGTACGCAAATATGGCAGTTCACAGTGGTTTTAGCTAATGCAATAATCGGTGATAACTGCAATATTAACGCGCATTGCTTTATCGAAAATGATGTAGTGATTGGCAATAACGTTACAGTTAAGTGCGGTAACTATATATGGGACGGCATTACGATAGAAGATGATGCATTCATCGGCCCTAATGTCACCTTTACTAATGACAGGTACCCAAAATCGAAAAATACGGCATTTAAATTAGAAAAGACTACTGTTTGCAAAGGCGCCTCTATCGGCGGTGGGGCCGTATTGTTGCCCGGCATTAGAGTTGGTGTCGGTGCAGTGGTTGGTGCGGGCTCAGTGGTGACAAAAGATGTTGCTGATCATGCGGTTGTTATTGGCAATCCAGCAAGGCCAAAGAAGGGCTAGCATTAAATGAGTGATCATGTAGATAAATCAAAATTTGAGATTTTTGAGCTGGGGACTGTTGATGACACTGTTGCTAAATTTGGAGGTATAAAGTTAAAAGAGCAAGTTACCTACGTTACGCCTGCGATTCCCATGTTTGGAGAGGCGTGCTCAAATGCAGATGTATTTGAGTCGCATGCCTTAACGCATCCTGCAATTTATTGTGCTGTAGTTAGTGATTTTAAGCTGATAGGCGGCGCAGCTTTCCCCATTATTCAGAATAAAAGCATCTGCCATCAATATTTTTCTACAGAATATTGGGAAACCTCAGAACAAGCTACATTGAGTTGTTATATTAAGCAGGATCAAAATATGATCGGCTATCGCAATATAAAAGAGCGACACAATTACACATGTAGCGTTATCAATCTGGTTGGCAATGGATCATATAACTATGCCCACTGGATGACTGAATTTTTGCCTCAGCTTGTATTGCTGAAAGAGCAAGGTCTCGACTTCTCATCCTATAAAGTAGTGGTTGATTCAAGATCATACCCCAGTATGTTAGAGGCACTGTTTTTATTAGGGGTGACAGAAGACCAGCTGGTTAAAGTAGATGCCATGTCGTTAAATACCTTCCCTGAAGCACTGTGGGTGAGCCCTGTGGCAAATATCGTATTTCAGCGACCCAATGCTATTTCTTCGGATGCCTTACATCAGCTTGCCGAGCCGCAACATGCCATTTTTCACCCAGATGCTTTAATCGCAACTAGAAATGCTTTTCTGGCGTTAGTGGCTCAAGAAAAATGTGAATCGGCACCAGAAAGAATTTTTATTAAGAGATTCTCAGGTAGGCAATATCACGCACGCTCTGTGGTGAATGAAGCTGCAATTCAGCATAAATTAGAGTCAGAGGGCTTTGTAAGTATTGACCCTAGCACTTTAAGTTTTACCGAACAAGTTAGAGTTTTTAGTAAAGCAAAATTTATTGTGGCGGCATCAGGTGCTGCCTTATTAAACATGATATGGGCACCAGAGGACGCAAAAGTTATCGTATTGATGAATGACGCTAAAGTCGTCAATTATTGGTATTTCAGTAATATTGCTTTTGCCGTTGGACATCAGCTAGCTTATGTCTTAGGTAAGGTCGTTGATACTGGCAATTGGAATGATATTAACCATGCAGATTTCGAGATTAGCCTTCAGGCGCTTGTGTCAGCACTTGAGAGCTTTGGGTTGTATCTAGAGCATCAGCCTATTATCAATCCTGTGCTTGAAGACGAGTTAACCACTGCAAAAGAGCACTATCAAGCTGGGCGTATTGAGCAGGCAGTAGGCTTGTATTTAGAGGTGCTAGAAATAGAACCAGAACATGCTGAAGCTAATTACGGTTTAGGTGTCATTGAAGCGCACACTCAAAATGCTTCCATTGCTTTGGCTAGATTTGAGCGTGCTGTGATGGCAAAGCCTGAGCAAGAGCAATATTGGGTAAGTTATATCACAACGCTCATGCAGTCAGGTGCAATCGATAGTGCAGTAGATGCTTTGGAGTTGGGTATGAAGTATGGTCTTAGCGCTGGCATGGCCAAAAAGTTAGCGGCAGAATTTACGCGTAGTTTTGATATAAATCGTATTGGGTTTTTAGTGCATACACTTGAACTGGTTAATCACTATGCTTGTGTATGGGATTTAATGCCAGAAGGTAGTTTTGATGTTGTGCTGTACGGTGATGCAGAGACGACGGACTTAGCTTTTTTTGCTCCATGGAAATGTCATGTAGTAAAAGCTAATGAGGTTATCCATGCAAACTCCAAATATCAGTATTTAGTTTCCAATCACCCAATTAATTTATCTGACTCACCTTTAATAAAGCAATTAGCGAATATTAACGTTCGATTTATGTATGCAGCAGGAAAGTCTGGTTGGAATTTATCTGAATGGAACAGTCTTTACGATGTAATTTTATGTTTTGGGCCATATCATGCTGGCATATTTTCGGAGAGTACTGACGCTGTAGTGGTGCAAATGGGGTACCCAAGGTTTGATCGATATTTTACGCAGCAATTAGACAAAGCTGACTTGCATTCAAGATACGGTTGCGACCCGTTGAAAAAAACTGTGGTTTGGCTGCCAACATGGAAAACATTGTCTTCTGTCACGCATTTTGATGCAGAAATCAGTGCGCTTACTGATCAATATAATGTCATTATAAAATTGCATCCATTAATGCCAGAGAGTGAGCCAGAGCGGGTGGCTGCTCTGCAGCAGCATTACTTTACACATGTAATTACAGATAGTAGTGACAATTTGCCACTGTATCAGCTTGCTGATTTTATGTTGTTTGATTACGGTGGGCCGCCTCTAGCAGGAATCTATGCTGATAAAAACTTTATATTGCTTAATGTAGAAGGAGCAATTGATGATGAGTTAACCGGTAAAGACTCACCTGATATTACGATCAGGAAACATCTTGTCAATGTGAACCCTGCAGATGTAGCTATTGCTAAACTGTTAGCGGACCCTTCAATTTGGGAGCAGCAGCGGTCTATGCGACATGTATTAAGAAAACGTTATTTTGCACCTTATTATGGCTTTTCTTCCAACGTGGCTGCAAATGCATTACTTAATTTGAAACACATGGTTGAGAAAGGCGGAAGCCACTGATGGTAATTTGGTTAATAGGTCTTTCTGGGTCTGGTAAAAGCACATTGGGAAATGAGGTGGCAAGGCAACTGCGCGAGATTAAACCAAATACTGTGTTGCTGGATGGCGATGAGATCCGTAAGGTATTTGCACATGATCGAGGTGACGAGCCATACACGGTTCAAGGGCGCCGCATTAATGCTGAAAGAATTGTAGCATTATGCGAAATGTTGGATAGTCAGGGTATTCATGTGGTGTGTTGTATTTTGTCGATTTTCCCAGATATGCGCTTAGAAAATAGAAAGCGTTTTAGTCAATATTTTGAGGTTTTTATGGACGCTCCCTTAGATGCTTTGATGGCGCGTGATGTGAAAGGGATGTATGCGTCGGCGGCACGAGGTGAGGTAAATAATGTTGTGGGTATCGACATTCCCTATGAGCGCCCGGTTGGCTCAGATATGACGATAGACACCTCGAAAAACGATGCCAATATTAAAGAGTTAGCCTCAAGTATTCTTGAGCAAGCGGGGTTGGTTTGAATTACACAGTTTCTTATGACTATGCCTCAGGCGATTTATTGGAAAATAGGAACACCTATTTCTATACAAAGTTTCATGGCAAAGCATTTTTAACAGCATGGCATACGCAGCGTGAGCAGGCGCTTGCTGAAAAGCAAGCTGTTGATACTGCTGTGATTGATTTAGATAGCTCTCCTACCATGCACATGATTGAGGTGTTACACCAAAAACTGTCAGAACATCATGCTGGTCATCAAACCATTCAAACATTAAATAAGTTAGTACAACGCTTTGAGGTGAGTAAGCGGCTTCATAGTCGTTACAATTTTAATTGGAGGCCTGTTGACGCTACAGACTACAAAAACTGGACTCGTTACGTTCGGTTTGCAGAAGTTTTGAATTTGGCCTACGCCATTACTTTGTCGTTACCCTATTTAAACGCTTTGCTTAAGATTATGGATACCTTGACGGCTGCGTATGGGCAGTTAAGTGAGTCGCTAAGCAGTCGCGTGCAAAGCTTAGCTGTATCAGAGCGAGGGCATGTTGATGAGCTTTATTTAAAATTAGAGAGGCAGCCTCTTGAGGAAAATGCCGCCATTGGACAGGATGGCCTAGCTTTAGCTGAACCTGTGCCTATGAAACTTAAAGGCGTTGTGTTGTTAGCCGCGCAGACAGCACGTTCTCAGGCTTATATTCAAGCGTTGATTGCTAATGGCTTGTATCCTGAAAAGGTTATTTTACTAGGTGAAACGCCTTCATTAGAGCAGCTGAGCTCAGCCAATATTAGTTGGCATGGGGTTTTGTTACCGAATCTCGCTGAATCTATTAGCCAGACATGTGGTCGAGCAAATATAGAGATAAGCCGATGCAGTTCAGTCGATGTGAACTCAGAAGAGTGTGCAAGCTGCATCTCGGATGCAAAGTCCTCTGTTATTATTTATTCAGGTGTTGGTGGCCAGATCGTGTCTGAGCGTACGTTGGCATTGGCGCCAAAGTTCCTGCATATGCATTCTGGTTGGCTGCCGCAGTATCGGGGCAGCACCACCCTTTATTATGCATTGCTAAAAAAAGAGCAACCGGGCGTGACGGCATTATTTCTTGATCATATGATTGATACAGGGCCCGTAGTGGCGCAGAAACATTATCCTATCCCGCCTTTTAGTATGGATGTTGATCGTGTTTATGATGCAGCGATACGTGCAGATTTATTGGTAGAAGTTTTGCGTAATTATATTAGTGCTGGTGAGTTTCCTGCACTCTTTGACCAGCATCCAGACGAAGGTGATACATACTATGTTATTCATCCCATTCTGAAGCACCTAGCGATATTGTCGTTGAAGAAAGATAATGCATCATGAACAAAATAGAGGTATCTCAGGCGTTTAAATTTGGTACCAAAGCGGAAACGTTGTGGAATCTTAAAGATTTGGTCACTGAAGCGCTGGTTCCAGAGATATATTTCTTCACAAGAGATCAATGGTCAACAGCAAAATTAGCCATCCTAGATGAGATTCATCAACAATTTGGCCATAGTACTTTGGCCGTGAGGTCTAGTGGGTTAAATGAAGATGGCGCTAATAGTTCAATGGCGGGTGCGTTTTTAAGTAACCTAAATGTACATAGTGGAGATTGTGATGAGCTGACATTGGCCATTGAGCAAGTATTGCAGTCCATGTCTGGCAACCCTCGCGATCAGGTGCTTGTGCAGCCCATGATTAGTGATATTGAAGTAAGCGGCGTCATCATGACATTTGACATGGTGAATGGTGCGCCTTACTTCTGTATTGATTTTGATGATGAGAGCGGACGTACCGATGTTGTTACCAGTGGAAACGGAATTCATAAAAGCTTATTTGTTTATCGCGATGCCCATAGCAGTTTAATTAGGTCACCTAGAATCGCACAATTTTTAAGCCTGGCTAGAGAGCTAGAAGCTATTTGTAAGTGTGCAGCTTTAGATATTGAGTTTGGTATGAATAAGGCTGGGCAACTGTTTCTTTTTCAAGTGAGGCGAATCGCCCTTGCGCGACATTGGCACCCAGTGACTGAGCGTCGTGTGAAAAGGCAATTAGCACATGTTGAGGATTATGTAAGAAATTTATCAAAGCGGCGCGATGGCATTTTGGGCGAACGCACTATTCTTGCTGTGATGCCAGACTGGAACCCCGCTGAGATTATTGGTACGACCCCCAAGCCCTTGGCAGCATCGTTATATCGAGAGTTGATTACCAAGTCAGTTTGGCGTAGTGCACGAGCTAGCATGGGATACCGAGCACTAGATTCTGCCGAATTGATGTTGCTCATCAACAGCCACCCTTATATAGATGTGCGTAACAGTTTTAATTCTTTTTTACCTGCAAGTGTTTCTGAGGCCGTAGGGGAAAAGCTTGTTAATGCATGGCTTGATAGATTGGAAGCATTTCCTGAGTTTCATGACAAGGTTGAGTTCGAAATAGTACCCACTTGCCTTGATTTCTGTTTTATTGAAGACTTTAAGGCAAGGTATCCAGCATTGCTCAATGATGATGAATTTGAGGAGTATCGGAAAGCGTTAACCGAGCTTACTCATCAATGTTTAGAGAGTCATGCTGACAATACTTTAGATTTAGCATTGAGGTCTACAGCGCAGCTAGAACATCTGGAGATGGAAAAAGTAAATGATGAAGAAGGCTATGTTCATCTTGCTCGAGCTGAGTTTCTGCTGACAAAATGTAAGGAGTTTGGTACAACTTCTTTTGCCGTAGTTGCTCGTCATGCTTTTATTGCAGAGGCGTTGTTGCGCTCAGCAGTGAGACGAGGAGCACTGAGTGATCAACGATTAACCGAGTTTAAGCGCAGTATCCAGACCATTACAGGCAGTATGCTTGATGAGTATGCTCAGGTTTGTAATGGTCAGTTCTCTCGGCTTTCATTCTTTAATAAATATGGTCATTTACGTCCAGGAACCTATGAGGTGACTTCGCTAAGATATGATGAGCGTGATGATTTGTTTGTAGATGCAATGGCGATGCCTGTGAGCATATCTCGTCCAGAGTTTAAGTTATCTGATACAGAAAGTACGCGTATAGATTCGTTGCTGCATGAGGCTGGTTTTGGCTCGCTTAATCCCGAGATGTTATTGAGGTACGCAGAAAAAGCGATTGCTGCACGTGAGTATGTAAAGTTTGTGTTTACTCGAAGTTTGTCTGATGCCTTATCTGAAATCGTACGATGGGGTGAGTCATATGGTTTATCGCGAGATGATATTTCCTATTTGGAATGGCCGCAAATCGTGAAAAGTCTTACTCAGCCAGTGATGGATGATGTCGATAGATATTATCTTGATATTGCAGAGTCTGCACGTGGCACTATGTCTGCAGCACATGCGTTCCGACTGGGTCATATAGTCTATGGTGTGCAGGATATTTATGTGGCGACACTTAATCGTAGTGTTCCAAACTTTATCGGGCTAGGCGCAGCATCTGGACGTGTTTTTCAACTTGAAGCGAATACACCAACAACCGTTAATATCAAGAACTGCATCATTTGTATTGAAAATGCAGACCCAGGATTCGACTGGATATTTACGAAAGAGCCTATGGCCTTAATCACACGTTTTGGCGGGGCAAACTCTCATATGGCAGTTCGCTGTGCTGAATTAGGTTTGCCGGCAGCGATTGGTTGTGGCGATCAAATCTTTCAACGTGTGTTGCAAGCAGAAAGTGTTGAATTGAACTGTGCAGATAAAATATTAAGGCCGTTGTATGTCAACTAGTATGCTTCGTATTGGCATCACAATGCGCATACTACAGGCTGAAGGCTATGATGAGCCGCGAGATGCTTTAGCTAGTGTTTGGGCGAGTTTCCTTAATACAGCATTGCCAGAAGCGATTTGGATGCCATTGCCCAATGTTGGGAAGGATTCAATCAAGGCATACTGCGAGCAATGGGGCATTAACCGATTAATTCTTTCTGGCGGTGAGGATTTTGGCGTGTCACCTATGCGCGATGAAACAGAGCATCAGCTTTTGGTGTGGGCGGCAGAACACAAGATACCTGTACTTGGTGTATGTAGGGGCATGCAAATGATGGCTGCACATAAGGGGATTAGTTTGAAGCTTGTGGATGGGCATGTACGTCAACGACATGCACTGCAAGGGAGCCTTACACATGAGGTCAATAGCTTTCATAGGTATAGTTTGGCTGAGTGTCCTCAAGATTTTGTGGTGACAGCGTATGCCGAAGATGGTGAAATTGAAGCAATTAAGCATACCACCCTACAATGGGAAGGCTGGATGTGGCATCCAGAGCGGGAAGTACCATTTAATACTATTGATATTGATTGTTTGAAAGCATTGTTTAAATGAAAGCCATTATCCTAGCAGCTGGTCGTGGCAGCCGCATGAAAGACCTAACCGATCAGAAGCCAAAATGTTTAGTTGAGCTGCGTGGCAAGACGCTGCTGGAATGGCAGTTGCAAGCATTGCGGAAAGCAGGCGTTAGTGAAATTGCTATCGTTACTGGCTACAGACGCGAGCTATTGGCATCTTACGGTCTCGTTGAGTTTCACAACCCACGCTGGGCTGAAACTAATATGGTTTCGTCATTAACCAGTGCCGATGAATGGCTAAAGAATGAACCCTGTATTGTTAGTTACTCTGATATTTTTTATGAGGCCTCTGCCGTAAAGTCTCTGATGGATGTGAGTCATCGTTTGGCAGTGACTTATGATCCGGGCTGGTTGAAACTTTGGCAGAAGCGCTTTGATGATCCTTTAGTGGATGCTGAAACCTTTAAGCTGAACTTAGATAATACGCTGGCTGAAATCGGTGAAAAGCCAAAGTCTGTTGATGAAGTGCAGGGGCAGTATATGGGGCTTTTACGTTTCACGCCGGAAGGGTGGGGTGAGGTTGTTAGAATTCGCGATGGTTTAACGCAACCAGAGCGCGACCGTATGCATATGACAGGTACTTTGCAAATGGTCATTCAGGCTGGGCGTGTTGCTGTTCATGCTGTTTCTTATGAACTGCCATGGGGCGAAGTTGATTCAGCAGATGATTTAGAAATATATCAAGTTCAGACTGAACGTTAGAAATATTCAATAGGTATAAAAAGATATTCTGTCGTTATGTCGTATGATTCTACAGTGCCGCTTTTTAATCGTTGATACACTCTGTACGGCGAGGTCGAATGTTTAGTTGCAATGTTGAGTTTGGTTAACAGCGTGTGGTATCAAAAGTGAGTGATTAAGTTAAAACTCGATTAATCAGGTGTTTAAAAAATTATAAGAACTATGAGATTATTATGCCATTAGAAGACTGCAGAATCATTGAACTTCCCAAAATCCACGAGCCGCGCGGTAATTTGTCTTTTGTGGAAAGTAATAACCACATCCCTTTTGCTATAGAGCGCGTGTATTATGTTTATGATGTGCCCGGCGGCTCAGACCGCGGAGGGCACGCGCATAAAGGTTTGCATCAGCTAATTATTGCAATGTCAGGTAGTTTTGACATTACGCTGGATGACGGTAAAGATAAAAAGAAATTTCACCTAGCGCGCTCTTATTACGGCTTATATGTATGCCCCATGATTTGGCGTGAGATGGATAACTTTTCATCAGGCTCGGTGTTGATGGTGCTTGCTTCTAATAAATATAGTGAAGACGACTACTATCGTAATTATGATGATTTTATGAAAGCCAGATGGGTAAAGTAATTGAGCGAGATGCGTGTACCATTTTTAGATCTTAAAGCCGCTTATAGTGAATTAGGACATGAGCTAGATGCTGCTGTGCTCAGGGCTAGCCGCTCAGGCTGGTATATAGGTGGTAGTGAAGTAGAAAGCTTTGAAGCAGATTTTGCTGCTTATACTGAAGCCAAACACTGTGTAGGCGTAGGGAATGGCTTAGATGCCTTAATGCTGGCATTGCGTGCGTTAGATATAGGCGCGGGTGATGAGGTGATTGTTCCTTCGCACACCTTTATTGCTACATGGCTCGCGGTGAGCGCTGTGGGCGCTAAACCAATTCCTGTTGAGCCGTCAGAGGGTAGCTATAACATGGACGTTACCAGTATCGAGCGTTTTATTACATCTCGTACCAAGGCTATTATGCCCGTGCATTTATATGGCATGCCTGTGGATATGGATGCGATTTGTACGTTAGCTAAAAAACATGGCATAGCCGTGATTGAAGATGCGGCACAAGCACACGGTGCTAAAGTGCGCGGCAAAAAAATTGGTAGCCACGGTGATGTTGTTGCCTGGAGTTTTTATCCGGGGAAAAATTTAGGTGCCTTGGGTGATGGCGGCGCAATTACTACCAATAATGAAGCCCTTGCATCAAGGGTGCGCGAATTAGGTAATTATGGCTCGGCTGTTAAATATTACAATGGCGAGCGTGGCGTCAATAGCCGATTGGATCCAATTCAGGCGGCAGCGCTTTCGGTGAAACTCAAGCATCTTGATGCATGGAATCAACGTCGTCAGGCTATCGCAAAAACCTATAGCCAAGCCTTGGGTGGTTTAGGATTAGGGTTGCCTCAAGTGCCAACGTGGGCAGATCCGGTGTGGCACTTATATGTGGTGACTACGTCTGAGCGTGATGCATTGCAATCGCAGCTGTCGTCAGCGGGCATACAGACCTTGATTCATTACCCAGTGCCGCCACATTTGCAAAAAGCTTATCAGGTGCTTGATATAAAAGCCGGTAGCTTGCCTGTTGCTGAGCGGCTAGCGCAGCAAGTGCTGAGTTTACCCATGGGACCGCATTTAGCTGCGGGTGATGTTGAGCATGTGCTCTCGGCATTAACATCAGCTTGTCCTGCCTTAAACCAATCATAATTTTTTATTAATCCCATTTATATAGCAGTAATTTTTAAAAAGAGAATTTTTGAATGAAAACGTTTTTACATGTGGGCTGTGGTCCTCTTTATCGTGACCCAGTAACGCAGCAGCCTAGTCGCCCACAGGGATTTGATCTCAATAGTTGGAATGAATTGCGTTTAGACATTAACCCGGCAGTAAATCCGGATGTGGTTGGTACCATGACTGATATGTCTGCAGTGCCATCAGGCAGTGTAGATGCTATTTTTTCATCGCATAACATCGAGCATTTATACCCGCATGAAGTGCCAATTGCTTTGGCTGAGTTTAAACGCGTGCTCCGCCCAGATGGCTTTGTGGTGATTACTTGCCCAGATTTGCAATCAGTCTGTGCGTTAGTAGCGCAGGGTAAATTAACTGAACCTGCTTATATTTCTGCTGCGGGGCCAATTGCACCCTTAGATATTTTATATGGTCACCGCCCGCCGATGAGCCAGGGTAACCTTTATATGTCACACCGCTGCGGTTTTACACTCAACGTGTTACTGGGCACCTTAGAGTCAGCAGGCTTTGCCAAAGTGGTTGGCACCTGTAGGCCAGATTATTTTGATCTATGGGCACTTGCTTGCGTGTCAGATATTGGTGATGAGCAATTGTTAAGTCTGGCAAGGCAATACCTGCCAGAACAGCCTGCTGCTACAGGCCAAAGTGAGCAAGCAACGCAGGATATGCAACAGGCAATTCAGGATGTGTTAACCCTTGCGCAGTCGCATCAGCAAAATGGTAATTTGGCAGAGGCGCAAAGCTTGTATTTGGAAATATTGAATATTGAACCGCGGCATGCGGAAGCCAACTATGGCTTGGGCTTGATAGAAGCGAATCTGAAAAGCGCGGCAGACGCATTACCTCGCTTAGAGATTGCCGTAGAATCCAACCCAGCTGTCGAGCAGTACTGGGTATCCTATGTCGATGCCTTGATGCTCTCCGGTATTACGCACTCTATTTCTGATGTATTAACGCTAGGTCAGCAACATGGGCTGCAACCTGAAACTGCTCAGGTATTAGCGAATGAGCTAGCTGAGCTACTCAAGTCTAAGTAATTTTTACGCATGGTAATGCCTGATGGATGTGATGTATTGATATGATTCAAAACACTGAAGACATTACCTGCACCCTGCAGCGCGCGGCACAACTGCGCGAGTCCGGTGATTTGTTTGAAGCTGAGCAGTTGTTACGCACGATATTGGCGGTAAATCCTCAGCAGCCCCAAGCCAACTACCATTTAGGGGCGCTATTGCTGGAAAGCCTGCGAGCGTCAGAAAGCTTGCCCTATTTTAATGCGGCACTGGAGCAGGACCCTCAGCAGGCGCAACACTGGGTAAGCTATATCGGCGCCTTGATTGATGCTAGCCATTATGAAGATGCTAAGCTGGTACTTACCTATGGGCGTGATGCTGGTCTTGGCAGCGAGTCAGTCCAGCATTTAGAACAGTTGCTAGCAGAGAGGCAAGCCGAGAGCTTGCAATTAGCGTCCGTTACCGGTGAACAAGTGCCGGCAGCACATATACAAGAAAAGCTGATTCAACTGTTTTTAAATAAGCGTTATCAAACAGCCGAAATTGCATTGCAGCAGTTACTGCAAGCTTACCCAAGGTGGCTCATTGGCTGGAAAATGATGAGCGACATACTGCTGGTGCAAAAAAAAGATGCCAGATTAGCTGCGAGTAATGCCTTGGCATTAAATCAAGATGATGCGCAAGAGTATTGCTATTACGGTTTGGTGTTGAAAGGGCAGGGCGACTTAGTGAATGCCGCAACTGCTTTTAAGCATGCAATCAAACTTCAGCCCGATTACGCTGCGGCTTATAACAATTTAGGCATCGTCACTAAAGATATAGGTGATGTGGCGACGGCTGTGGTTTATTACCGTAAGGCACTGAAAATCAACCCTGGTTACGCTAGCTGTTACAGTAATTTATTATTTTGTCTTGCACATACTGATATCGTGAGTGCTGCAGACTTGCTTGCTGAGCACCGCAAGTTTGGGGCCCAGTACGAAGCTGTGTATAAATCGGCGTGGCCAAAACACTCGCATCAATTTGATTTAACTAAGTGTCTGAACGTTGGTTTTGTATCCGCGGATTTTAGAGAGCACTCTTTAGCTAACTTCTTTGAGCCTGTGCTTGAGCACCTGTCACAAGTGGCAGATATTGTATTGCATGCTTATGCAAACAATGCGATTGAAGATGAAGTGACGCAGCGACTTAAACCTAAATTTCAACACTGGAATAAAGTTGATGCATTAACAGATACTGCACTCGCTGAAAAGGTTAGAGCAGATCAAATTGATATTCTCGTAGATTTGGATGGGCATACCTCAGGCAATAGGCTAATTAGCTTTGCGATGAAACCTGCACCTATTCAAATTAGCTGGCTTGGCTATCTAGCTACTACTGGTTTAACTGCAATGGATTACTATTTGGCGGATGTGCACCTGTTGCCGCCTGGGGTGTTTGATCAGCAGTTTACGGAGAAGATTGTCCAGCTGCCTGCCAATGCACCGTTTATTCCATCCGTATTATCACCAGAAGTACACGCTTTACCTGCACTTAATAACGGATTTATCACCTTTGGCTGTTTTAATCGCGTGGAGAAAATCACGCCCAGCGTCATTAAGCTATGGGCAAGTTTATTAAATGCAGTGCCAAATTCAAAACTCTTATTGGGTGCAATGCCTAAGCACGGCAGTTATGACGGCGTGATTAACGAACTTGCCAGCCATGCGATTGGCATGGAGAGGCTGGTTATTCACCATCGCAGCAACATGGAGAACTATCTAAAACTGCATGAGTCAGTTGATGTTTGCTTAGACACCTTTCCATCTAACGGGGTGACCACGACCTGCCACGCGGCATGGATGGGGGTGCCAACTCTGTGCATAGAAGGGCAAAGTTTGATGAGTCGTGGCGCAATGGCTGTAATGTTGCATTTAGGTTTGCCTGAGTTTGTAGTGAAATCGCATGACGATTTCATTAGTAAAGGCATTTATTTGGCAGAACATTTGCAATACTTATCTGAGATTCGCGTAGCTTTGCGCAAAAAATTTAATGATTCTGCACTCAATCAGCCCAAGCTTATCAGTGATAATTTAACCTTAGCGCTACGCTCTATGTGGGTTAGGTGGTGCAAGAATCAGCCTGCCATCTCATTTAGAACGCCAGATTAGTCAAGACAGACTTTGTTTATTTAACATTAATAATCAAAATGTTAAATGTATCTAATGTGTCATTTTCCCCATGGTAATTTATGGTCTAGTTAAATCCATATTAAAGATTTTTTTAATTGAACCGATATCCTAAACATCAGGATTGCTTATTCAACAGCTGATAAAGAAAGTGTAATTAAGGAAATTCAGAATTTAAAAAATATTTAAATCTGACCCTAAACTTTCTAAAAAACTGTCCGATAAAAGAAATAACAGCAGCGCAAATTGAACTGAATCTGCAAAGCTAACGGCAATAAGATGTAGTTGTAATTAACTAAATATTAGGAGAATTAACATGGCTTCAGTTATCAATACAAACCTTGCGTCATTAAACACACAACGTAACCTATCAGCTTCACAAAGCTCATTAAACACATCATTACAACGTTTATCATCAGGCTTGCGTATCAACAGCTCTAAAGATGATGCTGCTGGCTTGGCAATTGCTACACGTATGGACTCACAAGTTCGTGGTCAACAAGTAGCGATTCGTAACGCGAATGACGCGATCTCTTTTGCACAAGTTGCTGAGGGTGGTTTGTCAAAACAAACTGACGCATTGCAACGTATGCGTGAACTAGCTGTTCAATCAATCAACGGTACTAATACAAGTACAGACCGTGCAAACTTAGATGCTGAGTTCACACAGTTGTCAGCTGAGGTTACACGTCTTTCAACTGCAACAAAATTCAACGGTACTGCTGTATTCGGTGCTGCTCAAACATTCCAAGTAGGTGCTGACGCTGGCGATACGATTACTACTGCATCAGTTGCAGCAGCGACTATCTCAGGTAACGTTTCATCAGTGGCTTCTGCATCTACTGCGATTACCGCGATTGATGCTGCGCTAACTGCTGCAAACACTAGCCGTGCAACATTGGGTGCGATTCAAAACCGCTTTGAATCTGTAGTAAGCAACCTACAAATTTCTGTAGAAAACCAATCATCAGCTAAATCACGCATCATGGATGCTGACTTTGCTGCAGAAACAGCTAACCTAACACGTGGTCAAATCTTGCAACAAGCAGGTACAGCGATGTTAGCGCAAGCAAACTCACTACCTAACAACGTGTTGTCACTGTTAAGAGGTTAAGTTT
>Ga0208269_100366_pt1 | contig 23588 bp, 21 predicted proteins | sample LakWasMe88_LOW11_2_FD_183912 | JGI IMG/M metagenome (GOLD analysis project Ga0208269, IMG submission 183912) | Freshwater sediment methanotrophic microbial communities from Lake Washington under simulated oxygen tension - Sediment Metagenome... | ecosystem: Environmental > Aquatic > Freshwater >...
AGTTTAGCGGGGACCCCCCTGGCGCGAGCAGCGCAGGGAACCACGAAGTGGCCCTGACTTCGGGTCGCCTTTCTTTGCTTACTTTCTTTGGCGAAGCAAAGAAAGTGAGGCGGCCGCCGGGCCGCAGCCCCGGCCTCCGACCTCAACCAAAGAGCAGAACCTGCAGAGCGAAGCGGCACCAACATGCCGCTAAACCATGGACAAGGCACATCCCCAACCCGTGCCACCAGCCATCAGCCCCCCTCTGTCCCCATCCCACAGACAGTGAGTCACCATCATGACCCAACGCCCCCTCGACGGCATCACCGTCATCTCCCTCGAACACGCCATCGCAGCCCCTTTCTGCACCCGCCAACTGGCCGACCTAGGCGCCCGCGTCATCAAGATCGAGCGCCCCGGCGCGGGCGACTTTGCCCGGGCCTATGACCAGCGGGTCAACGGCGAGGCCTCGCACTTCGTGTGGGTCAACCGCTCCAAGGAAAGCCTCACCCTCGACCTCAAGCAGCCCGAGGCCCTGCAGGTGCTGCAAGAGCTGCTGAAAGACGCCGATGTGCTGGTGCAGAACCTGGCCCCGGGGGCCGCCGCCCGCATGGGGCTGGGCTACGACAGCCTGAAAGACAGCCACCCGCGCCTGATCGTGTGCGACATCTCGGGCTACGGCGAAGACGGCCCTTACCGTGACAAGAAGGCCTACGACCTGCTGATCCAGAGCGAGGCCGGCTTTCTGTCGGTCACCGGCACGCCGGATGAGCCCTGCAAGGCCGGCAACTCGGTGGCCGATATTGCGGCCGGCATGTATGCCTACAGCAGCGTGCTGGCGGCCCTGCTGCAGCGGGGGCGTACGGGGCAGGGTGGGCACATCGATGTGTCCATGCTCGAAGCCCTGGGCGAGTGGATGGGCTACCCCATGTACTACGCCTACCAGGGCGCCACGCCGCCGCCGCGCAGCGCGGCCGCCCACGCCACCATCTACCCTTATGGGCCTTTCAAGGCCGGCGACGGGGGCACCGTGATGCTGGGCCTGCAGAACGAACGCGAGTGGAAGGTGTTCTGCGCTGTGGTGCTGCGCGATGCCGACCTGGCCACCGACCCGCGCTTTGACAGCAACGCCCGCCGCAACGAGCACCGCGAGGCGCTCAAGGCCCTGATCCTGACGGCCTTCGGGGCCCTCAGCAGCGCCGAGGTGCTGGCCCGCCTGGATGAGGCCCAGATTGCCAACGCCCGCATGAACGACATGGCCGGCCTGTGGGCCCACCCGCAACTGCAGGCACGCGAGCGCTGGCGTGAGGTCGGCTCGCCCGCGGGCACCATCCCGGCCCTGTTGCCGCCGGGGCGCCACAGCAGTTTTGACTACCGCATGGAGGCCGTGCCCGCCGTGGGCCAGCACACCGAGGCGATCCTGCACCGCCTGGGCCGCAGCCAGGCCGACATCGCGGCCCTGCGCGAGCGCGGCGCGATCTGAACGGCCACACCACGAAACGCAACGACATCAGAACATTCCGGAGACAAGCCATGACATCCCTCACCCCCACCGCCGCCCTGGCCCACTTTGCGGCTGGCCTGCGCTATGACGACATCCCCGACACCGTGGTGCGCAAGACCGAAGACCTGCTGGTCGACTGGTTCGGCTCGGCCGTGGCCGGCCATGGTTCGCGCCCGGTCGAGAGCATCACCCGCTTTGCCGGGCACATGGGCAGCGTGGGGGGGGCTGGCGCACCCCAGCTGGGGCAGGGCGGGGCCGAGGTGCTGATCAAGCGCCAGCTCAACAGCCCCTACCTGGCCGCCATGGCCAATGCCGCGGCTTCGCACGTGGCCGAGCAGGACGATGTGCACAACGGTTCGGTGTTCCACCCGGCCACGGTGGTGTTCCCGCCCGCGGTGGCCGTGGCGCAGGCGCTGGGGCGCAGCGGGCGCGATCTGCTGGTGGCCTCGGTGGCGGGCTACGAGGTGGGCATCCGCGTGGGCGAATTTTTGGGGCGCTCGCATTACCGGGTGTTCCACACCACCGGCACGGCCGGCACCCTGGCGGCGGCCGCCGCCGTGGGCCACCTGCTGGCGCTGGACGCACGCCAGATGCAGCACGCCTTCGGCTCGGCCGGCACCCAGTCGGCGGGCTTGTGGGAGTTTTTGCGCACCGCCGCCGATTCCAAGCAGCTGCACACCGCGCATGCGGCCGCCGCCGGCCTGATGTCGGCCTACCTGGCCAAGGATGGCTTCACCGGCGCGGCCGACATCTTTGACGGCCCCCAGGGCATGGCCGCCGGCATGTCGAGTGACGCCAACCCGGCCCGCCTGGTCGATGGCCTGGGCGCGCGCTGGGTCACGGCCGAGACCTCGTTCAAGTACCACGCCAGCTGCCGCCACACCCACCCGGCCGCCGACGCGCTGCTGCTGGTGATGCGCGAGCACGGGCTGAAGCCCGAAGACCTGGCCGCCGTGCAGACCCATGTGCACCAGGGCGCGATCGACGTGCTGGGCCCGGTGGTGTCGCCCAGCACGGTGCACCAGAGCAAGTTCTCGATGGGCACGGTGTTGGCCCTGGTGGCGCAGTTCGGGCACGCGGGCCTGGCCGAGTTTGATCAGCACTTTCTGAGCGAGACCACGCGCCAGCTGCGCGACCGCGTGAGCATGAGCCTGGACGCCGAGGTCGATGGCGCCTACCCGCGCCGCTGGATCGGCAAGGTGACGGTGCACACCACCGACGGGCGCGTGTTCCAGGGCCGGGTGGACGAGCCCAAGGGCGACCCCGGCAACACCCTGAGCCGCGACGAGATCACGGCCAAGACCTTGCGCTTGGCGGCCTTCAGTGGCGGCGCCCAGGCCGGTGAGATGGCCCAGGCGGTTGAACACCTGTGGCAGGTGAGCCAATGGCCGGTGGTGGGTCGCCTGTTGCCGGGGGCCGCATGAACACGGCTCCCTTGCCGCGCCCGCTGGGTGAGGCGCGCAGCCTGCTGTTTGTGCCCGGTGACCGCCCCGAGCGCCTGGCCAAGGCCCTGGCCAGTGCCGCCGATGCGGTGATCCTGGACCTGGAAGACGCCGTGGCCCCCGCCGCCAAGCCCGCCGCCCGCGCCGCCCTGGCCCAGGTCTGGCCGAATCTGAGCGGGGCCGAGCGCCAGCGCCTGCTGGTGCGGGTGAACGCGGTGCCCGCGCCCGGGCATGGCGACGATCTGGCCCTGCTCGAAGCCCTGCCCGGCTTGGCCGGCGTGATGCTGGCCAAGGCCGAGAGTGCAGCGCAGCTGCAGGCCTTGGCCCAGCGCCTGCCGGGCCTGCCGCTGCTGCCCCTGATCGAGAGTGCCCAGGGCCTGCTGCAGCTGCAGGCCATCGCGGGTGCGCCCCAGGTGCTGCGCCTGGTGCTGGGCCACATCGACCTGCAGGCGGACCTGGGCATGGCCTGCGGGCCGGACGAGGCCGAGCTGCTGCCTGCGCGCTGGCAAATGGTGCTGGCCGCGCGCGGTGCGGGCCTGGCGGCGCCGGTCGATGGTGTGACCGTGGCGCTGGACGAGCCCGAACAGGCCCTGAGCGACGCCCGCCGCGCCCGGCGCCTGGGCTTTGGCGCCAAGCTGTGCATCCACCCCAGTCAGATCGAAGCCGTGCACCAGGGCCTGGCGCCCAGCGCGGCCGAGTGCGACTGGGCGCGCCGCGTGCTGGCCGCGGCCGAGGCCGCAGGCGATGCCTTGGGGGCGGGGGCTCTGCGGGTCGATGGCCGCATGGTCGACGCCCCGGTGCTGGCGCTGGCCCGGCGCTGGCTGGCCCTGGAGCACCGCCCAGGCATCCCCTGAATGACCTCGATGATTCGCGCGCCCCGGGGTTAGGCCTAGTGCCGGTGGGCCCCGAGGCGGCGCAACATGGCTGCAGAACAAGAACGACACAGCAGGGAGTGCGCCTGGCACTGCGGCGTGAGAGCAGTGAAGCCAGGGGCGGGTGCACACCGCACCCCCCCGAGAACCCCTTAGAAACAGAGAGACAAGACCCATGAAAAATCGCTTCAGCCCCTTCCAATCCCTGTGGCGCTCCGGCTTGGCGGCGCTGGCGGCCGCCACTTTGTTGGCGGCCGGCCCGGCCCGTGCCGAGGTGTTCCCCGACCGGCCCATCACCATGCTGGTGCCGTTTGCAGCCGGTGGCCCCACCGATGTGGTGGCACGCCTGATCGCCATCCCCATGGGCAAAGCCTTGGGGCAGACCGTGCTGATCGAAAACGCCGTGGGTGCAGGCGGCACCATTGCCGCCACCAAGACGGCGCGCGCTGCGCCCAATGGCTACACCATCTTCCTGCACCACATGGGCATGTCGACGGCCCCGGCGTTGTACAAAAAGCTCAGCTTCGACCCGCTCAAGGATTTCGACTACATCGGCCAGGTGGTCGATGTGCCCATGACCCTGCTGGCCCGCAAGGATTTTCCGGCCAACAACCTGCAAGAGGCCCTGGCCTACATCAAGGCCAACAAGGAGAAGGTGACGCTCGCCAATGCCGGTCTGGGCGCCGTGTCGCATCTGTGCGGCCTGATCTTCATGAGCACCATCGGCGTGGACCTGAACACCATCCCCTACAAGGGCACCGGGCCAGCCATGAACGATCTGCTGGGTGGGCAGGTCGATCTGCTGTGCGACCAGACCACCCAGACCGTGCCCATGATCAAGGAGGGGCGCATCAAGGTGTTCGGGGTCACCACGCTGAACCGGCTCTCGGCCCTGCCCAATGTGCCCACACTCGACGAACAGGGCCTGAAGGGTTTTGACGTCAAGGTCTGGCACGGCATGTACGCCCCCAAGGGCACCCCGCCTGAGGTGATCAACAAGCTCAACGCGGCCCTGCGCACCGCCTTGCAGGACCCGGTGGTCACCAAGCGCCTGGCCGACCTGAGCTCGGATGTGCCCCCCCTGGACAAGATCACCCCCAACGGGCTCAAGACCCATCTTGAGGCCGAGATCAACCGCTGGGGCCCGGTGATCCGCAAGGCCGGCATCTACGCGGATTGAGCCGGCAGGTCGGCAGGCCCCGCCTTTGCGCCTGCGCATGGACGCCGGCGCGGTACCGGGTTAGAGTGGGCCGTCCACTTGACGGAGGCCCGCCATGTCCCGCGCAACCGAACACCACCCAGCCCCTGATACTGCGGCCTCGCAGGGCCTGTACCGCTGGCGTGCCGGCATCTACGACCTGCAGTTGGCCCCGTACGACGCGATCCGCGCCGAGGCCATTGCCACGCTGCAGTTGCAGCCTGGCCAGACGGTGCTGGACCTGGGTTGCGGCACCGGCATGAGCCTGGAGCTGCTGCAGGCCGCGGTGGGCCCGCAAGGCCGGGTGGTGGCGGTGGACCAGTGCCCCGAGATGGTGGACGAGGCACGTCGCCGGGTGCAGCGCCATGGCTGGCGCAATGTCAGCCTGGCTTGCTCACCCATCGATCAGGCCGCCCTGCCCGAAGGGGCCGATGCCGCCCTGTTCCATTTCACCCACGACATCCTGCAGACCCCGGCGGCGGTCGATCATGTGCTGGCCCACCTGCGCCCAGGGGCCCGGGTGGTGGCCAGCGGCTTGCAATGGGCCCCGGCGGGCTGGGGCGTCTTCAATGGCCTGGTGTGGCTGGCTGCCATTCACTCGGTCACCACCCTGCACGGGCTGGACCAGCCCTGGCGTCCTTTGGCCGAGCGAGGCATTGATCTGGCCCTGCAGACACATCTGGGTAACACCGTGTACGTGGCCGGTGGTTGCCTGCCTGCTTGAGCGGTTGGCCGGCCAGGCAGGCACAATCGGGGCTGACTGAGCTTTCCGGCGTCCATGCCCGACGCCTCATCCGCATGCAATTCAAAGACGCCCCACCCGACCACGAGGACACCCAGTACAGCAGCGCCGAACGTTCGGCGGCAGCGTCGCGCAGCACCTGGGTCAGCGTGGTGGTGAACACGGCGCTCAGCGCCACCCAGATCGTGGTGGGGGCCTTGACCCATTCCCAGGGCCTGGTCGCAGACGGCATCCACTCGCTGTCCGACCTGGTATCAGACGCCGTGGTGCTGTTCGCCAACCACCACAGCCAAAAAGAAGCCGATGAAGACCACCCCTATGGCCACCAGCGCTTCGAGACTGCAGCCTCGCTGGTGCTCGGGGTGATTCTGCTGGCGGTGGGCGCAGGCATGCTGTGGGCGGCGGTGCTCAAGCTGCAAAGCCCCGAATCGGTGCCTCAGGTGCATGGTGTGGCCCTGTGGGTGGCCGGGGCAGCCCTGGTGTCCAAGGAACTGCTGTTTCGCTACATGCTGATGATTGCCAAGCGGGTCAAGTCGAGCCTGCTGGTGGCCAATGCCTGGCATGCGCGCTCGGATGCGGCCTCATCCCTGGTGGTGGGCGCGGGCATTGCGGGCAACCTGGCGGGCTTTCCGCTGCTCGACCCGATTGCCGCCCTGATCGTGGGCCTGATGGTGGGCCGCATGGGTTGGCAGTTTGCCTGGGACGCCTTGCACGACCTGATGGACCGCGCCGTCGATGAGGAAGAAGTGGCCGCCATCCGCCAGACCCTGGTCGAAACCCCGGGCGTCATCGGTGTGCACGATGTGCGCACCCGGCGCATGGGCGACATGATCGTGGTCGATGCCCACATCGAGGTCGATGCGCGGCTGACCGTGGAGGCCGGGCACGACATCGCCGTGGCGGCCCAGCACCGTGTGATGGCACGCCACCGGGTGCTCAACCTGATGACCCACGTCGACCCCTGGAAGCGCCCCGATCTGGACCACCAGTTGCCGGCGCAGGCGGGGTCTGTCAGCTGATCCCCGTCCTGTGCGGATGGGCATGCGCCTTGGGCTGTGGCCGCCAGGGCGTACCATGGGGCGGGTTGCTTGCGCCTTGGCCCTCACAAAACCCGCCCAACCCCCTGACCCAAGCGCCCGGCCGCCGTGACCGGGCCTGCTTCTTGCCTGCATCTTCAGGCCAGCCCGGGTGACGCCTGCTGTCCCCGGTGCGTACTTCTTTTTATTGTCTGGATCTCCATGCCCTCTTCGTTTTTACGCCCTGGCCGTGCCGGCTTTCTTCATGGGGCGGGTTGAGCCATGGTCCGCCTTGAACTTCTGATCGCCCTGCGTTACGTGGTGGCCGCGCCCGGGGCCGACTTCATCTTCAACATCCAGCTGGCCCACACCCGGCGCCAATGGGTGCTGCACGAGCAACTGCTGGTCAGCCAGCCCGTGCCCCTGCTGATGCACACCGACCCGGCCACCCAGGCGCGCAGCCTGCGCCTGAGTGCTGCCCCGGGCCCGCTGGAGGTCAGCTACCGCGCCACGGTGGACCTGGACCACCTGATACTGCCGCCTGCTGCCATCCCCGAGGTGCCAGTGGCCCAGTTGCCGCCCGACGTGCTGACCTACCTGTACCCGAGCCGCTACTGCCAGTCTGACCTGCTCAACGCCCTGGCCATGAGCGAGTTCGGCACCTTGCCCCATGGCTATGCCCGGGTGCAGGCGATCCAGCAGTGGGTGCAGCAGCGGGTGCAGTTCAAGTCGAGCAGCAGCAACTCGATGACCTCGGCCATCGACACCTTGCGCGACGGCGTGGGCGTGTGCCGCGACTTTGCCCACCTGATGATCGCGCTGTGCCGCGCCGTCAACATCCCGGCGCGCTTCACCACCGGCATCGATTTCGGGGCTGACCCGGCCCTGGGGCCGACCGACTTCCATGCCTATGTCGAGGCCTACCTGGGCCACAACTGGTACCTGTTCGACCCCTCCGGCACGGCGATCCCGATGGGCTTTGTGCGCATCGGCACCGGGCATGACGCGGCCGATGCCTCGTTTGCGACCATCTTCGGGGCGGTCAGCTCAGAAGCACCCCACATCGAGATCGCGGCCCAACTGACCACCCAGCCCGGCTCGATGCTGCCGTATCGGCGCGGCGAAGGGGTGTCCACCGACGGGCAGAACCTGCCTCAGTACTGGGTGCGTTGAGTCAGGGCGGCTGGGTAGATCGGTGTCCAGTCGGGCACCAGGGGGGTGAACAGCAGGGCAAAACCTAGCATGTTCAGCCCCACCGTCAGCCAGAACCAGCCGCGAAAACGCAGCTTGGCCGATTTGTGGCGCAGGCGCTCCTGCGCCAGGATGGCACCGGGCCAGCCGCAGGCCAGGCCCAGCCACAGCAATTGGCGTTCGCTGGTGCGCCACTGGCCGTTGCGGGCCGCCGATTTGTCGGCCGCATAGCTCAGGTAGCAGACCAGACTCATCACGGCATAGACCAGCCCCGCCGCCCAGGGCACCTCCCAGCGCAGGCTGGCGGCCACATACAGGGTGACGCCGGCCGACAGCGCCAGCACGCTGCTGCTGCGCCAGCGCACCGGGGTGCGCTGGCGTGGGGCAGGGCGGGCGGCCGGGCGTCGGGTGGGTCTTGGCGCTGGCACGTCAGGGCTTGGGTGTCTTGGGCTTGAAATCGCACCAGGCGGCCACGCTGCAGTGCCAGCACTGGGGCTTGCGCGCCTGGCACACATAGCGCCCGTGCAGGATCAGCCAGTGGTGCGAGTCCACCGCGTAGGCGGCCGGCACCCGTTTGAGCAACTGCTTTTCCACTTCGAGCGGGTTCTTGCCCGGGGCCAGTCCGGTGCGGTTGCTGACCCGGAAGATGTGGGTGTCCACCGCCATGGTGGGCTCGCCAAAGGCCACGTTCAGCACCACGTTGGCGGTCTTGCGGCCCACGCCGGGCAGGGCTTCCAGCGCTTCGCGGGTGCGGGGCACCTGGCCGCCATGCTGCTCGACCAGCCTGCGGCAGGTCTCCAGCAGGTGACGCGCCTTGCTGTGGTACAGACCGATGGTCTTGATGTAGTCCTCCAGCCCCTCCAGGCCCAGCGCCAGGATCTTTTCGGGGGTGCCCGCCACCGGGAACAGCCGGCGCGTGGCCTTGTTCACGCCCACATCGGTGGCCTGGGCTGACAGCAGCACGGCGGCCAGCAGCTCGAACACGGTGGTGTACTCGAGCTCGGTGTTGGGCTGGGGGTTGGCCGCCTTGAGGGTGGCAAAAAAGGGTTCGATGTCGGATTTCTTCATGCGGGTTCAACGTAGGCTGAACCGCATTGTGTCGCGTCCCGGGCGGGCTTGCAGCAAAGCCTGCTGGCCCGGGATCGGTGCTCAGAACATCAACGCTTTCTCAGTGCAGCAAGCTCATGTCGATGAAACCGTCCACCGAGGGCAGGTGGGTGGCCATCCAGTCGGCATCGAGTTGCAGGGCCTGCGTCACGTCCTGCGGCAGGCTGGCCACCGCTTGCTGGATTTCGGCCGGGTCTGCGGCATGGGGCGCGGTCTCGGCCAGCAGTTCGGCCAGGTGCAGCAGGCCGGCCATGCGGCAGAAGGGGCGCGTGGCCATGGGCTCTGAAGCATGCTCCAGCCCACGCACGATCAACTCGGGGAAGTTCCAGCGCCGCGCCATCTCGGCGCTGACCTGGCTTTCGGTGAAGCCCAGCAACTGGGTTTCGCGCTGCCAGCGTCCGCCGGGCAGGTGCGGCTGGCGTTCGATCTCGGACAGGGCCTGGGGCAGGCGTTGGCCGATCACCAGTTCGCCCAGGCGCAGCATCATGCCCGCCAGCCAGGCGGCCTGGGGGTCGACTTCGAGGCGCTGGGCCAGCCAGCTGGCGTAGCCGGCGCAGGCCATGCTCTGCTCCCAGAATTCCTGGCGGTTCAAGCCCGTGATCATCGGGAAGGCCCCGTTCAGGCAGGCCGATAAGGCCAGCGTGCGCACCTGTTCCATGCCGGTCATGAGGATGGCGTCGTCCAGGCTGGCCACCGTGCGCGGCAGACCAAAGCGGGCGCAGTTGGCCAGGCGGATCAGCTTCACCGTGAGGGCCGGGTCGCGTGCCAGGATGTCGCGCACCGAGCGGGGCGAGCTGTCGTCATCGTGCAGGGTGCGGATCAGCGTGTGCGCCACCTCGGGCATGGTGGGCAACTGGACGTTCTGGAAAAATGTCTCGAGCTGGGGCATGGGCAGATCCTCATCAGAGTTGTGCAGGTTCCTCATTTATGCCCTGCCTTGTGCAATTTGTATATGGATGTTTCACGGGCCTGAGCACCATTCATCAGCCTCATGCAGGGGCCGTGTGCGTAGCAGCGTGCCCACTTGTCCGGCGAGCGGCCGCGAATTGGCGACAATGCGAATCCGAAAGTGAGATGCACCATGCCATTGCAATTTGCCGACCGCCTCGACAACGTCGAAACCTCTGCCATCCGTGAACTGTTCAAGCTGCTGGGCAAGCCCGGCATCATCAGCTTTGCCGGGGGCTTTCCCGACAGCGCCATGTTCGATGTCGACGGCATCCGTGAGGCCGTCAACACCGCGCTGACCGAAGAGGCCGGCGGCGCCCTGCAGTACGGTGCCACCGAGGGCTACAACCCCTTGCGTGAGCAACTGGCCCGCTTCATGACCGACAAAGGTGCCAGCGATGTGGCCCCCGAGAACCTGATCGTCACCACCGGCAGCCAGCAGGCGCTGGACCTGCTGGGCAAGGCCTTGATCAGCCCCGGCGACAAGGTGTTTGTCGAAGGCCCGACCTTTCTGGCCACCATCCAGTGCTTTCGCCTGTATGGCGCCGAGCTGGTCAGCGCCCCCATCGACGGCGAGGGTGTGAAGGTGGACGAGCTCGAAGCCCTGATCGCTGAGCACCGCCCCAAATTCATCTACCTGATCCCCACCTTTGGCAACCCCAGCGGTGCCACGCTGAACCTGGAGCGGCGCAAGAAGGTGCTGGAGCTGGCTGTCAAGTACCAGACCCTGGTGATCGAAGACGACCCGTACGGCGACCTGTATTTCGGCGCCGCGCCGCCCCCCAGCCTGCTGAACCTGAGCGCCAGCGTGCCGGGCAGCCGCGAGCTGCTGGTGCACTGCGGCTCGCTGAGCAAGGTACTGTCGCCCGGCCTGCGCGTGGGCTGGATGATCGCGCCGGCCGAGCTGCTGGCCAAGGCCACCATGTGCAAGCAGTTCAGCGACGCGCACACCAGCACCTTTGCCCAGGCCACGGCCGCCCAGTACCTGAAGGCCGGCCGCATGCCGGCCACGCTGGCCAAGGTGCGCGCGGTGTATGCCGAACGCGCCCAGGCCATGGGCCAGGCGCTGCGCCGCGAGCTGGGGGATGCCATCGAGTTCACCCAGCCGCAGGGCGGCCTGTTCATCTGGGCCCGCCTGACGGGGGCCGGCGGCAAGGTGGGCGATGGCAATGAGCTGGCCAAGCGCGCCATCGAGAAAGGAGTGGCTTTTGTGCCGGGGGCGCCATTCTTCTGCGCCAACCCCGACCTTGCCACGCTGCGCCTGAGCTTTGCCACCGCCGATGTGGCCAAGATCGAAGAGGGCGTGGCGCGCCTGGCCCAGGCGCTCTGATCAGGCTTTTGGGTCGCCGCCCTGGCCCTGGGCGGCGGCTGCGGCCGCGCGCAGCTTGTCTTTCTTGCTGGGGCGCTTGCCCTTGACGCCGCCGGTGCCGGGCACCGGGGCCAGGTCGGGTGGCGGCGGCGCGGCCACATCCTGGGGCTCAAAGCCTTCGATCTGTTCGCGCGGCAGGCTCAGGCGCTGGCGCTTTTCGATCAGGGCAAAGTGGGCCTCGGTGTCGGCGCTGACAAAGCTCACCGCGGTGCCGGCCTCGCCGGCGCGGGCGGTGCGGCCGATGCGGTGCACGTAGTCGGTGGCCGAGCGCGGCAGGTCGTAGTTGACCACCACCGGCAGCTGCATGATGTCGATGCCGCGGGCCGCCAGGTCGGTGGTGACCACCACGTCCCAGCGCTCGTCCTTGAACTCTTGCAGCACCTGGGTGCGGGCGCCCTGGCTCAGACCGCCATGGAACACCGTGGCGTAGATGCCGTTCTTGTAGAGCTTGCCGGCCACCAGCTGACAGGCGTACTGGGTGGCGACAAACACCAGCACCCGGTCCCAGCCCTGGGTTTTGATGAGGTGGCGCAGCAGCTCGGTGCGGCGGCTGGCATCGACCTGGATCACCCGCTGGGTGATGGCGGGCTCATTGGCCTCGGTGGCGGCCACGGCGATGCGCACGGGTTCTTTCAGCAGGCCGTCGGCCAGTTGCTGCACGGCCGGCGCAAAGGTGGCCGAGAAGAACAGGTTCTGCCGCTGGGCCGGCAACTCGGCCAGCACGCGCTGCAGCTCTTCGGCAAAGCCCAGGTCGAGCAGGCGGTCGGCCTCGTCCAGCACCAGCACCTCGATCTGACCGAGCTGGATGGCGTTGTGCGCCACCAGATCGAGCAGCCGGCCCGGCGTGGCCACCAGCACATCGGCACCGCCGCGCAGCCGCATCATCTGCGGGTTGATCGAGACCCCGCCGAACACCACCGCCACCTTGGGCGGGTCTTGCAGGGCGCTGCCCAGGCTGCGCAGCACCTCGCCCACCTGGGCCGCCAGCTCGCGCGTGGGCACCAGCACCAGGGCGCGCACGCGCCGGCCCCGGCTGGGGCTGTGGCCGTGCAGGCGTTGCAGCAGGGGCAGGGCGTAGGCCGCGGTCTTGCCCGAGCCGGTCTGGGCCTGGCCTTGCAGGTCGGCGCCGCGCAGGATGGCCGGAATGGCTTCGGCCTGGATGGGCGTGGGCGCGTTGAAGCCTTGGGTGCTGGCGGCGTGGACCAGCTCGGGGGTAAGGCCTAGAGAGGAAAAGGGCATGTCATGGGGGCGCCGGCCCCAGTTGGGGGGCGCCTGGAATAAGTCATGGGAAACCAGGGTTTTGTCCTGGCCCGTTCAGGCCCGGTGAGGCCTTGGGCGCATAGTATGGCCGCTGTCGGCGGCGCTGCCCATCGAAGAGGGTGTGCCGGGCCGCTTTCATTCACAGGAGTCTGCCATGCAATACCGCCCGCTCGGCAAGAGCAATCTGCAAGTTTCCGCCCTGTGCCTGGGCACCATGATGTTCGGCGATCAGACCGATGCGGCCGAGGCCGCGGCCATTGTGGCCGATGCCCGCGAGCAGGGCGTGAACTACATCGACACCGCCGATGTGTACACCCAGGGAGCCTCGGAAACCCTGGTGGGCCAGTTGCTCAAGGGCCAGCGCCACGATTGGGTGCTGGCCACCAAACTGGGCAACAAGATGTCGGGCCGCGTGAACGAGAGCCACTACTCGCGCAGCTGGATGCTGCGCGAGACCGAGGCCAGCCTGCAGCGCCTGCAGACCGACCATGTGGACATCCTGTACCTGCACCGTGATTTTCCGGACGCGGACCTGGAAGAGGCCGTGCGTGCCCTCGACCAGCTGCTGCGCCAGGGCAAGATCCGCTACTGGGGGGTGTCGAACTTCCGTGGTTGGCGCATTGCCGAGCTGGTGCGTCTGGCCCAGCAGGTGGGCATGCCGGGCCCGGTGGTGTGCCAGCCTTATTACAACCTGCTCAACCGCATGCCCGAGGTGGAGATCCTGCCGGCCTGTGCGCATTGCGGCATCGGCGTCACGCCCTACAGCCCGATTGCCCGCGGGGTGCTGACCGGCAAATACCTGCCAGGCCAGCCGCCGGCCGAAGGCAGCCGTGTGGCCCGGGGCGACAAGCGCATTGCCGAGACCGAGTTCCGGGAAGAGTCGCTGGTGATTGCCCAGCAGCTCAAGGCCCACGCCGAGGCCAAGGGCTGCACCCTGGCACAGTTCGCCACCGCCTGGGTGCTGGCCAACCGCTGCATCAGCTCGGTGATCGCTGGCCCGCGCACCCTGAAACAGTGGCAGGACTACCGCCCCGCGCTCGACGTGGTGATCACCTCCGAGGACGAGGCCCTGGTTGATGGCTTGGTGGCGCCCGGCCACCCCTCCACCCCGGGCTACACCGACCCGGCCTACCCGCTCACGGGGCGGCTGCGCTGAGCCTCACTTCTTGACGCTGATGACCCGGGTCTGGGTCACGCTCTTGAGGCCTTCCAGGCCGAATTCCACCCCCAGGCCCGAGCCCTTGAGGCCGCCAAACGGCACCATGGGGTGCACCGCCCCGTGCTGGTTGATCCAGACCGTGCCAGCCTGCAGGCGCAGGGCCACGGCCCGGGCCTGATCGGCATCGCGGCCCCAGACCGAGGCCCCCAGGCCCACGTCGAGCCGGTTGGCGCGCGCCACGGCGTCGTCCAGGTCACGGTAGCGCACGATGGGCAGCACCGGGCCGAACTGCTCCTGGTCCACCAGCGGCGCGCCGTCGTCGATGTCGGTGACCAGGGTGATGGGGAAGAAATACCCCGGCCCGCCCGGGGCCTCGCCGCCGCACACGATGCGGGCACCGCCGGCCTTGGCGCTTTCCACCAGCGACACCACCTTGTCAAACTGCATGCGGTTCTGGATCGGGCCCATGGCGATGCCGGGCTGCAGGCCGTCGCCCATGGGCATGGCCTGGGCCAGGCCCTGCAGGGCGCCGACCACCGCATCGTGCAGGGCGTCGGGCACATACAGGCGCTTGATGGCGGCACAGGTCTGGCCCATGTTGAGGAAGGCGCCCCAGAACAGGCCCATGGCGATCTCGGCCGGGTCGGCATCGGGCAGCACGATGGCGGCGTCGTTGCCACCCAGCTCCAGGGTGCAGGCGCTCAGGCGCTCGCCGGCCAGGGCGGCGATGCGCCGGCCCGTGGCGGTGGAGCCGGTGAACAGGATCTTGCGCACCGCAGGCTGGGCGATCAGGGTCGCGCCCACGTCGCCCGCGCCGGTGACCGTGTTGAGCACGCCCGGGGGCAGGGCGGCGCTGATCAGGCGCACCATCTCCAGGGTGCCGATCGAGGTGTGCTCGGAGGGCTTGATCACCACCGTGTTGCCGGCGCGCAGCGCCGGGATGATCTGCCAGATGGCGATCATCAGCGGCCAGTTCCAGGGCGCGATGGCCGCCACCACACCGTAGGGCTGACGGTGCACCTCGTCGCGGCGGGTGTCGTCTTCAAAGGCCACTTCGACCGGCAGCGCCAGGCTCGCGGGCACACGGGTCCAGACCTCGCAGGCATAGGCCTCGAAGCGCGCGCCGGGCACCTGGTCGGGGCCCACGCCGCCCAGCGGCTTGCCTTGCTCGCGGGTGATCCACCCGGCCAGGTGCTCTTGCTGGACGTGCAGGATGTCGGCCACCCGCAGCAGGGCGGCCTGGCGCTCGGCATCGGGCAGTGCCGCCCAGGCGGGCTGGGCCGCCTGGGCGGCGGCCACGGCCTGGGCCACCTGTTCGGGGCTGCTCTGCGGCACCAGGCCCAGCAGCTCGCCGGTGGCCGGGTTGCGCGATTCGAAAGTGGTGGCCGACAGCACGGGCTGGCCGGCGACGATGTTGGGGTAGGTGGTCATGAGGAGGGCTTCGTCGTGAGGGAGATGGTCGGGCCTCAGTATCGGCAAAGGGGTTCGCGTTGGCATCGCGAAGGTTCGCACCTGGGTTAACCCCTGGAGGGGCCGCCGCTCGGCCTGCGGGATGACCCCAATTGCCAAGCTGATGAGCCCCTTTAGATTGGCGGCCATGACCGATCTGCTGCTCTTGAATGAGCAACGCCACTGGCGCCTGAAGTTGTTGGAAGGCCCGCAGGCCCTGCGCTGGCGCCCGGCGCGTGAGCTGGCGGCCCAATTGCTGCTTTACCTCGATGACCCGGCGGCCTGTTGGCGCCTCACCACCGACTGGATGCTCAACACCCTGGGTGCCGACCGGGTGGATGCCGGGCTGGGCGGTTATGCGCTGGCCAGCGCGGGCCCGCGCGACTACGTGGTGCTGGCCGAGACCCGGCGCCCCGGCCGCGACATGGCCTCGATGCTGGGCCAGCGCTTTGGCGCGGGCGAGCAAGGGGTGCGCGAGGTGTGGCAGCGCCGCATCGGGCTGGCCGTGCCCAGCGTGGCCCGCGAGCGCAGCATGGCCGAGCCCTTGCGCGAGCGCCTGCTGCGCTCGGGTGCTGCGGCCAAGATGGCGCTGCCCTTGCGCGCCGCCGGGCCGGTGGGCCTGATCTGTGCCGATTGGCAGCACGAGTCGCCGCCGTGGCCCGGCGAGGTCTGCGACCAGTTGCCGACGCTGGCGGGCCAGGTGATCGGCCCATTGCTGGCCTTGGCCACCGAAGCCCATGACGGCACCGAGGCTGACCGGGCACCCTCCGGGCCGGTGGCCGCCACGCCTCACCCTGTGCTGGCCCTGCTGACACCGGCCGAGCGCCGGGTGGCCGAGCTGGTGGCCATGGGCCTGAGCTACAAGGAGGTGGCGCGGCGCCTGGGGCGCTCGCTGTCCACCATCGACCACCAGCTGCGCAGCATCCGCGGCAAGACCGGGGTGGCCTCGACGGCGCGCCTGGTCAGTCTGTTGAACGCCCCTGCGGGTGCGCTCGGGCGGGCTCAATAGGGCAGCTTGAACCCGTTGCGACCGGCGTTGATGCGGGTGGCAGTAGGCTCGCCCGCCTGCCACTGGGCGCTCAGCGAGACGCTGGCCCCTGGCACCAGCAGGCTGCGGTCGGCGGGCTTGAACGTGACCACCGGGGTGCCGTCCGGCACCTGCAGGGTTTTCTGCCCGCCCGCATAGCGCAACTGAAGGGTGCGCCCGGCGGGTGCGCTCACCACATCGGCCACCGTGGCATTGGTCATGGTGCTGTCGGCCTGCAGGTCGAAGGGGCGGTGGCCCTCCCCCAGCCCGCGCGCGGCTTCTGGGAACACGGTGAGGGCAATGGCCTGCAGGCTGCCATCGGCCTGGGGCAGGGCGGCCGTGCCGATGAAGCTGCCGGCCTGCACCTCGGCCAGGGTGATGGGGTAGACCTCGGCCACGGTGAGTTGCGGGCTCAGTGCCAGCGTCAGGGTGTCGCCCTCGCGGGTCAGCAGAGTGATGTGGTCTGGCGTCACTTTTTGCAAGGTGCCGCGCAGACGCCGAACTTCGGCAGGGTGCGTCTGGGCCAGCGCATGCTGTGCCAGGAGTGGCCAGGCGGCCAGCCCCCAAAGAAGCTGCCGCCGTTGCACGGAGGCGGGGTGTGCGAGTGGGGCGAGCGAGGGCGTGGGCTTGTGCATGGCTTTCCTGGCGACGGTGGTCAACGCAGTTTAGGGGCGTGCACCAACCGGGTCAGAAGCAGGGTTTTGGGACGCCGCGTGCGTGCTGCCTTGGCCCTCTTGCAAAGCGCCGGCCCATCCCCAATTGCAAGAACATGAACACCCTGCGAACCGACTTCACTCCGCTGGCCGTCCTGGCACAAATGCTGGACCGGCTCGACACATCCCCCAAGGCGGCTGACCCGCTGCAGTACCGCCTGCTGGCCCAGCGTGCCACGCAGATGCTGCACGATCTCAGCGACCGTGCCGAAACCCAGGAGGGCCTGCAGGCCTTGCTGCGCAAAAGCCCGGCCCTGACCCTGCTGTACGAAAACCTGCACTACGGCGAAGCCGGCCTGTGCCGCGCCCCGCTGGCGCAGGCGGTCGAGGCCGAGGTGGCAACGCGTCAATTGCTGGGTCGTCTGGGCAAGCTGGGGCAGGAAGGCCGACCGGCCGCCAGCCGCGAGCCCGGGGCCCCCGCATGAACGCCAGCGCGACAGCGGCCACGGCGCTGCACGTGGTCTGCCCGCATTGCCACACCACCAACCGGGTGCAGCAGGCCCAACTGGGGCAGGCCCCTGACTGCGGGCAGTGCAAGCAGCCCTTGTTCAGCGGCCACTCGCTGGCCCTGGACGATGTGGCCTTGTTCGAGCGCCACATCGGCCGCAGCCAGGTGCCGGTGCTGGTCGACTTCTGGGCGCCCTGGTGTGGCCCCTGCCGCATGATGGCGCCCGCCTTTGAACAGGCGGCGCAGCAGCTGGAGCCGCAATTCCGCCTGGCCAAGGTCAACACCGAGGCGGTGCCGGCCCTGGGCCAGCGTTTTCAGATCCGCAGCATCCCGACCCTGGCCCTGTTTGTGGGCGGCCGCGAGGTGGCCCGCCAGCCCGGCGCCCTGGGGGCTGCCGACATCGTGCGCTGGGCACGCCAGCATCACCCCGTCTGACGCGGTTCAGCGCACCGCCGGGGCGGCTGGCAGCCCCCTGAAGGCCGCCGTGCCCAGCAGCAGCATGGCCATGATGGTGCTGTTGACGGCCACAAAGGTCTCAACCTGGTGCAGTTGGGCCCAGGCCGCCACCGCGCCGGTCACCCACTGCATGAGGGCAATGCCCAGGAACATGGCCATGGTGTAGACCGCCAGGGCCCGCCCCGTGAGTTCGGGCGGGTACGAGGCGCGCACATCGGCGTACTGCAAGATGATGAAGCCGCAGCCAAAGCCGATCACCAGGCTGGCCAGCACGCTCAGCCAGGCCAGGGGCGACCAGGCCAGCAGGCCGAACAACAAGGCCAGCGTGATGCTGAAGCCGACAATCCAGCGCCGTCGCTGGGCCCCCTGCAGCTGCAGCCGCCCGAACAGCGGCGGCCCGAACAAGCCCACCACCGACACGGCCAGCGCCACGTTGCCGCACTGCACCAGGCTGAGGCCATGGCGCTGCAGCAGCATCGGGCCCAGCCACAGCCCGCGCAAGCTGATGAACGAGGCGTAGGTGACCGAGGCCAGCGCCAGAATGCCCCAGGTGTGGGGCAGGGCCAGCAGGCGCGCCGCGCTGCGCAGGGCCTGCGGCACCGACTCGGTTGGAGCGGCCTTGGCGACCTCAGCGATGTTGGGCGCCTCGGGCTCACGCACGCCCACCCAGGCGCAACACCAGGCCAGGGCCGTGCCCCCGCCCAGCACTGCAAAGCCCGCGCGCCACGAGCTGAGCTCAATCAGCCAGGCCAATGGCGTGCCCGTGATCAGCAGGCCCAGCCCCCCCAGGCCCATGACCAGGCCCGACACCGCCGCAAAACGCTCCACCGGAAAGCGGCGCGCGATGTACACCGTGCAGACCAGAAACGCCGGCGCACAACCGGCCCCGATCAGCGCCTGGCCCAGCAACAGGGTGCCCAGGCCCGGGGCCAGCGCCGACACGATGGAGCCGAGCACGGTGAGCGGCATGGCCAGCAGGATGGTGCGGCGGATGCCGTACAGATCGATGCTGATGCCCATGAAGATCTGCAGCGCCCCGAAGGCGAAATGGAAAACACCCGCAAACAGCCCCAGTTGGCTGGCCGACAAGCTGAACTCGGCCTGCAGCGGCGCGGCCATCATCGCGGCCACCGTGCGGTAAGCCTGGCTGAGCGTGAAGCCCAGGCACAGGGTGAGCAGCATCACCCAGAGCTGGCGCTGCTGACCTGCCAGGGCCGCGGGGCTGGGATGCGCGTGGGTGGGCTGTGGGGCGGGTGGGGGCGGCGCGGGCATCGCGCCATTCTGGCGGCAGAGCGACCGCCCCACTGTCACCCGGGTTCAACGCGGGCCCGGGCGACCGAGCGCCCGGGTCAACCCTGGCGGCTGAGTTCGAGCAGGCGGTCCAGGCCGCCCTGGTTGATGGCCACCATGGCCTCGGCGCGCACGCGCGGCTTGGCGTGGTAGGCCACCGACAGGCCGGCCACGCCCATCATGGGCAGGTCGTTGGCGCCGTCGCCCATGGCGATGGTCTGGCTGGCGGGGATGCCCATCAGGGTGCTCACCTCGAGCAGGGTGCGGCGCTTTTCGGCACCGTCGCAGATGTCGCCCCAGGGCTGGTCAACCATGCGGCCCGTCAGCACGCCGTCTTGCACCTCGAGCACATTGGAGCGCGCAAAGTCGATGCCCAGGCGGGCCCGGATGCGGTCGGTGAAGAAGGTGAAGCCGCCGCTGACCAGCAGCACCTTGAGGCCGGCGGCCTTGCAGGCCGCGACCAGCTCGGCGGCCCCGGGGTTGAGTTGCAGGCGCTGCTCGTACACCTGCAGCATGTGGGCCTCGGTCACGCCCTTGAGCAGGGCCACGCGCTGGCGCAGGCTGTCTTTGTAGTCGGTGATCTCGCCGCGCATGGCGGCTTCGGTGATGGCGGCCACCTCGGCCTTGCGGCCGGCGGCGTCGGCGATCTCGTCCACGCACTCGATGTTGATCAGGGTCGAGTCCATGTCGAAGGCGATCAGCTTGTAGTTGCTGAGGTCAAACGGGGGCGTGAAGCCCTGGATCACGAGGCCGGGGGCGAATTCTTGGGTGCTCATGGGTGCCATGCGGAGTTGGTGTGTTCTGCGAAATAGAGTGTGATTTTGCCTGCTCGGCTCAGAGGGTCAGACCGTCCTTCAAGGGCGCTTGAGGTACAGCCCATCCGACCAGGTGGCCAGCCATTGCGGGCGGAAGGCCACAAAGATGGCGGCCAGCATGCCGGTCATGAAGCCGTCGGCCCAGGCCATGAGCCAGTGGGCGATCAGGGAGAGATCGCTGTCCACGCCGGGCAGCTCGTGGCCCAGCCACTGGCCCAGCAGGGTGGCGGCGAAGTTGCACAGCACGGTGCCCAGAAAGGCCCGGCCCAGGGTGTAGACGAAGAGGTGAGGCCCGATCCAGCGTCGGATCGCGGCACCCAGCAGCAGGGCCAGGGTGGCGGGCAGCACGCCTTGCCAGAAGGCCAGGTCGATCACGGCAGAGGCCCCGAGGCCTGCCAGCAGGCCGGCCAGGATGGCGACCAGGGTGAGCACCGGCACCGCCAGCGGCCAGCCCAGCATCAGCAGGGCCAGGCAGGCGCCCGACCACTGCAGTTGCAGCGGCATGGCGTGCAGCGAGGGCAGGGCCCACAGGCCCGGCAGCAGCACCAGGCAGCCCAGCACCGGCGACAGCAGGGCACTGCCAGCCATCAGGCGCCAGGGCCGCAGCCACAGGGCCAGCAGCAGGGCGGCGGCGAGCAGACCGGTTTCCAGGTCCAGCAGCCAGGGCAGGGCAGTGTCCATGGCAGGCCCGGGGTATCAGGCCACGGCCAGGGGCTGGCCCAACTGGCGCAGGATGTCGCGCACGGCCTGGGCGCGGTCCTTGGGGTCTTTCACCTCGCGCTCGATGCGCAGCTTCTCGTTGCCCGCGAGCTTGATGTGGCGGTGCTTCTGGATCAGCTCGATGATGCGCATCGGGTCGATCGGCGGGCTGGGCTTGAAGGTGATGGTGATGACGCCTGGGGCGGCATCGACCTTGACCACGCCGTAGGGCGCGCTCAGCACGCGCAGGCGGTGCACGTCGATCAGGGTCTGGGCCTGGGCGGGCAGCTTGCCGAAGCGGTCGACGATCTCTTCGAGCAGGGTGTCGATCTGGTCGGGCGTGCGGGCCGTGGCCAGCTTTTTGTAGAAGGACAGGCGCAGGTGCACGTCGCCGCAGTAGTCGTCGGGCAGCAGGGCCGGCGCGTGCAGGTTGATGTCGGTGGTGACCGACAGCGGGGCCAGCAGGTCGGGCTCTTTGCCGGCCTTCAGGCTGCGCACGGCTTCGGACAGCATCTCGTTGTAGAGCTGGAAGCCGACCTCGAGCATGTTGCCGCTCTGGTTTTCGCCCAGCACCTCGCCGGCGCCGCGGATCTCGAGGTCGTGCATGGCCAGGTAAAAGCCGCTGCCCAGTTCTTCCATGGCCTGGATGGCCTCCAGGCGCTGGGCGGCGTGCTTGGTCAGGCCCTCGATGTCGGGCACCATCAGGTAGGCATAGGCCTGGTGGTGGCTGCGCCCCACGCGGCCGCGCAGCTGGTGCAGCTGGGCCAGGCCGAACTTGTCGGCGCGGCTCATCACGATGGTGTTGGCGCTGGGCACGTCGATGCCGGTCTCGATGATGGTGGAGCACAGCAGCAGGTTGAAGCGCTGGGCCACGAAGTCGCGCATCACGCGCTCCAGCTCGCGCTCGGGCATCTGGCCGTGGGCGATGGCGATGCGGGCCTCGGGCAGGATCTCTTCGAGCTTCTGGCGCCGGTTCTCGATGGTCTCGACCTCGTTGTGCAGAAAGTAGACCTGGCCGCCGCGCTTGAGCTCGCGCAGCACGGCTTCGCGGATCACGCCAGTGCCCTCATTGCGCACAAAGGTCTTGATGGCCAGGCGGCGTTGCGGCGCGGTGGCGATCACGCTGAGGTCGCGCAGGCCTTCCAGGGCCATGCCCAGGGTGCGGGGGATGGGGGTGGCGGTGAGGGTGAGCACGTCGACCTCGGCGCGCAGGGCCTTCATGGCCTCTTTGTGGCGCACGCCAAAGCGGTGTTCCTCATCGATGATCAGCAAGCCCAGGTTCTTGAACTTGACGCTTTCGCTGAGCAGCTTGTGGGTGCCCACCACGATGTCGACCGTGCCTTCGGCAATGCCCTTGGCGGCGGCGCTGATCTCCTTGGCCGAGCGGAAGCGGCTCATCTCGGCGATCTTCACGGGCCATTTGGCAAAGCGGTCGACCAGGGTCTGGTAGTGCTGCTCGGCCAGCAGGGTGGTGGGGGCCAGAAAGGCCACCTGGCGCCCGCCGGTGACGGCCACGAAGGCCGCACGCAGGGCGACCTCGGTCTTGCCGAAGCCCACGTCGCCGCAGACCAGGCGGTCCATGGGGCGGGGGCTGATCATGTCCTGCACCACGGCGTGGATGGCGGCGCGCTGGTCGGCGGTCTCTTCAAAGCCGAAGTCGTTGGCGAACACCTCGTAGTCTTGCGGCGAGTAGCGGAAGGCATGGCCCTCGCGTGCGGCGCGGCGGGCGTAAATGTTGAGCAGCTCGGCCGCCGCATCGCGCACCTGTTCGGCGGCGCGGCGCTTGGCCTTGTCCCATTGGCCGCTGCCCAGCTTGTGCAGCGGGGCCTCGTCGGCGCTGACACCGGTGTAGCGGCTGATCTGCTGCAGCTGGCTGACGGGCACATAGAGCACGGCCTTGTCGGCGTACTCCAGGTGCAAAAATTCTTGCATGGCGGGCGTGCCGTCGGGGTTCTTGCCCTGGCCCAGGTCCATGTTGACCAGGCCGCGGTAGCGCCCGATGCCGTGCTGGGCGTGCACCACGGGGTCGCCCACGTTGAGCTCGGCCAGGTCCTTGATCAGGGCTTCGACGTCGCTGACCTGCTCCTGTTTTTTGCGCCGGCGGGTGGTGGCGCCGGCGGCGAACAGCTCGGTCTCGGTGACGAAATCGATGCCGGGGGCGAGCCAGCGAAAGCCCACGGTGAGGGCCGCGGTGGCAATGCCCAGCGGCTCGGTGGTCTCGGCCTCGAACTCGGCCAGCGAGTCGAAGGCCGGTGGGTTGACACCCCCGGCGCGCAGGAAGTCGAGCAGGCTTTCACGCCGGCCATCGCTTTCGGCCAGCAGCAGCACGCGCTGCGTGCCCGGGCTGCTCAGGTGGGCCTTGAGGCGGGCCAGCGGGTCTTCGGTGCCGCGCAGCACCGACAGGTCGCCCAGCTTTTGCACGCTGGCGCTGTCGTCGAGGTCGACCTTTTCAGGGCTTCGGGGGCTTTCAGGGCGGATGGAGAGCTGGGCGTGTTCGTTGGCGCGGCCATAGAACTGCTCCATGCTCAGGAACAGGGCCTCGGGCGGCAGGGCAGGCCGGTCGGGGTCGCCCTGGATCAGGCGGAAGCGGTCTCGGGTGTCTTGCCAGAAGCGCTGGAAGGCCGGCTCCAGGTCACCATGCAGCACCACGGTGGCGTCGGTGCCCAGGTAGTCGAACACGGTCGCCGTGTCGTCGAAGAACAGCGGCAGGTAGTACTCGATGCCGGCCGTGGCCACGCCGTTGCCCATGTCTTTGTAGACGCGGCTCTTGGTGGGGTCGCCCTCCAGCAGTTCGCGCCAGCGGCTGCGGAATTTGGCGCGGGCCGCGTCGTCCATGGGGAACTCGCGTCCGGGCAGCAGGCGCACTTCGGGCACGGGGTAGAGGCTGCGCTGGCTGTCGGGATC
>Ga0208269_100371_pt1 | contig 23196 bp, 22 predicted proteins | sample LakWasMe88_LOW11_2_FD_183912 | JGI IMG/M metagenome (GOLD analysis project Ga0208269, IMG submission 183912) | Freshwater sediment methanotrophic microbial communities from Lake Washington under simulated oxygen tension - Sediment Metagenome... | ecosystem: Environmental > Aquatic > Freshwater >...
CAGCCACCCGTTGACCACCGAGCGCATCGCCGACATGCAGGCCCGCCAGGAGCTGCGCCCGGGCAGCAAGGGGGTGGTGCCGACCACGCTGGAGCACGCGCTCATCATGGCCCGGGCCCGCGCCATCAGCGCTGACAACATCGAGTTGCAGCGCCAACGCCAGGCCGAGCCCGACGGGGCCGCCTTCCGTCAGCAGCCGGCCGTGCGCCAGGCACAGGTCTTGTACGGGGCTGCGCTGGCCTCCATGCAACTGCGCGACTGGCCCAAGGCGCGTGATGCGGTCAACCGCCTGCAGCCCCTGGTGCAGCAAAGCCCTGAGGCCCTGCGCCTGCACCGCCTGCTGGTGGCCGAGCTCGATCTGGCCACGGGCAAGCCCGCCACGGCGGCTGCCCTGCCGATGGGCGCTGGGGTGCGGCGTCCGGAGCTGTTGCTGGGGACCCTGGGTCGCCTGGCCCTGGGCGGGGTGGATCCTGCCGAACAGACGGCCGAAGCCTTGCAGACCTGGGTGACCGTGCACCCCCACGATGGAACGGCATGGCAGTGGTTGTCACGCGCCTGGGGGGCCGCCGGCAAGCCCTTGCGCGCCCTGCGGGCCGAGGCCGAGGCGCAGGTGGCGCACTTCGATTACAGCGGCGCCATGGACCGCTTCAAGGCCGCGCAAGACATGGTGCGCCGCGGCGGCAGCGCCGCTGCCGACCATGTCGAGGCCTCGATCATCGACGCCCGCACCCGCGAGGTGGCCTCACTGCTGCGGGAACAGGCTGCGCAGCGCTGAGTCGATCACCATGCCCAGGGCCGAGTAGATCAGCGAGCCGATCAGGGCCGCGCCAAACCCGGTCACCTGAAAGCCTTTGAGCAGCTCGGCGGCGCCCCAGAACATGAAGGCATTGATCACGAACAGGAACAGCCCCAGCGTCACCACCGTCACGGGCAGCGTCAGCACCACCAGGATGGGGCGCAGCACGGCGTTGAACAGCCCGATGACCAGTGCCGCCACCAGGGCAGCGCTCAGGCTGGTGACCTGCACGCCCGGGTACAGGTAGGCCACGAACATCAGTGAGGCCGCGCTCAGCAGCCATTTCAGCAGCAGTTTCATGGGCGCAGCATAGCAGCAGCAACGCTGCAGCGCTGCCGCACCCAGGCACTACTCGGTGGCCAGCACCAGGGCCGCACCCAGGCCCGCCACGGCGCCGGGCACCGCCCAGCGTGCAGCCTGGGGCTCGGGCTGGTTGTGGGTCACGGCGGGCAGGTCCTGGCCCAGCTTGGGGCGCCGCGCATCCAGCACGCGTGCACCCGGGAACTGCCGGCGCAGGCTCTCCGACAGATCGGCCAGCGAGCCGTGGGCCACCAGGCGGGTCAGTTGATCGCCGGGGGCCACCACGGCCTGCACCACGGGCTCGGTCACCTTGTCGGCCCAGCGGGCGCGCCAGTTCTCGCGGTTGGCGTAGCTCACCCATTTGCTCACACGGCGCGTCATGCGCGGCGGGCAGGCCACCAGGATCCAGTGGGTGGCCTGCTGCGCGGGGGCGGTGGCCGGCGCGAGCAGGGGCAGCAGCTGGTGGCAGGCGTGTTCGGCGTCGTCGAAGTAGGCAATCAGGGTGTCCATGGTTTCTCCTTGTGACGAGGGTGGCCTTGTGGGGCCGCTGGCGGGAACAGAAGCTGGCTTGGATTCGGGATGGGGCATGGCGCGGGTCCGGTTCATGCCGAGGTGTCAGAGCTGATTTGGGCTGTGCTGTGGCCGAACTGGCCGCCGGATTTGCGGCCGGCCTGGCGACGCTGGTGCAACCAGCCTGCGCCCAGCACGCCGACAATGGCCACCCCGTAGGTGCTCCAGCGGGCCAGCGTGTTCATCAGCTCCGGCGGGTCGAACACGGCGTCCAGCAGCGGCTCGCCCACGATCATGCGAGCAGCGGTGAAGGCCAGCACGGCAGCACCGGCATGGATGATCAGCGGGAAGCGCTCCACCAGCTTCAGCACCACCGAGCTGCCAAACACCACGATGGGCACACTGATCAGCAGGCCCAGGATCACCAGGTCAAAAGCGCCGTGCGCGGCCCCGGCCACGCCCAGCACGTTGTCGATGCCCATCAGGGCGTCGGCCACCACAATCGTCTTCATGGCGCCCCAGAACGTGCTGGCGGCCGGGCCGTCGGCATGGCCGTCGCCGTCGTCGGCCAGCAGCTTGTAGGCGATCCACAGCAGGCCCAGCCCGCCGATCAGCATCAGGCCGGGCACCTTCAGCAGCCAGACCACGCCCACCGTCATCAGCGAGCGTACGCCGATGGCGCCAACCGTGCCCCACAGGATGGCTTTTTTCTGCAGATGGGCCGGCAGCTGGCGCGCGGCCAGGGCGATCACGATGGCGTTGTCACCGGCCAGAACCAGATCGATCAGAACGATGGCCAGCAGGGCGGACCACCACGGGGCGGAAAGAAATTCCATGAAAAACACTCCAGGATGCGCAAGAACAAACCCTGGGGCAGGTGGCGGTCATGGTGGGGCTGGGCGCGCACCCGGGCGGATGCGGTGGCAGACACGCTTCGACCAAACCTGTCCCAGGTTCGAATCGAAGGTCTTGCTCGGCATGGAGTCATGCAGAAAATGCCCAACAAGCCGGAAGCCTAGGCTTCGTATTGACGACTTGCTGATCTGGTGTGACCGCTGCACGGAGATGCAGGCCAATTCACACCGAGGGAGCTACTCCCCTTCGTGCCGCGATTTAACCACTGGTCGCAGAGGCCTTGCAAGTCGTAGGTTTTTAGGGGGCAGTCAATGACCCTTTGTGCGCCTTGGTGGCGGCCCTTTCAGCCCAGGCTGCGTGCGGCGGCGGATTATGATCGCGCCCCCTGTTTTGAAATTGCCATGGCTGGAATCCACATCACCGACATCGAAGCCGCCATCAACCATTGGCGCGCCAAGAAGCCCTCGCCAGATGGGGTCGTCCTGTCGCCCGAATTGCGCGCGCTGGCCGAGGTGTATGCCTTGATGGTGTATTTCCACGAGGACGAGGCCGACGAGTTCAGCCTGCCCGAGGCCGCCTGGCAGGCCTGGCAGGCCTGGTACGACACCACGCCCGACACCCCCTGCATTGCCATCTGCTCCACGAGTCAGGGTGACAGCCATTGCAAGGGCTGCGGCCGCACCTTTGACGAGGTGCAACACTGGCCCGGCATGAGCGCCACCGAAAAACGCCACACCTGGCGCCGCATCACCCAGGAGGGCCACGCCTGGCGCTTCAACCGCTACCTGGAACGCGCGGCCGAAGGCCCCGCCGCCGCCGCCCAGGCCATGCAGACCGCCGCCCAGGAAGCCCACCGCCAACGCACACGGCGCAAAACCCGAAAAGGCGGCGAAGCCGCCGACTGAATCATTTCCAGCGCAGGCACTCAATTTCTACGGTGTCTTTCGAGTCGCTCATCATCAGCGCCCCCTCTTGCACCGTCGCCTGCAACTGCATGCTGCGCTGAGCCAGCTTGGCCAGGGCCTGCGAGGCCTCGGTGGGCACTCGCCACACCTGCAGCTTGTCCATGCGACTGACCTTGTTCTCCATGGTTTTCCACCACACCTCGGCGGCGTGGTGAAAGCAGTACACCAGCACCTGGTCCGACTTCTGGCAGGCCTTGAGCATGGGCTTCTCCTCGGGCTGGCCCACCTCCACCCACACCCGCTTGTGCCCGGTGAAATCGGTCAGCGACACATCGGGGTCGTCCGGGTCTGACAGGCCGGCGCCAAAGGCCAGGGTGCCGTCGCCATTGCACACGTCCTGCAGCTGGTGCGCCTGCAGGGCCAGGGCGGCCAGGCGGATCATCATGCGCTCGTCGGTCTCGCTGGGGTGGCGCGCCAGGGTCAGGGCATGGTCCGCGTAGTAGTTGTGGTCGATGTCGGCAATCGACAGCGCGGCTTTGAAGATGGTGGATTTGAGAGCCATGAGGCGTTCTTGTTCTGAAAGGGAAAAGGCGGAAAGCCCATGCCGGGGCGTGCGCCGCGAGGGCCGGAAGCGGCTATGCTGGCAGCCGGAGGTCCACCCCGCGGGGTGGCTCAGTCCATCCGAATGGAGCTTTGACTGCCATGGGTCCAACCTTGCATTTCACCACAGCCGCGGTTTTGTCCCGGCGCACTGTGCTGTGGCTGGCTTGTGGGGTGCTCGGTTGCGGTATCACGGTAGCCAGGGCCGAATCGGCCCAGGTGTGGCGTCTCAAGGATGCCCAGGGCCGCACGGTGTTCACCGACCGGGTCAGCGAAGACGACATCGCCTCAGGCCGGGCGCAGCCCGTGAAGGTCGAGAAGGTGACGCCCGAGATGGCGGCCCAGGCGCAGGCCAAACGCCAGCATGAGCAAGTCGAGATCGACCGCTACAACCAGCAGCTCAACCAGAAGCTGCAGCGCCGCAGCGAGGCGGCCCGCGCCGTTGAGCTGGCCCGCCAGCACCTGGAACAGGCCCAGGCCCTCTACCTGGCCGGTGAGGCCCCGCGCGAGGACGAGTCCAACCGGGTGCGCACGGGCTCACGCCTCAGTGAGCGCTATGCCCAGCGCCGCCTGCGCGAGCGCCAGGCGGTCGACAACGCAGCGCTGGCACTGCAGCGCGCCCAGGCTTACCAGGCCTCCCTGCCCTGAGCCGGGCGGGGTAGGGCTGGGGGGCTTCAGGCCCGACGTGCCAGTTCGGCGGCCTTGCCCACGTAGCTGCCCGGCGTCATGGCCAGCAGACGGTCTTTTTCGGCCTGCGGGATGTCCAGCGAGCGGATCAGGCCGTGCAGGGCCTCGGCCGTCACGGTCTTGCCACGGGTCACTTCCTTGAGCTTCTCGTAGGCGCCTTGCACACCAAAGCGGCGCATCACGGTCTGGATGGGCTCGGCCAGCACTTCCCACGAGGCGTCCAGGTCGGCGGCCAGGGCTTCTTCGTTGAGTTCGAGCTTGTTCAGGCCCACCATCAGCGAGTTGTAGGCCAGTGCGGCATAGCCCAGGGCCACACCGATGTTGCGCAGCACCGTGCTGTCGGTCAGGTCACGCTGCCAGCGGCTCACCGGCAGCTTTTCGCTCAGGTGGCGCAGCACGGCATTGGCCAGGCCCAGGTTGCCTTCGGCGTTCTCGAAGTCGATTGGGTTGACCTTGTGCGGCATGGTTGACGAGCCGATCTCGCCGGCCTTCAGGCGCTGCTTGAAGTAGCCCAGGCTCACATAGCCCCACACATCGCGCGACCAGTCGACCAGGATGGTGTTGGCGCGGGCCACGGCGTCGAAGAACTCGGCCATGTAATCGTGCGGCTCGATCTGGATGCTGTAGGGCTGGAAGGTCAGGCCCAGGCCCAGCGGCTCGGGCGACTCGATCACCTTCTTGCTGAAGGCTTCCCAGTCGAAGTCGGGCCAGGCCGAGAGGTGGGCGTTGTAGTTGCCCACGGCGCCATTCATCTTGCCCATCAGCTTCACGGCAGCGATCTTCTCGCGGGCGGCGGCCAGGCGAACCAGCACGTTGGCCACTTCCTTGCCCACGGTGGTGGGGCTGGCGGTCTGGCCGTGGGTGCGGCTCAGCAGCGGCACGTCGGCGTAGGCGTGGGCCATGTCGCGCAGCTTGGTGATGATGCCGTCCAGGGCCGGCAGGATCACCACGTCGCGCGCGGCCTTGATCTGCAGCGCGTGGCTGGTGTTGTTGATGTCTTCGCTGGTGCAGGCAAAGTGCACGAACTCGCTCGCGGCCTGCAGTTCGGGGCGGGCCTCGAACTTCGACTTGATCCAGTATTCCACGGCCTTCACGTCGTGGTTGGTGGTCTTTTCGATCTCCTTGATGGCCAGGCCATCGGCCTCGGAGAAGTTCTTCACCAGGCCCAGCAGGTAGGTGCGGGCGCCTGGGGTGAGGGGTTTGAATTCGTCAAAGCCGGCGTCGGACAGCGCGATGAACCACGCCACCTCCACCTGCACACGGCGGTGCATGTATCCCAGCTCGCTCATGAGCGGGCGCAGGGGGCTGAGTTTGCTGGCGTAACGACCGTCCAGCGGCGAAAGGGCGGAGATGGGTGAGAAGCTCATACCCGAATTGTAGGTTGCCGGGCCGGGACAGGGGCGACTCGATAGAATGCGCTGCACGGATCCCTGGTCCCATTCCCTGAGACATAGACACATGAAATTGATCGGTTCTACCACCAGCCCGTATGTGCGAAAAGTGCGCATCGTGATGGCCGAAAAAAAGCTCGACTACCAGTTCGTCATTGAGAACGTCTGGGCCGATGACACGACGATCAGCACCTCCAACCCCCTGGGCAAGGTGCCGTGTCTGGTGATGGAGGGCGGCGAGGCCGTCTTCGATTCACGCGTGATCGTCGAGTACCTTGACACCCTGTCGCCCGTGGGCAAGCTCATCCCGGCCCAGGGCCGCGAGCGCGCCGAGGTCAAGACCTGGGAGGCGCTGGCCGACGGCCTCATGGACGCCGGCCTGCTGGCGCGCATGGAAACCGTGTGGGCGCACCGCCCGCCCGAGCAGCAATGCCAGGCCTGGATCGACCGCCAGATGGGCAAGATCACCGAAAGCCTCAAGTCCATGAGCCAGGGCCTGGGCGACAAGGCGTTTTGCAGCGGCATCCACCTCAGCCTGTCCGACATCGCGGTGGGCTGCGCCCTGGGCTGGCTCGAGTTCCGCTTCCCTGAGGTGCCTTGGCGCACCGAGCACCCCAACCTGGCGCGCCTGATGGACAAGCTGATGCAACGCCCCAGCTTCGCCGACACCCGCCCGGCCTGAGTTGCCAGGGCCGATGGGCCCCCAGCAACGCAAAAACCGGCCTTGGCCGGTTTTTTTCTGGGCGCTGTACCCAGCGCACCGAGCGTGGCCTCAGTGTCGGGCCCGTTCCTTGAGCCAGCGCATCACGCTGCCCACCACGGGCAGTTTCTCGTACAGCTCTTCGGCCGCGTCCCAGTAGTCGCGGTGCAGGGTGATCAGCCCCTGCTCGTCGTACACCAGATGGCTGGCGCCGCGCACGGTCTGCCACTGGCTGGGCGAGAAGCGCTGGAATCGGAACACGAAGTCCCAGGTCAGAAAGCAGTGCGATCCCTGCACCACACGCTGCGTGACGATGAAGTGCGGCTCGTGCAGCGACACGAACATGTGCCGGAACACGCCCTCGATGGCCGCCAGGCCGCGCACCTCGTTGAACGGGTCCTTGAACACCGCTTGGGCGGCGTAGTGCTGGCCCAGGTCGGCCAGATCGCTCGGGCGCAGGTGCTCGAAGAACTGCACCGTGCGCTGCACGGCAGCATCGATTCCGCTGGGGTCGGGGGGCAAGTTGTCGGTCATGGTCAGAGTCCGGTGAAGCGGCGCACCAGCGGAAAGTACACAGGATACGGCAGGCACTGCAGCAGCTTCATCACCCGCGTGAACCGCTTCGGAAAGTGGATGTCGAAATCGCCCTGGTGCCAGCCCTGCAGCATGGCCTGGGCCGCCTGCTCGGGGCTGATCAGGGCCGGCATGGCAAAGTCGTTCTGCGCCGTCAGCGGGGTGGCCACAAAGCCCGGGTTCACCACGCTCACGCCCAGGCCCAGGTCCTGCAGGTCCAGGTACAGGGTTTCGGCCAGGTGGATCAGCGCGGCCTTGGTCGGGCCATAGGCCAGGCTGTTGGGCAGCCCTCGGTAGCCCGCCACGCTGCTGACCAGGCTCAAGTGACCAGGCCGCCCGGCGCGGGCCGCCTCGATCATGCCGGGCAGCACGGCATCCAGCACGTGCAGGGCCCCCACGTAGTTGATCTGCAGGTGCTGCAGCAGGCTGTCGAGCCGCATCTGCGTGGCCCGCATGGGCTGGTAGTAGCCGGCGCAGTACAGCATCAGGTCCAGCGGGCCCGCCTCCAGCACCTGGGCGGCCACGGTCTGTACCTGATCGCGCCGTGTCACGTCCAGCGCCAGGCCCTGGCTGCCGGGGTGCTGCCGGGCAAAGGCCTGCAGCGCCTCGGCATTGCGCGCCGACACGATCACCTGGGCGCCCCGCTGGTGCAGCGCGCTGGCCGTGGCCAGCCCGATGCCGCTGGAGGCCCCCACCAGCCACACGCGGCGTCCCTGCCAGTCGGTGATGCGCGGGTTGCGGCTCATGGCTGCGCCTTCTGGAACGACAGCAGCACCTCGCCCAGGCGCACGCCGAACTTGCTCATGGTGGCCCGGTTCAGCATGGTCTGCGGGGTCATCAGGATCATCCAGTCGTCAAACTGCACGTGGTAGGTGCTGCCGTCCACCGGCAGCGCCAGGGTGTAGTTCCAGCGCAGGGCGTTGCCGGCCACCTGGCCCTGGGCTTCGCCCACCACATCGTCGGCCCGGCCCCGGTAGCGGCCATCGGCCAGGCGGGTCAGGTGCCAGACACGGCGCTGGGTGCTGCCGTCCGAGTAGCTGAAGTGTTCGTCCAGCACACCTTCGTCGCCTTCCCAGCGGCAATCCATCACCACGGTGAAGCGCTTCACGATGTGGCCGCCGCGGTCCTGGAACAGGCCCTGGGCGTCGACCCGGCCATTGAAGAACTGGCGCAGGTCCAGGGCGGGTTTCTCGGCCGCATAGTCGCTCACCTGGGGGCCGGCACAGCCTGCCAGCGCCAAGGTGGCGGCGCCCAGGGCGTAACGCAGAAAGTGTTGTCGGTTCATGGTGTGTCGATGGGTGAGGGTTGAAGAAGGGCCCCGGGCCGCGCTCGGCCTTGGGCGGCGGGCCGCAGGATCAGCCCGTACAGCGCCAGCGCCGCGGCCAGCTTGAGCGCGCAAGGCAGTGCCGCATAGCCCAGGCTCAGGGCCTGCAGGCCGGCGGCGTCGGTGCTGCCGGGCGTGTAGCCCAGCGCGGCCAGCAGGGGCAAGGCCAGGCCCGCGGCCAGGGCCAGGTTCAGTTTGTTGGCAAAGTTCCACCAGCCAAAGCTGGCACCGGCCGAGGCCGCGCCGGGCTGGGCCAGCACGCCGGCCAGCAAGGCGCCAGGCACCACCAGATCGGCCCCCAGGGTCAGGCCGGACAAGGCGCAGATCCAGCGGAAGGCGACCACCTGCCCGGCCCCCAGCGTGCCGGCCCAGGCAAACACGGCCACCGCCAGCAGCATGCCGGCCAGCCAGCAGGGCGCCAGGCCCCAGCGCGCCACGGCGCGCAGCCACAGCGGCATGGCCGCGGCGGCGCTCAGAAAATACAGGCCCAGCAACACCGGCTCCTGCCCGGGCGCGGCCTGCAGTCGGTCTTGCACAAAGAACAACAGCAAGGTGGCCGGCACGGCGCTGGCAATGCCGTTGAGCACAAACACGCCCATCAGGCGGCGGAACGCGGCCTGCCGCCAGGGCTGCCACAAGCCCGCGTGGTCGGCGGCTGTGCCCTGAGGGAGGGGGGCGGGCACCGGAGCCCGGTGCCAGGCCAGCCAACCCAGCACCAGCAGCCCGCTGAAGGCGCCGAGCATGGCCGGCACCCCCAGCAGCGTGGGCAGCACCGAGGCCAGCACCACCCCCAGCAGCCCGGCGCCTTCGCGCCAGGCCACCACCCGGCCGCGCTGGGCCTCATTGCCGCCCAGTCGGGCCCCCCAGGCCTGGTGGGTGATGCTCAGCAGGCTGTAGGCCGGGTAGGCCAGGGCCAGGCCCACGGCGGCCCAGGCCAGCAAGGCTGCGGGGCTGTGCACCAGCGGCATGAACACGGCCCACAGCGCCAGTGCCAGCAAGGCGCCGGCCACGGCGCTGGCGCGCCACACGGCCCGGGGCGAGTGTTGCAGCAGGCGATCGGCGAGCCGGCCCAGGCCGGGGTCGACCAGCGCATCGAGCAATCGGGCGCCCAGCAGCACGCCCCCCAGGGCCGCCAGGGGCGCACCCAGCGTGCTCGCGTAATGGTGCGGTAGCACCACGTACAGGGGCAGGGCCACAAAGGCCAGCGGCAGGCCCATCAGGCCATAGGCCAGGCCTTGCGGCAGGCTCAGGTCGGCTTGTGGGGCCGCCATGGCGGAGGCCGGGGCTGGGTGGGTGGGCATGGGTTCGGCCATCAGGCGCCTCCCCTCAACGGGCGCCGGTCACGGGGGCCAGCAGGGCCTGACGCAGCGAGGGCTCCGAGGTGGCGGCGGACAGCCAGATGCCGAAGAACAGGCGCGAAAAGCGGGCGTCCTCCAGCGCGCCCAGGGGGCGGTCGTTGTGCACAAAGCGGGCGCCGGTGTCGGGCTGGTGCAGGCCCAGCAGGCGGTCGCCGTTCTTCACGTCGGGCAGCAGGGCCTGCAACTGGGCTTGCCAGCGGGCGCCCTGCTCGTCGCTGATGGGCTCGATGCGGCGCATCTCGCTGAGCGAGCGCTTGGCAATGGCTTCGGCGCTGAAGTCGCGCAGGTACAGCAGCTCAAGGGCCAGCGGCAGGCTGGCGTATTGCTCGGCGCGAAAACCGGGGCTCACCCACAGACGGGCCTGGTAGACCGACCAGCCCAGAAAGCGCATGGTGGCTTCGCCCGCCGGCACCGTGCCGGGCAGGGGAGTGGCTGCTGTCGTTGCTGTGGCTGTTGTGGCTGCTAGGGCCGGTGCGGCGTGGCCGGCACCGGCCGCCAGCGCGGCCCACCAGGCCAGGTGCTGGCGGCGTTTCATGCCGGTTTCACCAGGGTGTACTGCACCAGGTCGATGCTGCCCATCGAGAAGCCGGCCTCGCAGTAGGCCAGGTAGAACTCCCAGATGTGCATGAAGCGCTCGTCAAAACCCAGCTGCTGGATCTGGCTGCGCTGGGCCAGAAAGCGCTCGCGCCAGCGTCTCAGGGTTTCGGCGTAGTCCTGGCCGAAGGCAAAGCTGTCTTCCACCCGCAGGCCGGCGGCTTCAGCGGCCTGGCGGAACTCGCGCGGGCAGGGCAGGCAGCCGCCCGGAAAAATGTACTGCTGGATGAAGTCGGTCGAGCCGATGTAGCGCTCGAACAGCGCGTCGTCGATCACGATGCTCTGGATGCAGGCCCGCCCACCGGGCTTGAGCAGGCGCTCAATGGCCGAAAAGTAGGTGGGCCAGTATTCGCGCCCCACCGCCTCCACCATCTCGATCGAGCACACCGCGTCGTAGGGGCCGTCATCGATGTCGCGGTAGTCCTGCAGGCGCAGATCGGCCCGGTCTTGCACGCCCAGGGCCTGCATGCGGCGGCGGGCAAAGTCCAGCTGCTCGGTGGACAGGGTCACGCCGGTCAGCCGGGCCTGGAACTCGGTGGTGCTCATCTCGGCCAGGGCGCCCCAGCCGCAGCCGATCTCCAGCACCCGGTCGCCCGGCTGCACGCGGGCCATGCGCAGGGCCCGGCGCACCTTGGCGTGCTGGGCGCTGCGCATGTCCTGCTCCGGCCCGGCCTCGAACCAGGCGGATGAGTAGTTCATCGTGTCGTCCAGCCACAGCTCGTAGAAGGCATTGCCCAGGTCGTAATGGGCGTGGATGTTCTTCTGGCTGTTGTGCCGCGTGTTGCGGTTGAGCAGGTGCTTGATGCGGTACAGCAGGCGGCCAGCCCAGCTGCCGTAGATCACATCGTCCACGTGCTGGCGGTTGGCCAGGAACACCTTGAGCAGCTCGGTCAGGTTGGGCGTGGTCCAGTCGCCGGCGATGTAGCTCTCGGCAAAGCCGATGTCGCCCGATTTCAGGGCGGCCCGGCACACCTGCCAGTTGCGCAGCGTCATGGCCGCGGAGGGGCCGTGGCCGTCGCCGAAATGGTGCAAGGCCCCGTCTGGCAGTTGCACGGTCAGCGAGCCGTGCTGCAGGCGCTGCAGCAGCTTGAGCGCGGTGCGTGCGGCGGCGGGGGTGCCCTGCGGCAGGGTGAACGAGGTGGGGGCGGTGCTGCTGTTCATGGCGGTCGGGGTGGGGCAGGTCAACGGCTGACGAAGGCGGCAGGCGCTTCGGGTTTGCGGTGAAAGGGCACGCGCTTGAGCCACAGCCTGAGCGCTTGCAGGTGGATGCGCGCCATCAGCGCCAGCGTCATCAGCGGGTGGCCCCACAGCGCGCGGCGCACGCTGGCGGGCGTGATCGGCTCCAGGGTGCCGCTGACGCTGGTCTGCAGCAGCGGGCCCTGGGCATCGTCGTGGTCGATGCGCACCACCGTGCGGTCCAGGCCGTCTCGTTGCGTGCGCATGAAGCGAAAGCGGTAGCCGCCCTGCACTGCGCAGAACGGCGACACATGGAACACCTTGCGCGCCTTCAGCTCGGCGCCCCAGAAGGGCCCGGCGTCGGGTTCGTCCAGCAAGTAGCAATGGCGCTCGCCGAAGGTGTTGTTCACCTCGACCACGATGGCGCGCAGCCTGCCATCGGCCCGGTGGCAGTACCAGAAGCTCACGGGCTTGAAGGTGTAGCCCAGCACGCGTGGGTAGCAGTGCAGCCATACAGGGCCGGTGGCGTCGAGGATGCCCTCGGCCTGCAGCACCTGCTCCAGCCAGGCCAGGGCGCCGCCCTGGCTGGCCGGGCGGCCATCACCGTGGTCGGCATCGTGAAAGCTCAGGGCGCCGCGTCGGTTGATGGCCAGCGGGCCCTGGCAGGCGGCCAGCTCGCGCATCGGCAGCAGCACGAAGAAGGTGGGGTAGGCAAAGGCATGGTGCCGCGGCCGCAGCCGGGTGTGGCGCACCTGGCCGAAGCCCAGCAGGGGCTGGTTCGATCGCTCGTGGGGGCTGGGCGGTGGCATGGGTTGGGGCATGCGGTGGGGCCTCAGGCGGCTCGGGCCTGCGGGCTGGCCAGGGTGGGCTGCAGCATGGCCGCGGCCTGCAGGCCGGATTTCAGCCCGTCCTCATGGAAGCCATAGCCCGTCCAGGCACCGCAGAACCAGGTGTGCTGGCGGCCTTGCAGGCTGGGCACCTGCTGCTGGGCTGCGATGGCCGCCAGGTCGAACACCGGATGCTCGTAGTCGTACTCGCCCAGCACCTGGGCCGGGTCGATCGCCTTCACCGGGTTCAGCGAGACCAGCACCGGCTGTTCAAAGGGCAGCGGCTGCAGGCGGTTGATCAGGTAGTGCAGGCAGACGCGGGCGGATTCCTGGGTGTCGTCGGCCGCGCGTTCGTAGTTCCAGGCGGCCCAGGCCTGGCGCCGCTGTGGCAGCACGCTGGCGTCGGTGTGCAGCACGGCCCGGTTGGCCTGGTAGCGGATGGCGCCCAGCACCTCGCGCTCCAGGGCGCTGGCATCGCTCAGCAGGGCCAGCGCCTGGTTGGGGTGGGTGGCGAGCACCAGGCGGTCGAAGCGTTCGGCCCCTTGATCGCTGATCACCCGCACGCCGGCGGCATCGCGCTCGATGCGGCGCACGGGGGTGTTCAAGCGCTTGTCGTCCAGGCCGGCCAGGATCTTGTCCACATAGTGGCGGGCGCCGCCGGTCACGGTGTGCCACTGCGGCCGCTGGCTGACCTGGATCAGGCCGTGGTTGTGGCAGAACCGGATCATGGTCGCCACCGGGAACTTCAGCATCTGGTCGGTCGGGCAGCTCCAGATGCAGCCCAGCATGGGCAGAAAGTACCAGTCACGGAAGGCATCGCCAAAGCGGTGCTGGCGCAGAAAATCGGCCAGCGGCTGCATCAGCGCGCTTTCTTCGTTGGCCTGGGCAATGCGCGTGCACAGCGCATTGAAGCGCAGCAGATCGGCCAGCATGCCCAGAAAACGCGGGCGCAGCAGGTTGCTGCGCTGGGCGAACACCGTGGCCAGGCTGGAGCCGCTCCACTCCAGGCTGTGGCGGCCCAGCGCCCCGGGCGCCTGCACCGAGAACGACATGTCGGAAGGCGAGGTGGCCACGCCCAACTCGGCCAGCAGCCGGATCAGTTGGGGGTAGGTGCGTTCGTTGAAGACCAGAAAGCCGGTATCCACCCCATGGGTGACCGGGCCCCGTGCCGTGGGCAGGGTGATGTCGACCGTGTGGGTGTGCCCGCCAAAATAGCTGCCGGCCTCGAACAGGGTGATGGCAGCCTGGCCGCGCAAGGCATGGGCGGCGGCCAGTCCGGAGATGCCGGAACCGATCACGGCGACCTTCATGGGCGGCCTCCGATGCACTGGGGGCGGGCCCCGGCAGGAGACGGAAAGAAAAGTGTTGCGAAGCGCCCCGGAACGAAGGAGGGAGGGAGGGAGGAGGAGAAGCGTTCCAGGATTTCGACCGGCCTACACAGTGCCGGAAGGCTTCGCAACAACAAAAGAAACTGTGAACCAGGAGTTCTCAGTGCCCGATAGAGTGGGGCCACTGCGCAAAAGTTCCAGGGCTGCAAACGTAAATTCCCGTAAAGACAAGACATGTTGTTCTCCTGGTCTCAGCGGGTCTGCAACTCGTGCTGCAAGGCCTTGATCAAGGCCTTGTCGTCGGGGCCGCTCATGCTGGAGTAGCTGGCCACCACGCGGCCGTCGCGTGCCAGCAGGTATTTGTAGAAGTTCCAGCGTGGCTTCTGGCCCGACAGATCCGCCAGCTGCTTGAAGAAGGGCGAGGCCTCGGCCCCGGTCACGCTGCTTTTGGCAAACATGGGGAACTTCACCCCGAAGGTGTTTTCGCAGAAGTCGGCAATCTGCTTGTTGTCGCCGGTCTCCTGGGAAAAATCGTTCGACGGGAAGCCCAGCACCACCAGCCCCTGGTCTTTGTAGCGTGCGTACAGCGCCTCCAGGCCCTTGTACTGCCCGGTGAAGCCGCAGTAACTGGCCGTGTTCACCACCAGCACCACCTTGCCGGCGTACTGGCACAGCGACTGGGGCTTTTCGTCCTGCAGGCGGGGGAAGGTGTGCTGCAGGGTGGCCGGGCAGGATGAAGACGCCGCCGAGTTGGCGGCTTGGGGGGCGGGCGTGGTCGCGGTGGCCGCCTGGGCCACCGGTGCGATCAGCGCCGAGGTCAGCGCCGAGGTCAGCCCCGAGGCCAGGCCCAGGGCCAGCCCTGGCCGCAGCTTGGAAAGCAGTTTTTTCATGGGGCCTCCTGGATCGGAATCGGCGTTGATCAGGACACAATGGTCCTTGACCGAATCCGAGGGGTTTTGGATTTGTACTGAAGTGTATTTGACCGATACTAAACAGTATTGATTACACCATTTCGCCAGTCGGGTTTTTGCCATCCCCTGCCAGGCAGGTTCCCGGCCCCTGTTTTTGTTCTCCATCACCATGACCCATGACCGCTCCGGCCCCGCCTGGACCCACCCGCGCCGGGTGGTCTGGGTGTTGGGCGATCAGCTCTGGTTCGGCCACCCGGCGCTGCGCGACTTCGACCCGGCTTGCGACCATGTGTTGATGGTCGAGGCGCCGGGCGAGGCCTCGGTGGTCTGGAGCCACAAGGCGCGCATCGCGCTGTTCCTGTCGGCCATGCGCCACTTCTGCAACGAGGTGCACCGCCGCGGCTGGGCCTACACCTATGTGCGCCTGGACGAGCAGCCCGACACACCCGATCTCGACGGGCGCGCCCTGCACGCCTTGCAGGCCCTTCAGCCCGAGCAGCTGCGCCTGTGCGAGCCCGGCGAGTGGCGCACCCTGGAAGACGTGCGCCGGGTCGCCCACGCGGCCGGCCTGGCGCTGGAGGTGCTGCCCGACCCGCATTTCATGTGCTCGCGCGCCGAGTTCGCGCGCTGGGCGCTGGGCAAGAAAGAGCTGCGCCAGGAGTTCTTCTACCGCGACATGCGCCGGCGCCACCAGGTGCTCATGAACGGGCGCGATCCGGTGGGCGGGCAGTGGAACTTCGATGTCGAGAACCGCCGGGGTTACCCGGCCAGTGGTCCGGGCGCCATCCCCGAGCCCGAGTTCTTCGAGCCCGACCGCATCACCCTGCAGGTGATCACGCTGGTCGAAAAGCATTTTCCCGACCACCCAGGCTCATTGGCGCATTTTGGCTGGCCGGTGACGCGCGAGCAGGCGCTGGAGGCCCTGGAGCGCTTCATCTCGGTGCGGCTGGCCCATTTCGGCCCGCACCAGGACGCCTTGTGGACGGCCACGCCCTGGGGCTGGCACTCGCTGCTGTCGGTGGCGCTGAACCTGCATCTGCTGGACCCGCGTGAGGTACTGGCCGCCGCCGAGGCCGCCTGGCGTGAGCACCACCTGCCGCTGGCCAGCGTGGAAGGCTTTGTGCGCCAGGTGCTGGGCTGGCGCGAGTTCATCCGTGGCGTCTACTGGCTCGACATGCCCCAGCTGGCCGAATCCAACCACTGGGGCCACCAGCGCGGCCTGCCCGCGTGGTACTGGAGCGGCGAGACCCGCATGGCCTGCATGCGCGAGGTGGTGCAGCAGACCCTGGCCCACGGCTATGCGCACCACATCCAGCGCCTGATGGTCACCGGCCAGTTCGCGCTGCTGGCCGAGATCGAGCCGCGCCAGGTCAGCGACTGGTACCTGGCCATGTACGTCGACGCGGTGGAGTGGGTGGAGCTGCCCAACACCCTGGGCATGGCCCTGGGCGCCTGCGGCGGGCGCTTCACCAGCAAGCCCTACATCGCCAGCGGACAATACATCCAGCGCATGAGCAACTACTGCGGCGCCTGCCCGTACGACCCGGCTCAGCGCACGGGAGATGCCGCCTGTCCGGTCACCGTGCTCTATTGGCGGTTTTTGCTGCGCCACGAGGAGACATTCAAGGCCCATCCGCGCATGGCCCTGATGGCGCGCAGCCTGGGCCGCCTGCAGCCTGCCGAGCGCCTCGCCATAACCGAAAAGGCCGATCATGTCCTTGATCACCTCGATGATTTGTAAAGGTTTTTGAGGCCTCGCCCTTAAAATCGGGGCGATTCACGAAAGACAGCATGCTTTACCCCGAACTTTTCAAACAACTCGAATCCGTCCGCTGGGACATGGACAAGGACATCCCCTGGGACCAATTCGACGCCTCGCAGCTGTCGGATGAGCAGGCCCAGACCATCAAGATGAACGCCATCACCGAGTGGGCCGCGCTGCCGGCCACCGAGATGTTCCTGCGTGACAACCGGGGTGACAGCGACTTTTCGGCCTTCATGTCGATCTGGTTCTTTGAAGAGCAAAAGCACTCGCTGGTCCTGATGGAGTACCTGCGCCGTTTCCGTCCCGACCTGGTGCCCACCGAGCAGGAACTGCACGAGATCCGCTTTGAATTTGATCCCGCGCCGGCCCTGGAAACCCTGATGCTGCACTTCTGCGGCGAGATCCGCCTCAACCACTGGTACCGCCGTGCCGCCGAATGGCACACCGAGCCGGTGATCAAGCAGATCTACACCACCCTCAGCCAGGACGAAGCTCGCCACGGCGGCGCCTACCTGCGCTACATGAAGCGCGCCATCAACAACTTCGGCAACGAAGCCAAGGCCGCCTTCGCCAAGGTGGGGGTGCTGATGGCCAGCGCCCGCCGCACCGCCCAGGCGCTGCACCCCACCAACCTGCACGTCAACAAGCAGCTGTTCCCGCGTGACACCATCCAGAGCCGCCTGCCCAACCCCGAGTGGCTGGAAACCTGGCTCGACAGCCAGATCAACTTCGACGCCGTGTGGGAAACCAAGGTGGTTGACCGCATCCTGCACAACATGAGCCTGCTGCTGGACCGCAGCTTCAAGACCGTGCAAGAGCTCAACCGCTACCGCAAGGAAGTCTCGGCCACCCTGGTCAGCCCCGCGGCGGGCGCCCAGCCGGCCTGAGCGCCTGCTCCTGTGAAAAACGGCCCCGTGGGGCCGTTTTGTTTTTGTCTTTGTTTTCGGCTTTCAGACCAGGGTCAGCAGGCGCTCCAGCGGCAGCTTGACCTTCACCTCGCGCGCGGGCAGCCCGGCCGTGATCTTGAAGTCGGGCCGGGCCGTGTCACGCGGCGGGGGCTCGGCCATCGCCATGCCCTGCCGGCTGATCACCACGCTGACGCGCGGTGTGCTGGGGGTGGTGCCGCGCCGCGTCACCACGGCCACCTCGCCGGAGGCCAGTTTCACGTAAGAGCCCGGGGCGTACATGCCCACTGCCTTGACCAGGGCGGCGCCGGCCTCGTCCACTTTCTTGTCTTCGTCGAAGTAGCTGCCCTGCATGGCGGCCGTGCTGGGCAGCGGAAAGCGCGTGGCGCGCGGGGCCATGCGGGCGCCGAAGATGTCGGCGCGCTGGATCAGTCGCGCCATCTGCTGGGCCGGGGGGCGGCCCGTCAGCGGGCCGGGGCTGCGGTCGTGGTGGTGGCGCACGGCGTCCAGCCAGTCCGGGTCCTGGATGCCCAGTTTCTTGAGCATATCGACCGACTTCTGAGAATGCCCGTCGATGGCCTCGACCTGGGCCGAGCTCAAAGGCAGGCTTTGCTGGGCCAGTTGGTCCTGCAGCTCGGTCATGCTGATGTTCATGGTCAGCGCGGCCAGCCCCAGGCTGTTCACCCGATCTTCCGGCCACTGCAAGACCGTGCGGGCCGCCAGCATGCACACCACCGACACCAGCATGGCGTGGGTGGCGCTGTAGAGGCGGGTTTCGCCGGCCGACAGGTGCATCAGTGCAAACAGGGTGGCGTCGGTCTGGCGCTGTGTCAGCAAGGCCAGGTCGGCGTGCAGCTGGAACAGCCGCGTCATGAAGCTGGTGCTCTCGGGCTGGCGCAGCACGTTGCTGGCGCGGGTCTGGATGTCGTGCCAGTTCGGGCGCGCCGTCGGGTCGGTGATGGTGGGGGCGGTGCTGTCCGGCCCCTTGCCGTCGGTCACGAACTGGGTCGATGCGATGGTGCCCAGGGTCTTGCCCTCGCGCACCAACGAGTGCAGCTTGCCCACGTAGGCCCGGTGGCTCTCGCCCGACTCGTCGGTGTCCACGCACAGGCTCATGCCGCGCAAGGCCATCTGTTGCAGTTCGTCCTTTGACTGAACCACATAGCCCTTTTTGGCCAACAGAACGCCGCTGGCACTGCGCAAGATGAACGGCAGTGGATGACCCAGCGGGATGGTTTCGAGGTCGAGCTTGACGAGCTTCATAGGCGTTGCCAATTATGTATGCGTTCGTAACAAATGACGCTCGCTCGGTCTGGGTGTTTACGCCTCTTTTTGATCGATCGCAGGGGGCAGGCTGCTTGCGCGCCGCCGCCAGGGCCGGCCTTGGGCCAGGTCGTCCATGGCTGTGAAGACGGCTGGAATCACCAGCAGGCTCAGCAGGGTGGAGGTGATCAGGCCACCGATCACGGCCACCGCCATGGGCGAGCGGAACGAGGCATCGGCGGCGCCCAGGCCCAGAGCGATCGGCAGCATGCCCGCGCCCATGGCCAGGGTGGTCATGATGATGGGGCGGGCGCGCTTGTGGCAGGCACCCAACAGGGCCTCGCGGCGGCTCATGCCGTGCTCGCGGCGCGCCAGGATGGCGTACTCGACCAGCAGGATCGAGTTCTTGGTGGCGATGCCCATCAGCATGATCAGCCCGATCAGCGACGGCATCGAAAAACTCTTCTGCGCCATCAGCAGCCCCACAAAGGCCCCGCCCAGCGACAACGGCAGTGCGGCCAGGATCGTCACCGGGTGCAGCAGGTGTTTGAACAACAGCACCAGCACGATGTAAATGCACAACACCCCGGTCAGCATGGCCAGGCCGAAACTGGCAAACAGCTCGCCCATCACCTCGGCGTCGCCCACCTCGACCACCCGCACCCCGGGGGGCAGCTGGCGCACGGCGGGCAGGGCTTGCACGGCCTTGGCCACATCGCCCAGCGGCAGGCCGGAGAGCTCGATCTCGAAGTTCACATTGCGTGAGCGGTCGTAACGGTCGATCACCGCGGGCCCGCCCGAGGCGCTCAGCGTGGCCACCTGGTCCAGCAGCACCGGCCCGCGCGTGCCGGGCACGCTCAGGCGCCCCAGCAGCGCCAGGTCCTGGCGCGCGGCGGGCTCCAGCTGCACCACGATCGGCACCTGGCGCTGGGCCAGGTTGAGTTTGGCCAGGCCCAGCTCGTAGTCGCCCACGGTGGCGATGCGCAGCGTGTCGGCGATGGCCGTGCTGGTCACGCCCAGGTCGGCGGCGCGGGCAAAGTCGGGCCGCACCGCGATCTCGGGCCGCACCAGGCTGGCGCTCGAGGCCACGCTGCCCAGGCCGGGGATGGTGCGCAGGTCTTTCTCCACCGCCAGGGCGGCCTGCTGCAGGGCCACCGGGTCGTCGCCGGTCAGCACCAGGATGTACTTCTCGCCCGAGCCGCCCAGGCCCACCTTGCTGCGCACGCCGGCCAGCGGCTCCAGCGCTGCGCGCAGGCGGTTTTCCAGCACCGGCTTGGGGGGGCGCTGGCCGCGCTCGGCCAGTTGCAGGGTCAGGGTGGCCCGCCGCACCTCCGAGGCGCCCTGGGGCGCAAAGGCGTCGCCGCCGGCGCTGCCGCCGCCGATCGTGGTGTAGACGCTCTTCACCTCGGCGATGGCGCTCACCCGCTGGCGGGCCTCTTCGGCCGCGGCCCGGGTCTGGGCCAGCGTGCTGCCGGGGGGCAACTCCAGGTACACCTGGGTCTGCGAGTTGTCGTCGGGCGGGATGAAGCCGGTGGGCAGCAGCGGGATCAGCAGCAGCGAGCCGACAAAAAAGGCCAGCGTGAAGCCCAGCGTGGCCCAGCGGTGCCGCAGGCACCAGCCAGCCCAGCGCAGGTACAGGCGCATCCAGCGCGGGTCGGGCTCGGCCTCGGGCTGGGGCCGCAACAGGTAGGCCGCCATCATCGGCGTGAGCACCCGCGCCACCAGCAGCGAGGCCAGCACCGCCAGCGCGGCGGTCCAGCCGAACTGCTTGAAGAAGCGCCCGGCGATGCCGCTCATGAAGGCGGTGGGCAGAAACACGGCCACCAGGGTGAAGGTGGTGGCCGCCACGGCCAGGCCGATCTCGTCGGCCGCCTCCATCGCGGCCTGGTAGGGGCTTTTGCCCATGCGCAGGTGGCGCACGATGTTCTCCACCTCGACGATGGCGTCGTCCACCAGGATGCCCACCACCAGCGACAGCGCCAGCAAGGTGATCACATTGATCGAAAAGCCCAGCCAGGCCATGCCGATGAAGGCCGGGATCACCGACAGCGGCAGCGCCACCGCCGACACCAGGGTGGCGCGCGCGTCGCGCAGGAACAGCCACACCACCACCACCGCCAGCAGCGCGCCCTCGTACAGCAGGTGCATCGAGCCGTCGTATTCGTCCTGCACCGGGGCCACAAAGTCGAAGGCCTCGGTGATCTCCACATCGGGCCGCTCGGCGCGCAACGCGGCCAGGGCCTGGCGCACCGCCGCGCCCACCTCCACTTCGCTGGCGCCGCGGCTGCGCGCCACCTCGAAGCCCACCACCGGCTGGCCGTTCAGCAAGGCCGCGGCCCGGGGTTCGGCCACGGTGTCGCTGACCCGGGCCAACTGGCTCAGGCGCAGCTGGCGCCCGTCGCCCAGCGGCAGAGCCAGCGCGGCCACGCCGGCCGCGTCCTGCACCGTGGCCAGGGTGCGCACGGGTTGCTCACCGCCGCCCAGGTCGGTGCGCCCGCCGGCGCTTTCCACCTGCACCTGGCGCAACTGGCGCGACACCTCGGCCGCCGTCACCCCCAGGGCCTGCAGCTTCAAGGGGTCCAGCGCCACCTGGATCTGCCGCTCGGCGCCGCCGACCCGGTTCACGGCGCCCACGCCGCGCACCGTCAGCAGGCGCCGCGCCACGGTGTTGTCCACGAACCAGGACAGGGCCTCGTCGTCCAGCGCGGCACTGCGCACGCTGTAGGCCAGGATGGGCTGGGCCGCCAGGTCCATCTTGGTGACGATGGGGTCGCGCACATCGGCGGGCAGATCGGCCCGCACGCGCGAGACGGCCGAGCGCACATCGTCCACCGCCTCCTGCACCGGCTTTTCGAGGCGGAACTCGGCCGTCAGGGTGACGCCGCCGTCCTGCACCTTGGTGTAGAGGTGCTTCAGACCCTGCAGCGTGGCCAGGCTGTTCTCGATCTTGCGCGCCACGTCGTTTTCCAGTTGCGCCGGCGCCGCCCCGGGCAGCGACACCGACACCGTCACGGTGGGCAGGTCGATGTCGGGAAAGTTCTGCACCTTCATGCTCTGGAAGGCCACCAGCCCACCGAAGGTGAGCAGCACGAACAGCATCAGGGCCGGAACCGGGTTGCGGATGGACCAGGCGGAGACATTCATGCCGGGCTCCTCAGCGCTGCGGGGCCGCAGGAGCCGCTGGGGCCGCCGAGGCCGGCGGGTTGCTCACCCGCACCCGGTCGCCCTGGTTCAGAAAGCCGGCGCCCTGCAGCACCACCGTGGCCCCGGGGGCCAGGCCGCGCAGCACTTCCACCTGCTCGCCCTGGCGGCGCCCGGTTTCCACCTTGCGCTGCTGCACGTTCTGCTGCGCGTCCAGCTCGAACACATAGCTGAAGCCGTCGCGCACCACCAGGGCTTGCTGCGGCAGGGTCAGGGCTGGGCTCTGGCCCAGCTCGAACTCGCCGCGGGCGAACAGGCCCGGGCGCAGCTCGGGGTGGGGCTTCAGGTCGACATAGACCAAGGCGTTGCGCGTTTGCGGGTCGATGGTGGGCGCCAACTGGCGCACCTCTCCCATCACCTGGGCCCCGCTGGGCAGGCCCAGGCGCACCCGGGTGCCCCGGCGCAGGCGCGGCAGCTCGGCGGCGGTCACCTCGGCGCGCCACTCCAGCCGGTTCTGCCGGATCAGGCGGAACAACTCGGTGCCGCTGGCGGGCACCGCCCCCACGGTGGCGCTGCGGGCCGAGATCACGCCGCTGTCAGGGGCCAGCACCTGCGTCTGGCGCAAGCGCAGCTCCTGGCTCTGCACACTGGCGCGCGCCGCCAGCACGCGGGCCTGGGCCGCCCGCTCGGCGCTCAGGGCCTGGCCGATCTGCTGCTCGCTGAGGGCGCCGCCGGCCTGTACCTGCCGGGTGCGGCTGGCGTTGGCCACGGCTTCATCCGCATTGGCCTCGGCCTCCAGCAAGGCGGCGCGGGCCTGGGCCAGGTCGGCCTGCACCGTTTCGTCGGCCAGGCGGGCCAGCACCTGGCCGGCGCGCACGGTGTCGCCCACGTTGACCAGCACCTGGGTCAGGCGCAGGCCCTGGGCTTCGAGGCTGACCAGGGCCTCCTGCCAGGCGGCCACGTTGCCGTTGGCGCTCAGTTGCAGGGGCAGGCTGGCCTGGCTGGGCCGGGTGGTGCTGACGGTCAGGGCCGGGCGGGCGGTGACGGGCTCGGCACCCCAGGCCAGCAGGGGAAACAGCCCCGACAGACAGGGCAGGCAGGCCAGTGCGATGGCGGCGATTCTTGGGCGGTTCATGTCGGGTCTCACAGGGATGGGGCCGGGCGGTTCGGGCCTGAGGGGGCGGTGGCTTCTTCGGTGGCGCCCGGCGTGGCGGTGTTGCCGTCCCAGCCGCCGCCGGCGGCGCGGTACAGGTTGATCCAGGCCAGTTGGCGTTCCAGGCCCAGGGT
>Ga0208269_100375_pt1 | contig 23067 bp, 14 predicted proteins | sample LakWasMe88_LOW11_2_FD_183912 | JGI IMG/M metagenome (GOLD analysis project Ga0208269, IMG submission 183912) | Freshwater sediment methanotrophic microbial communities from Lake Washington under simulated oxygen tension - Sediment Metagenome... | ecosystem: Environmental > Aquatic > Freshwater >...
ATTTTTGCACATTTTTTCAAATGCACTTGGAGGATGATGCCCGAAAAATATAAAGCTTTCGATAACGAAATCACCAAAAATTGGCTGTTTGTCACACCGATGCGCCAATCGGAATCTGTCGCCCACCCGCCGCAGCACACGAGGCACTGGCGCACAGCCATCCAAGTCAGAATGCACGTCAACCAGCCCATGGAATCGGCTAACGCAAAGAGAAAATAGAAACGAAAAAGCCCAGCAATGCTGGGCTTTTTGACATCCGCAAGGGATAAGAAGATGGAGGCGCGATCCAGAGTCGAACTGGACTAACCGGATTTGCAATCCGGGGCATAACCGCTTTGCTATCGCGCCGTGCTGACTGCTCTGACGAAAAAGGGAAGCACTGGCTTCCCTTTTCGGAAATCTGGAGCGGGAAAAGAGTCTCGAACTCTCGACCTCAACCTTGGCAAGGTTGCGCTCTACCAACTGAGCTATTCCCGCATTCTCAACAAGCTTGAACTACCAAGTTTGCTGCGATCCAAAAATTATAGCCCAAATTTCGCGCCCTTCAGGACTCGCGGAGCGAAATTTGAGCACGACCCTGTCAGTGCTTCAGGCCGTCCGGAGCCACCGCAGGCGCCGGCGCGGCGGCAGCCGCCGTGCTGGCAGCCACCTCCTCGTCCGTCAGCGGGGCCGGAACACGCTCCAGAGCGACTTCCAGCACCTTGTCGATCCACTTGACGGGCACGATCTCGAGACCGTTCTTCACGTTCTCGGGAATCTCCTGCAGGTCCTTGACGTTTTCTTCGGGGATCAGCACCGTCTTGATGCCACCGCGCAAGGCCGCCAGCAGCTTTTCCTTCAGGCCACCGATGGCCGTCACCTCACCACGCAGGGTGATCTCACCCGTCATGGCCACGTCACTGCGCACCGGAATGCCCGTAAGCGCCGAGACAAAGGCGGTGGTCATGGCCGCACCGGCACTCGGGCCATCCTTCGGCGTCGCGCCATCGGGCACGTGGATGTGGATGTCGTTCTTCTCGAACACCTCGTTCTTGATGCCCAGCGCCCTGGAGCGGCTGCGCACCACCGTGCGGGCGGCCTCAACCGACTCCTTCATCACATCGCCCAGCGAGCCGGTGCGGGTGATGTTGCCCTTGCCGGGCATCAAAGCCGCTTCGATGGTCAGCAGATCGCCACCCACCTCGGTCCAGGCCAGGCCGACGACCTGCCCCACCTGGTTCTGCTGCTCGGCACGACCATAGGTGTACTTGCGCACGCCCAGGAACTGGTCCAGGTTCTCACCGGTCACCACCACCTTGGGCGTCATCTTCTTGAGCAGCAGGCCCTTGACCACCTTGCGGCAGATCTTGGAGAGCTCACGCTCCAGCGAACGCACACCTGCTTCACGGGTGTAGTAACGCACCATGTCGCGGATGGCCTCTTCCGTGACCAGCAGCTCGCTGTCTTTCACGCCGTTGTTCTTCATCTGCTTGGGCAGCAGGTACTTCTCGGCGATGCTGGTCTTCTCGTCTTCGGTGTAGCCCGAGAGGCGAATCACTTCCATGCGGTCCAGCAAGGCAGGCGGGATGTTCATGGAGTTGGAAGTCGCCACAAACATCACGTCGGACAGGTCAAAGTCGACCTCCACGTAGTGGTCGCCAAAAGTGTGGTTCTGCTCGGGGTCCAGCACCTCCAGCAAAGCGCTGGACGGGTCGCCGCGGAAATCCGTGCCCAGCTTGTCGATCTCATCCAGCAGGAACAAGGGGTTACGCGTGCCGACCTTGGTCAGGCTTTGCAGCACCTTGCCCGGCAAGGCGCCGATGTAGGTGCGGCGGTGCCCACGGATCTCGGCCTCGTCGCGCATGCCACCCAAGGCCATGCGCACGTACTTGCGCCCGGTGGCCTTGGCGATCGACTGGCCCAGCGAGGTCTTGCCCACACCCGGGGGGCCGACCAGGCACAGGATGGGCGCCTTCACCTTGTCAACGCGCTGTTGCACCGCGAGGTATTCAAGAATGCGGTCCTTGACCTTTTCAAGGCCATGGTGGTCTTCGTTCAGCACGCTCTCGGCATTGCCCAGATCATGCTTGATCTTGGTCTTCTTGGCCCAGGGCAGGCCCACCAGCACGTCGATGTAGTTGCGCACCACGGTGGCCTCGGCCGACATGGGCGACATGAGCTTGAGCTTCTTGAGCTCGCTCTCGGCCTTCTTGAGAGCGTCCTTGGGCATCTTGGCGGCCTTGATGCGCTTCTCGATCTCCTCGATGTCCGCACCCTCTTCGCCTTCGCCCAGTTCCTTCTGGATGGCCTTGACCTGCTCGTTGAGGTAGAAGTCGCGCTGGTTCTTCTCCATCTGGCGCTTCACGCGACCACGGATCTTCTTGTCGACATTGAGGATGTCGACCTCGCGCTCCAACTGCTCGTAGAGGTTTTCCAGGCGTTCCTTGATACCGGCCAGGTCGAGCACAGCCTGCTTGTTGTCGAGCTTCAGCGGCAAATGCGCGGCAATCGTGTCGGCCAGGCGACCCGGATCGTCGATGCTGGCGATCGAGGTCAGAATCTCGGGCGGGATCTTCTTGTTGAGTTTGACGTACTGGTCAAACTGCTGCATCACGGCGCGGCGCAGGGCCTCGATCTCGCTGGCCTTGGCGCCCTCGGGTTCGACCTCGGGCACAGGCAAGGGCAGCACGGTGGCAGAGAAGTGGCTTTCAGCGTCGTCAATCTTTTCAACCGTGGCGCGCTGCTGGCCTTCCACCAGCACCTTGACGGTGCCGTCGGGTAGCTTGAGCATCTGCAGGATGGTCGAGACGCAACCGACCGAGAACATGTCGGCCACCGAGGGCTCGTCCTTTGCGGCGGTGCGCTGGGCCACGAGCATGATGCGGCGCTCGGCCTCCATCGCCAACTCCAGAGCCTTGATGCTCTTGGGGCGGCCGACGAAAAGCGGGATCACCATGTGAGGGAACACGACCACATCGCGCAGCGGAAGCAGCGGCAGGTCGATGGACGTGGCAGGCAGGGGGGGTTGTCCGGACATGGATATCCTTTGGTTACCTGTTGAATATGGTCCGCAAACGGGAGATTTCAACCCGCCGGCGCCGACATGACGGCCAAGCAGCCGCCGTGCCAGCACCAGGTTGGGTCATGTTGCCAGCCCGGGGGGGTCAAGCCTTCTTGGCCGCCTCGCGGTACACGAGCAGCGGCGGCTTGTTCTCATCGATGGTGGATTCGTCCACCACCACTTTCTCGACATTCGAGGCATTGGGCAGATCGAACATCGTGTCGATCAAGGCATGCTCCAGGATCGAGCGCAGGCCCCGTGCACCGGTCTTGCGGGCCAGGGCTTTCTTGGCGATGGCCTGCAAAGCCGCAGGGCGGATCTCGAGGTCGACACCTTCCATGGCCAGCAGCTTGTGGTACTGCTTCACCAGGGCGTTCTTGGGCTCGGTCAGGATCTGCACCAGCGCATCTTCGCTGAGTTCGGCCAGCGTGGTCACCACCGGCATGCGGCCGACCAATTCGGGGATCAGGCCGAACTTGATCAGATCCTCAGGCTCCACCTCGCCAAACATCTCGGTCAGGCTGCGTTGCTTCTTGCTCTTCACCGAGGCGCCAAAACCAATGCCCGAGGCTTCGGTGCGGTTCTCGATCACCTTTTCGATCCCGGCAAAAGCGCCACCGCAGATGAACAGGATGTTGGTGGTGTCGATCTGCAGGAAATCCTGGTTCGGGTGCTTGCGCCCGCCCTGGGGCGGCACACTGGCCATGGTGCCTTCGATCAACTTCAGCAAGGCCTGCTGCACCCCTTCGCCCGACACGTCGCGGGTGATCGAAGGGTTGTCGGACTTGCGCGAAATCTTGTCGATCTCGTCGATGTAGACGATGCCGCGCTGGGCGCGCTCCACATCGTAGTTGCAGCTCTGCAGCAGCTTCTGCACGATGTTCTCGACGTCCTCACCCACGTAACCGGCTTCGGTCAGGGTGGTGGCGTCGGCCATCACGAAGGGCACATCCAACATGCGCGCCAGCGTCTGGGCCAGCAAGGTCTTGCCCGAGCCGGTGGGCCCGATCAGCAAGATGTTGCTCTTGGAGAGTTCGACCTCGTCCTTGGCACCCTTGTCCTTATGGCGCAGGCGTTTGTAGTGGTTGTACACCGCCACGGCCAGCGTGCGCTTGGCCACTTCCTGGCCGATCACATAGTTGTCGAGGTTGAGCTTGATCTCGGAGGGCGTCGGCAGATCGCCACGGGCTTCGCGCCCCGCCTCGGTCGAAGGCAGCTCATCACGGATGATCTCATTGCACAGATCAATGCACTCATCGCAGATGAAAACCGATGGACCGGCGATCAGCTTCTTCACCTCGTGCTGGCTTTTGCCGCAAAAGGAGCAATAGAGTGTTTTCTCGCTGGTGGAGCCTTTTTTGTCGGCCATGTCGGAAATGCCTTGTAACGCGTTGTTCTAGATGATAGCGAAATAAAAAACGGCGCTTCCCTCTCCCGGGAAACGCCGCTCATTCAGCCGGGATACTGCTCAAGGCCGCTTGGCAATCACCTGATCCACCAAGCCGTAATCTTTGGCTTCGTCGGCAGACAGATAGTAATCGCGCTCGGTGTCGCGCTCGATCTTCTCCAGCGGCTGGCCGGTGCGTTCAGCCAGGATCTTGTTCAACTGCTCGCGGGTCTTGAGGATCTCGCGGGCGTGGATCTCGATCTCGGTGGCCTGGCCTTGCGCGCCGCCCAGGGGCTGGTGAATCATCACCTTCGAATTGGGCAGCGAGTAACGCTTGCCCTTTTCACCCGCAGCCAGCAGGAAGGCGCCCATGCTGGCAGCCATGCCGATGCACAGCGTCGACACCTGGGGCTTGATGAAGTTCATGGTGTCGTAGATGGCCATGCCGGCACTCACCGAACCACCCGGCGAGTTGATGTAGAACGAAATGTCCTTGTCGGGATTTTCGCTCTCCAGGAACAGCAGCTGCGCCACCACCAGGTTGGCGGTCTGGTCGTTCACCGGGCCCACCAGAAACACCACGCGTTCCTTCAGGAGGCGTGAATAAATGTCGTAGGACCGTTCGCCACGACCCGATTGCTCGATGACCATCGGGACCATGCCCAGGCCTTGAATGTCCAGTGCGCTCATGTTTTCTCCAAGGGGAAACCTAACTGTACCCAAAAATGAAGTGGGGCCTGCGCAACAAAGCACAAGCCCCTCAACATCTCAAAAAAGAGAGATCAGATCAGGTCTCAGGCCTGGCCCATCAGTTCGTCGAACGAAACCGACTTTTCAGTGACCTTGGCCTTGGACAGCACGAATTCGGTGACGTTGTTTTCGATCACAACACCTTCGACTTCAGCCAGGCGGTTCTGGTCGCCAAAGTACCAGCGCACCACTTCAGCCGGCTTCTCGTAGCTGGCAGCCAGCTCTTCGATGTGGGCCTTGAGTTGCTCAGGCTTGGCTTGCAGTTCGTTGGCACGAACCAGCTCGGCCACCACCAGACCCAGGCGCACGCGGCGCTCGGCTTGCGGGCGGAACACGTCGTCAGGGATCGGGGCCTTGTCGGCGTCCTTGATGCCGCGCTGCTTCAGGTCAGCACGGGCGCCTTCGACCAGACGGCCGATTTCAGCCTGGATGCTGGCGTTGGGCAGGTCGAGTTCGGCCTTGCTCACCAGGGCATCCATCACGGCTTGCTTGTTGCGGGCCAGCAGACGGAACTTCACTTCACGCTCAAGGTTGGCCTTGATGTCGGCGCGCAGGGCTTCCACGGTGCCGTCGGCGATGCCCAGGGTCTTGGCCAGGGCGTCGTTCACTTCGGGCAGGTTGGCGGCTTCGATCTTCTTCACGGTGACCAAGAAGTCGGCTTGCTTGCCGGCCACATCCTTGCCGTGGTAGTCGGCCGGGAAGGCCAGGGGGAAGGTCTTGCTTTCGCCAGCCTTCATGCCGCGCACGGCGTCTTCGAATTCCTTCAGCATCTGACCGTCAGCGATCAGGAACTGGAAGTCTTCGGCCTTGCCGCCGGCAAAGGGTTCGCCGTCGATCTTGCCTTCGAAGTCGACCGTCACGCGGTCGCCGTCCTGGGCAGCCTGATCCTGGGCGCGCTGAGCAAAGGTGCGGCGTTGCTTGCGCAGGATTTCCAGGGTCTTGTCGATGGCAGCGTCGTCCACATCGGCCGCCAGCTTTTCGACTTCAGCGGTCGACAGGTCGCCGATCTTGACTTCGGGGAACACTTCGAACACGGCGTCAAAGGTCAGCTCGCCTTCAGGCGCGCCTTCTTTTTCGGTGATGCGGGGCTGGCCAGCCACACGCAGCTTGGCTTCGTTGGCAGCCACGGCAAAAGCCTCGCCCACCTTGTCGTTCATCACTTCGTATTGAACGGAGTAGCCATAGCGCTGGGCCACCACGGCCATCGGCACCTTGCCCGGACGGAAGCCGTCCATCTTGACGGTGCGGGCCAGGCGCTTCAGGCGCGTGTCCACTTCAGCCTGGATTGCCGTGACGGGAAGGGTCAGCGTGATCTTGCGTTCGAGCTTCTCGAGGGTCTCAACGGTAACAGCCATTGTTTTCTCCTGATATGGCATGTCAGGCCGCGTGATGTGCACGTCCTGGCCTGGCGTAAATAAATCTCACATGTGGTGCGCGGGGGGGGACTCGAACCCCCACACCATTGCTGGCGTCAGGACCTAAACCTGGTGCGTCTACCAATTTCGCCACCCGCGCGCCTGAAAACAAAACGGGCGATCAGCTCACACTGACCACCCCAACGAAATCGGTCAACCTTCTATTTTAGCGGGATGAAATCCGGGTTCTGGCCCGAAACCGGGTCAGATGCAGGGTTCTGAGGCCTACAAAGGCCCCAAAACCCCGCAAATTTCGCGCTGCAAGCCGCGCCAACGCTCAATTCACCTCGATTTCGGGGCGCTTCACGCGGAACCAGGCCGCGTACATGGCCGGCAGCGCCAGCAAGGTGAGCAAGGTGGCCACGATCAGGCCGCCCATGATGGCCACGGCCATCGGCCCCCAGAACACGCTGCGCGACAGCGGGATCATGGCCAGCACCGCCGCCGCTGCGGTCAGAACGATGGGGCGCAGGCGGCGCACCGCCGACTCCACGATCGCATCCCAGGCCGGCACGCCGCGGGCGCGGTCTTGCTCGATCTGGTCGATCAGGATCACCGAGTTGCGCTGGATCATGCCCATCAGCGCGATCACCCCCAGCAAGGCCACGAAGCCGAAAGGCCGGTTCAGCACCAGCAGGGCACCGGCCACACCGGCAATGCCCAGCGGGCCGGTCAGGAACACCAGCACCGAGCGGCTGAAGCTCTGCAACTGCAGCATCAGCAGCGTGAAGGTCAGGAACAGCATCACCGGCAGGCCGGCGGCGATCGAGGCAGAGCCCTTGCTGCTTTCCTCCACCGCGCCCGCCACTTCGATGCGGAAGGACTGGCCGGAAGCCTGCCACTTCGCCTCCAGGGCACGCAGCTCGGGCAACAGCTCAGCCGTCACCGTGGCGCCTTGCAGGCCTTCCACGATGTCGCCCTGCACGGTCACCGCATAGTCGCGGTTCTCACGCCACATCACGCCCGGTTCCCAGGTGAACACAGGCTTGGCGATCTGGGTCAGCGGGATCGAACGCCCGTTGGCGGTCGGCAGGTAGGCATTGCCCAGGTCGGTGATCGCATTGCGCTCTTCCAGAGGCTGGCGCACCACGATGTCGATCAGCTTGTCGTTCTCACGGAACTGCCCCACCGCCGTGCCCGACAGAATGGCGGCCGAGGCCTGCGCAATCGCCTGGCTGGTCACACCCAGCGCGCGCGCCTTGGCCTGATCAACCTCCATGCGGATCACCTTCACCGACTCGTTCCAGTTGTCGTTCACACCGCGCATGTGGCTGTTTTTGCGCAGCAGCTCCTTGACCTCGTCGGCGCGCTCGCGCAGCACCGCCGGGTTCGAGCCCATCACCCGGAACTGCACCGGGTACGGCACGGGCGGCCCGTTGGGCAACAGCTTGACGCGGCCACGCACCTCGGGGAACTCTTCGGCCAGCAAGGCCGGCAGCTTGATGCGCAGGCTCTCGCGCACCTTCAGGTCCACCGGCAGGATGATGAATTGCGAGACGTTGGTCTGCGGGAACACCTGGTCCAGCGGCAGGTAGAAACGGGGCACGCCCGAGCCCACCCAGGTGCTCACGCTCTTCACGCCCACCTCTTCACGCAGGCGTGCCTCGACCCGCCGGGTCACGGCGTCGTTGGCGGCAAACGAGGTACCTTCGGGGAACCAGATGTCCACCAGGATCTCGGGCCGGCTGGAATCCGGGAAGAACTGCTGCTGCACCTTGCCCATGCCCACGATGCCCAGCGCAAAGATCGCCAGCGTGGCCGCGATGGTGGACCAGCGGTGCGCGACGCACCAGGTCACGGCGCGGCGGAAGGTGTTGTAGAACGGGGTGTCGAACATCTCGTGCGGCTCGCCGCCCTCATGCCCGGCGCCCATTTCCTGCACATGGGGCGGGCGCTTGAGCAGCCAGGCCCCCAGGTAAGGCACAAAGTAGACCGACACCACCCAGCTCAGCACCAGGGCGATCACGGTCACCGCGAAGATGGCAAAGGTGTATTCACCCGTCTGCGACTTGGCCAGCCCGATCGGCAAGAAGCCGGCCGCCGTGATCAAAGTGCCCGTCAGCATGGGCATGGCGGTGATCTCGTAGGCGAAGGTGGCGGCACGCACCTTGTCGTAGCCCTCCTCCATCTTGCGCACCATCATCTCCACCGCAATGATGGCGTCGTCCACCAGCAGGCCCAGCGCAATGATCAGCGAGCCCAGCGAGATCTTGTGCAGCCCGATGCCCCAGTACCACATGGCCAGAAAGGTCACGGCCAGCACCAGCGGAATCGTGATGCCCACCACCAGGCCCGGGCGCACGTCGATGTAATAGCGGCGCCACAGCGGCTGGCTGCCCGCGCGCTTGTGCAGGCCCAGGCTCACAAAGCTCACGGCCAGCACGATCACCACGGCCTCGATCAGCACGTGCACAAACTCGCCCACCGAGGTGGTCACCGCCTTGGGCTGGTCCTGCACCTGCACCAGGGACAGGCCGGCCGGCAGGCTTTTCTCGATCTTCTCGGTGGCCAGTTGCAGCTGTTTGCCCAGCTGGATGATGTCGCCGCCCTTGGCCATCGACACGCCCATGGCGATCACCTCGCGGCCGTTGTGGCGCACCTTCACCGAGGGGGGGTCTACATAGCCACGGCGCACCTCGCCGATGTCGCCCAGGCGCAGCTGGTTGCCCGAGCTGCCGCGGATCGGCATGGCGCGCAACTGCTCCACCGCCTCGAACTGGCCCTGCACGCGCACCTGCACCACGTCCTGCGGCGTCTGCACCGCACCGGCACTCTCCACCGCGTTCTGGGCATTGAGCTGGGCCAGCACGGCGTTCAGGTCCAGGCCCAACTGGGCCAGGCGCTTTTGCGAGATCTCGATGAAGATCTTCTCGTCCTGCACGCCAAACAGCTCCACCTTGGCCACGTCGGGCACGCGCAGCAGCGACTGGCGCACATCGTCGGCAAAGGTCTTGAGCTCGGCATAGCTGAAGCCGTCCGACTCCAGCGCGTAGATCACCCCATACACATCACCGAACTCGTCGTTGAAGAACGGCCCTTGGGTGCCGGAAGGCAGGGTGTATCGGATGTCGCCGATCTTCTTGCGCACCTGGTACCAGACGTTGGCCACATCACCCGGCTTGGACGAGTCCTTGATCTGGAAGATGATCTGCGATTCGCCCGGCTTGGAGTAGCTGCGGATGCGGTCGGCATAGGGCACCTCCTGCAGGGTCTTTTCGAGCTTGTCGGTGACCTGCTCGGCCACCTGCTGGGCCGTGGCCCCGGGCCAGTAGGTGCGCACCACCATGGCGCGGAAGGTGAATGGCGGGTCTTCATCCTGGCCGAGCTGGAAGTAGGCCGCAAAGCCCAGCAACATCAGCACCACCAGCAGGTAGCGGGTCAGCGCCGGATGATCCAGCGCCCATTTCGACAGGTTGAAGCTTTCCTTGGGCTGCGCGTTGCTCATGCCAGACCTCACTTGGCCGCAGGGGCAGGAGCGGCATCAGCCGGGGCCGCAGCGGCAGGGGCTGAGGCTTGAGCGGCGGCGGCCTGGGCGCCCTCCGCACCGGGCAAGGCCTTCTTGGGTTGGTAGATGGTGACCTTCTGGCCCGGCGACAGCACATGCACGCCCGCCGCCACCACCAGGTCACCCGGCTTGATGCCGCTGGCCACCACGGCCTCGTTGCCGTCCGCCGTGACAATCTCCACCGGTTGCAGGCGCACGGTCATGGCTTTCGGATCCAGCACCCAGACGGCGGTCGATCGGCCTTCCTGGCGCAAGGCGCTGGTGGGCAGTTTCAGCACCGCCGGCGCAGCCTTGTCCAGGCCCTGTGGCAACACGTTCACGGTCGAACCCAGGGCCGGAGCCCCCTGCACAGGCAACGCCACCTTGACGGTGTAGGTGCGGGTCACGGCATCGGCACTGGCGGCCACTTCGCGCACCTCACCGTCGATTTCACGCCCTTCAGACCACACCTTGACCACCACCTTGGCCCCCACGCGCACCGAGCCCACCTTGTCTTCGGGCACCGCGAACACCACGTCGCGCGGGCCGTCCTGGGCAATGCGCACCACCGGCGTACCCGACTGCACCACCTGGCCCGGCTCGGCCTCAATCGCCGTCACCACGCCCGAGACATCGGCCGCCAGCGAGGTGTAGGCGATCTGGTTGCTCTGGCTGGCCAGTTGGGCCTGGGCCTGCTCCAGCGTGGCCTGCGCAGCCTTCAGGGTGGTTTCACGGCGCTGCAACTCCGAGCCGCCGATGAAGTTCTTGTCGTACAGATCCTTGTAGCGGCGGTAGTCGGCCGCGGCCAGATCGCGGTTGGTCTGGGCCGAAGCCACCTGAGCGCGCGCGGCGTCGGCGCCCAGCTTGTAATCCTGCGGGTCCAACTGGGCCAGCACCTGCCCCACCTGCACACGCTGCCCGAGCTCGGCCTGACGGCGGATAATCTTGCCGCCCACCCGGAAGCCCAGGCGCGATTCGATGCGCGCCCGAACCTCACCCGAGTACTCATTTTTCGTGCCCATGCGGCTTTCGGCCACCGTCAGCACCTTCACCGAACGCACCGGTTCGGCGGCAGGCTCGGGCCGTGAGCAAGCGGCCAACAGGGTGACCAGAGAGAGAATGAGAGAAACGCCGACGATCCCACCAAAAAGGGGACGGGCACGGTGGACATTCACTGTGACGGGCATGGGCAACCTGCTGAACGAAGTGCGGGTAAGCGGCACCAAGGGAGCCCTTGGCGCCAGAAAAGTGTCAAGTCACCAAGGCCAAGCCTGGGGTTCAACATTAATGACTGATTGGTTAGTAGCCTAAGGGATTGTTCTGATGCATGTCAAGCCAAGCGCCACCGGAACCCCCGAGCCCGCCCCTCATCGCGACAATGCTCAGGCCGAAGTGTTGCCACTGACCCACTACGAGAATTTTCCGGTGGCCTCCTGGTTGTGCCCGCCCCGGCTGCGCCCCCCGATCGCCGCGCTCTACCACTTTGCCCGCACCGCCGACGACATCGCCGACGAAGGCGACGACAGCCCGGCGCAGCGCCTGGCCACCCTGGCCGCCTACCAGGCCGAACTGCACACCACCCTGGCCGCCGGCTCGGTGGCCGGCGGGCGCTGGCAACCCGTGCTGGCCCCGCTGGCCCGGCAGCAGGCCGCCTGGGGCCTGCCGGTGCCGCTGCTGGACGACCTGATCAGCGCCTTCATGCAAGACATTGCCTACACCCGCGACCAACAGCGCTACCCCGACCGCGACAGCCTGCTCGACTACTGCCGCCGCTCGGCCAACCCCATCGGGCGCCTGCTGCTGCACCTGCATGGCGTGACCGATGCCCCCGCCCTGGCGCAGAGCGACGACATCTGCAGCGCCTTGCAACTGATCAATTTCTGGCAAGACCTGAGCCAGGACATCCCGCGGGGCCGCCACTACCTCACCGAGGCCGACTGCCTGCGCTTTGGCGTGCCCCGCCAGCAGCTGCAGACCCTGCAGGCCAGCCCCGCCGCCCTGGCCCTGATCGCCGACAACCTGGCCTGGGCCGAACAGCTGATGCTGCGCGGCGCCCCGCTGGTGCACCGCCTGCCAGGCCGCGCCGGCTGGGAGCTGCGCCTGGTGGTGCAAGGCGGCCTGCGCGTGCTGCAGCGCATACGGGCCAGCGGCGGCAACCCGCTGGCCCGGCGCATCAAGCTGGGCCGGGCCGACGCCCTGCCCCTGCTGTGGCGCACCCTCTGGATGTGAATGGCCTTGGTGCGGACTGGCTCACCGGGCCGTCACAAGATGGGACAATGCGGCGCGTACGCCCAGCCCAATCCATGACCCCAGAAGACTACGTCCAGCAAAAAGCCGCCGCCTCAGGCAGCAGCTTTTATTACGCCTTCCTGTTCCTGCCCAAGCCGCGCCGCGCCGCGATCACGGCTTTTTATGCCTTTTGCCGCGAAGTGGACGACGTGGTCGACGAGGTCAGCGACCCCGGCGTGGCCATGACCAAGCTGGCCTGGTGGCAAAACGAGGTGCGCCAGGCCTTTGCGGGCCAGGCCAGCCACCCGGTGATGCAGGCCCTGATGCCCCACGTGCCGGTGTATGGCCTGCGCCAGGAGCAGTTGCAGGCCGTCATCCAGGGCTGCCAGATGGACCTGGAGCAAACCCGCTACCTCGACTACCCCGGCCTGCAGCGCTACTGCCACCTGGTGGCCGGCGTGGTGGGCGAGGTCTCGGCCCGCATCTTCGGCCAGACCGACGAACGCACCACCGAATACGCCCACACCCTGGGCCTGGCCTTTCAGCTGACCAACATCATCCGTGACGTGGGCGAAGACGCCATGCGGGGCCGCATCTACCTGCCCGTGAACGAGCTGCAGCGCTTTGACGTCAAGGCCCACGAGGTGTTGCAACGCGTCTACTCGGATCGCTTCACCGCCCTGATGAAGTTCCAGGCCGAACGGGCCCACCAGCTTTACGACCAGGCCATGGGCCTGCTGCCCGCAGCCGATCTGCGGGCCCAGAAGCCCGGCCTGATGATGGCCAGCATCTACCGCACCCTGCTGCGCGAGATCGAAGACGAGAACTTCCAGGTGCTGCACCAGCGCATCAGCCTGACCCCTTTGCGCAAGCTGTGGCTGGCCTGGAAAGTGCAGGCCCTGGGCCGTGTCTGAGGCCCCACAGCCCCCATCGCCCCACTCGCCCCGATCACGCCAACTCGCCGTGATCGGCGGCGGCTGGGCCGGCCTGGCCGCCGCCCTGGCCGCCCACGACCGCGGCTGGGCCGTGCACCTGTTCGAGGCCGCCCCCCAGTTGGGCGGCCGTGCCCGCACCTTGCCGGGCCCCGCCGCCCTGGCCGGGCTGGACAACGGCCAGCACATCCTGATCGGCGCCTACGCCCAAAGCCTGCGCCTGATGCGCCAGGTGGGGGTGGACCCCGAACAGGCCCTGCTGCGCCTGCCGCTCACGCTGCGCTTTCCCGATGGGGGCGGGCTGCAACTGCCGCGCTGGCCGGCCCCGTTCGATGCAGCCGCCGGCATCCTGGGCGCGCGGGGCTGGTCGTGGCGCGACCGGTTTTCGCTGCTGGCCGCCACCCTGCGCTGGCAGATCGCGGGCTTCCGTTGCGCCCCCGATGCGAGCGTCCTGGCCCTGTGCCAGGGCATCCGCCCCCGGGTGATGGCCGAATTGATCGAGCCCCTGTGCGTGTCGGCCCTCAACACCCCGGTGGACCAATCCAGCGGCGAGGTGTTTTTGCGCGTGCTGCGCGACTCACTGGCCGGCGGCCCGGGCGCCTCGCACCTGCTGCTGCCCCGCACCGACCTGGGGGCCCTGTGGCCCGAGCCGGCGGCGCAGTACTTGCGCCGCCAGGGCCACAGCGTGCAAACCGGCCAACGCGTGCAAGGCCTGCACCGCAACGCCCAGGGGCAGTGGCTGCTTGAGTTCGCGACGAAGCTGGAGGCCCCCCCCGCCTTCGACCAGGTCATCCTGGCCTGCCCGCCCGGCGAGGCGGCCCGCCTGCTGACGCAGGCCTCGGGCCTGGCCGGCGATGAACCCGCCTGCCTGGCGGCCTGGGCCACCCAGGCCCAGGCTCTGCGCTTCGAGGCCATCACCACGGTGTACGCCCAGGCCGATGCAAAGGCAGGGGCCGTGCCAGATCCCCTGCGCCTGCCGCACCCCTTGCTGACCCTGCGCTGCGGGCCCGAGGCCCCGGCCCAGTTCGTGTTCGACCGCGGGCAGCTGGGCGGCCCGGCCGGCCTGCTGGCCTTTGTGCTCAGCGCCAGCCCCGATCTGAGCCGCGAGGCCCTCACCCAACAGGTGCTGGCCCAGGGCCGGCAAGCCCTGGCCCCGCTGGGCCTGGGCACCCTGCACCCCCTGGGCACGGTGACCGAAAAACGCGCCACCTTTGCCTGCACCCCGGGCCTGCAACGGCCCGCCCAGCGCCTGATCCCGGGCCTGTGGGCCTGTGGCGACTATGTCGAAGGCCCCTACCCCGCCACGCTGGAGGGCGCCGTGCTCAGCGCGCAGTCGGTGGTGGCGGCCCTGGGCTGAACCCGGCTCACCCCACCAGATGCCGGCACAGCTCGTGCAGGCTGCTGATGGTCCAGGGCGCCGGGCTGGCGTGGGGCCAGGCCTTGGCCTCGCGGTTCACCCACACCGCCTGCAGGCCCGAGTTCAAGGCCCCCATGACGTCGGTGTCCACATCGTCGCCCACATGCAGCACCTCGGCCGGGGCCACGGCGGCCGCGGCGGCGGCGGCTTCGAAGATACGTGGGTCGGGCTTGGCCACGCCAAACTGCTGCGCGCTCAGGCTGGCGCTGAAATACGCCCCCAGCCCCACCCGCTGCACATCGGCATTGCCGTTGGACAAGGCCACCAGGGGGTAGCGCTCGGCCAGGCGGCCCAGGCACTCGTGAACATCGTCAAACAGGTCCACGCGCTGGCGTTCGGCAAAGAAGACCTCGAAGGCCGGCTCGGCCAGGGCCGGGTCATCGCCGGCCTGCCCCAGGGCCAGGCGGATGGATTCGCGGCGCAGTGCGCTCAGGTCGCTGGCCAGGTCGGGGCGCAGGGTGGTCATCTGGTTGCGGATCTCGCGCAGCGCACCGGGGCGCGCAAACAGGGTGGCGGTGGCGGGCGCATGGCGCTGCAGCCAGTCGGCCAGCACCGTCTCCGCGCGGGCGATGGTGGGCCAGATGGGCCATAAAGTGTCGTCCAGGTCCAGGGTAATGGCCTTGATTCGGGCGTGATCGAGCATAGGTGGCTGAGAATACTGCATCCCTCAAAACCTCAGCCCCACCCAGACCATGCCGTCCAAGTTTGCCCCCGAGCCCGCCTACCGCCACGGCCAAGCGGCCCGCACCGCCATCCTGCTGTGCAACCTGGGCACGCCCGAGGCCCCCACGGCCTCGGCCCTGCGGCGCTACCTGGCCCAGTTTCTGAGCGACCACCGCGTGGTCGAAATCCCGGCCCTGATCTGGAAGCCCATCCTGCACGGCATCATCTTGCGCGTGCGCCCGGCCAAGTCGGCCGCCAAATACGCCACCGTCTGGACGCCTGAAGGCTCGCCCCTCAAGGCCTGGACCGAAAAGCAGGCCAAGCTGCTGCAAGGCTGGCTGGGCGAGGCCGGCCACCAGGTGCAGGTGCGCTATGCCATGCGTTACGGCCAGCCCTCGATCGCCAGCCAGCTGGATGCCTTGAAGGCCGATGGCGTGACCCGCGTACTGATCCTGCCGGCCTACCCGCAGTACTCGGGCACCACCACCGCCAGCGTGTTCGACGATGTGGCCCACTGGGGCCTGCGCCAGCGCCACCTGCCCGAGCTGCGTTTCATCAACCGCTACCACGACGACCCCGGCTACATCGATGCCCTGGCCCGCCGCGTCGAGGCCCACTGGCGCGAACACGGTCAGCCCGACCAGCTGGTGATGAGCTTTCATGGCGTGCCCGAACGCACCCTGCACCTGGGCGACCCCTACCACTGCGAATGCCTGAAGACCGGCCGCCTGCTGGCCGAGCGCCTGGGCCTGCGCGCCGACCGCTACAAGATCACCTTCCAGTCGCGCTTCGGCAAGGCCAAGTGGCTCGAGCCCTACACCGAACCCACCCTGGTGGCCCTGGCCCAGGCCGGCACGGCCCGGGTGGATGTGGTGTGCCCCGGCTTCACCAGCGACTGCCTCGAAACCCTGGAAGAAATCAGCCAGGAGGCACGCGAGGCCTTTTTGCATGCGGGGGGCCAAACCTTCCACTACATCCCCTGCCTGAACGACAGCCCGGCCTGGATCACCGCCCTCAGCGCCCTGGCCCAGCAGCACCTGCAGGGCTGGCCCACCCAGGCCCCGGCACCGCAGGCCTTGGCGGACAGCCGCGAGCGCGCCCTGGCCGCTGGTGCCAAGAACTGAGCGCGGCACCTGCCCCCCTGCGCTGAACCCCGAACTCAGCCACGCAACAGGGGCCAGGGCTGGTAAGCGTTATGCTTTCCGACCTCCTGGCCCCCGACACCTCTCTTTCGTCAATGCCCGCCCCCTCCACCGACCTGCCCACCCTGCCTGCCCTGACGGCCCAGCAACTGCGCCGCCAAATCGATCCCGCTAGCCTGGGCTTTGCCAGCACCGCCGAACTGGCCGACCCGGCCCCGGGCTGGATCGGGCAGCACCGCGCCCGGCAGGCCACCGAGTTCGGCCTGCACATCCAAGCACCCGACTACAACCTGTTCGTGCTGGGCGAGGTCGGCAGCGGCCGCAGCTCGCTGCTGCGCCAGGCCTTGCACCAGGCGGCCCAGGCGCGCCCGGTGCCGCCCGACCTGGGCTATCTGCACCGTTTCGAAGCCCCGCAGCGCCCCCTGGCCCTGCGCCTGCCGGCAGGGGCTGGCCGACTGCTGCGCCAGGGCCTGCAGCAGCTCACCCGGCAACTGGCGGCCGACATCCCGGCCCAGTTGGAGGCCGCCGAGGTCACCCTGGAGGCCGACGGCATCGAAAAAGCCTTTGAGCGCGAAGAGCACCTGGCGCTGAAGAACCTGGAAGCCCTGGCCGCCCGCCACGGCTACCAACTGCAACGCGAATCCGACCGGCTCAAGCTGGTGCTGCCCGACAAGCCGCACGGCAAAGACAAGGACAAGCCCCACCCGAGCGAAGCCGACAAGGCCGCCGCCGAGGCCCTGGCCACCGCCACCGAAAACGAGGTGCGCGCCGAGATGGCCCGCGTGCTGGCCCAGCTGCGCCTGCGCGAGATCGCCCGCGACGAGGCCCTGGAGGCCCTGAAGCGCCGCACCCTCACGCCGCAGCTGCAAAAGGCCTTTGACACCGCCCTGGCCGGTCTGCCTGAGCCCGAGCGCAGCAGCCTGCAGGCCTGGGTGCAGGCCGCCATCGCCGAGGTGCTGAACCAGATCGACCTGTTTCTGCCGCTGGCCGAGGATGAGGACGAGGCCGACCGCAAGGCCGATCTGGCGCACTGGCAGCACTGCCTGGCCTTCAACCTGGTGGTAGACCATGCCGAGCAGCAAGGCGCCCCGGTGGTGCTGGACAACAACCCCCAGATGCGCAGCCTGTTCGGCAGCATCGAGCACCCCGGTGGCGATGACGCCGGCCCCGCCGACCACACGGCCATCCACGCCGGCGGGCTGCTGCAGGCACATGGCGGCTACCTGATGCTGCACCTGGCCGACCTGGTCGACGACGAGCCCCTGTGGGAACGGCTGCGCCGCTTCTTGCGCTCGCGCCAGTTGCAGATCGAGGAGCCCGGCGGCACCGGCACCCCGACCGGGGCCAGCCTGCAACCCGATGCCGTGCCCGTGGACGTGCGCCTGGTACTGATCGGCTCGCCCGACGAGTACTACAAGCTGCAAGAGGCCGACCCCGAGATGGCGCGCCGCTTCCGCGTCAAGGTCGACTTCGCCGACCGCTTTGCCGCCAGCGACGAGAACCGCCACGCCATGGCCGCCTGGGTGGCCTGCCGCTGCCGCCAGCTGGGCCTGCCCCACTTCGAGGCCGGCGCCGTGGCGGCCCTGCTGGAGCAAAGCCACCGCGAGGCCGACGACCAGCACTACCTGAGCGCCCAGTTGGGCCAGATCGAGATGGCGCTGATCGAAAGCGCCCAGCAGTGCCGCGACCGCCAGGGCGCGCTGGTGAGCGCCGCCGACGTGGCGGCCGCCCTGCAGGCCCGGCGCCAGCGCCACGACTACCTGGAGCAGTGCGTGCTCGACAGCATCAGCGAAGGCGAGCGGCTGATCTCCACCACCGGGCTGGCCGTGGGCCAGCTCAACGCCATGAGCCAGATCGACACCGGCGACCACCGCTTCGGCGTGCCCATGCGCATCAGCGCCCGCACCCAGGCCGGGCACCAGGGCGTGCTCAACATCGAGCGCGAGGTGCGCCTGTCCGGCCCCATCCACGACAAGGGCGTGCTGATCCTGCAAGGCTATCTGCACGCGCTGTTCAGCGACCAGGCGCCGCTGGCCCTGCAGGCCTCGCTGGGCTTCGAGCAGGAGTACGACGGGGTGGAAGGCGATTCAGCCTCGTGTGCCGAGCTGTTTGCGCTGCTGTCCTCGCTGTCGGGCGTGGGCCTGCGGCAGGACATCGCGGTCACCGGCGCCCTGAACCAGCACGGCGAGGTGCTGCCCGTGGGCGGCCTCAACGAGAAGATCGAGGGCTGGTTCCAGGTGTGCCGGCGCGCCGGTCTGACGGGCCAGCAAGGCGTGCTGCTGCCCGCGCTGAACCAGCGCCAGCTGATGCTGTCGCCCGAGCTGGTGGCCGCCGTGGCGGCCGGGCAGTTCCATGTGTACACCATGCGCCAGGCCAGCGAAGGCCTGAGCCTGCTGGCCGGCCAGCCTGCCAGCGAGGTGCACGCGCTGGCCGCCGACACGCTGGCCGCCTACCGTCGAGCCTGCCGGCGTGCCCTGCGCCCTGGGCGGGGCGGACGCTGATCAGCCGCCGCCCCATCCCCAACACGACAGACACCTGCACCACACAGACGCGTTACACAGTCGGCCCACAATCCGGGCCACAGGGAACACGCTGCGGCACCTGCCGCACGCCATGCCATCCAAGCCGGGCCATGAGCGCCCGGGGTGTTCCCTGCCTGACCGAGAACGCGCATGTCCAAGCCCCGCGGGCCCGACGCGGCCCCCCTGCCCCGCACCCAGCCCGAAGCACCTCCTGCAAGCGGCTGGCGCAAGCGTGCACGAGCCTTCGCGCTGGGCTTGCTAGCGCTGCTTCTGGCACTCGCCCTGGGCGCCAAACTCGTGCACCACAACCAGATCGCGCACGCCATGCTGCACCCACCCCGCACGCCAGTGCAGGTTGACGACCTGGCCCTGGCCCAGCAAGCCCTGCACGGGGGGGTGCAGCCTGTCACCTTTGCCACCGCCGACGGCTTGCTGCTGCAGGGCTGGTACAAGCCCTCGCGCACCGGGGCCGTCGTGATCTTTGTGCATGGCGGCCAAGGCAACCGCCTGTGGTTTCTGGCCCAGGCCCAAGCCCTGGTCGAACGCGGCATCGGGGTGCTGCTGTACGACTCGCGCGCCAGTGGCAACAGCGAGGGCGACACCCAGACCTGGGGCGACCTGGAGCAGGAAGACCTGATCGCGGCCCTGAACTGGGTCAGCGCCCGCCCCGATGCCGATCCCCGGCGCCTGGGGGCCGAGGGCTTCTCCATCGGTGCCAGCACGGTGTGCATGGTGGCCGCCAGCGACCCGCGCATCAAGGCGTTGGTGTTGCACAACATGTGGTCCTCGCTGCGCGAGGAGCTGCGCCACAAGAGCGGCACGGCCTGGAGCACCTGGCTGCTGTTGCTGGATTTCTGGTGGGCCGGCATCGACCCTGATCAGGTTCAGCCCGCGCAGGTGATCCACCAGATCGCGCCGCGCCCGCTGCGCCTGGTGGCGGCCGAGGGCGATCAAGACACCCCGGTGGCGATCGAGCAGGCCTTGTTCGAGCGCGCCGGCAACCCCAAGGCCCTGTGGCGCATCCCCGGGGCCGACCACCTGGACTACCGGGAGCTCGGCGGAGATGACCTGCGCCAGGGCATCGCCCAATTCTTTGCCAAGTCGCTTTGAGGGCCTGAGGCTCAGGCCGCCTGGGCGCGGGCGATGAAGTCGCTCACCAGCTGCAGCTGATCGGGCACATTGAGTGCAGGCGCATGGCCGCAGCCGGGCACCTCGACCACCGTGGTCAGGCCGCGCAGGCCCGGGCCGCGGCGCAGCATCTCGGCGGTGGTCTCGGGCAGCACCAGGTCCGACTCGGCGCCGCGCAGGCACAGCACCGGGATGTCGATGGCGTCGTAGTCGTCCCAGATCAGGTAGTCGTTCGGGTGCAGGGTGAACTGCTGCACCATGGCCGGGTCGTAGTGCGGCGTGACCCGACCGTCGGGCAGACGCCGGGTCGAGGTTTCGGTCAGGCGCCGCCACTGCGCGTCGCTGAGCCAGCCATAGGGCTTGTAGACCTGGCGGAAGAAAGCCTCCAGCTCCAGCACCGAATCAAATGCCGGCGGTTCTCCGGCATAGGCGCGGATGCGCGCAATCGCGGCGTCGGCCAGGCGCGGCGCGTTGTCGTTCAGCACCAGGCTCTTGAGCCGGCCCTTGAGCGCCGGCACCACGCGCCCGCCCGCGCACACCGTGCCGATGGCGCCGCCCATCGAAGTGCCCACCCAGTGCACCCGATCCAAGCCCAGGCCATCGAGCAGGCCCTGGGCCAGCTGGGCATAGAAGGCCAGCGTGTACTCGCGGCCCGGGTCGGGGCTCCACTGGCTCAGGCCCCGGCCCAGGGTGTCGGGGCAGATCACGCGGTAGCGCGCGCTGAGGTGCTCGGCCAGCTCATCCATGTCGCGGCCGGTGCGCGCCAGGCCATGCCAGGCGATCACGGCCGGGGCCTGCGGGTCGCCCCACTCGGTGTAATGAAGTTCGCGGCCTGCGCAGCGCAGGTAGTGGGAAGACATGGCCATGGACATTTCCGTTCCGGTTGCAGGCGGGGCCACTGCGCGGCCCCGCCGGGTTTCATCGATCAGTGGGCCGCCTCAATCGGGGATGCTCACCGTGTTGCCGCTGAGCACGATGCGGTCGGCCGCGGCCGGCGTGGCCACGGGCGCCGGCACATTGCTGGCCGTGAGGGCCGGCGCCGCGCCCGGCGTGCCGCCGCGGGGCACGGTGCGCACCACCTGGGACGGCGGCAAGGCCGTGCCGTTCGCCAGCCGCGCATACACCGCGTCGAGCGCCCGGTTCAGGTACAGCGACAAGGGCACAAAGCGGGTGTCGTACCCGGGCAGCACCGTCGGCAGCCCGATGAACGAGTCAAAGTGCTGGGCGTTGGTCACTTCCAGGTAACTCAGCTGGCTGTTGCTGCCCTCGACCGTGTTGTTCAACGCCAGGTAGGGCCGCGAGGTGTGGTTGACGGGCAGCAAGGGGTCGGAGCGCCCATGCACGATCACCGCCGGGCGCCCGCGCAGGTTGCCATTGCGCCGGGTCTCGTCGATGCCGGTGTTCAGCTGCGCCGCCACGCCGGCCGTGCCGGTGACCAGGTTGCGCAGACACAGCGCGCCGTCCAGCCCCATGTCGGCCAGGCCGGTGCTGGGCGACACCGACAGCAGATCGCGCACCGCCCCGCCCAGGGCGTTGTTGTTGACCAATTGCACCCCCGACGAAGGCGGCACCCCGTTGCCGGTGGCGTACATCTGGGCCAGTGCAGTGGCGTCCACGGTGGTGACCTTGCCGGCGGCCGTGGTGGCCGCAAAGCTGTAACCACACAGGTTGTCCTTGACGCTGGCACGGGCCAGCGCGTTGGCAAAGGTGACGGCCACGGCCGGCGCCACCTCGAAGCCGGCCAGGGTGGCGATCTGGCTGCCGGCCTCAGACTCCCAGCCATAGGCCTGCAGCTTGGCCAGCGCCTCGCTGGCCTGGGTGGCGGTGGTGGTCGCCGACAGCAAGCCCTTGTTCTTCAGCCCGGTGCAGCGGTTGGCCGCCAGGGTGCCATACACCGCCGGCAGCGCGTAGGTGCTCTGGAACGGCGTGCCGGCCAGCTCAGGGGCCAGGGCCGCACAGGCCGAGTACAGGTGGGCGTAGCTGGTGAAATCCATCAGGGTGCGGGCGGTGGTGGCCTGCACCTTGCCGCCGCGGGTGACCACCACATTGGCGTTCTTGGGCATCTCGATGGCCGGCTCGCTGACGGCCACGCCGTCGATCAGCCCTTGGGTGTCCTGCTCGGCCGCGGCGATCGCCGAGCCGCCGCCATTGGAGGCGCTGGAGGCGATCACCAAGGTGTTGTTGGGCCGGAAGGTGCGGGCCTTGTGGCCGCTGCCGGCGTCATCGCCCAGGCGCTCGTTGAGCACATAGAAGGCGAACTCGACCGCCTGCAGCGTGAACTTGCCCCAGTCTTTCTCGACGTTGCGGCCCGAGTGGGCGTGCTTGAAGGCCAGTCGGTTGGGCGTGGCCGTGTTGAAGGCCGCCAGCTCGGTGGCCGACAGCGGGGCCCGGAACTGCGCGCCCAGGCCAGCCGCGGCCGAGGTGCTGCGCGTGCCGTCGATCAGGGGCACGGTGTCGGTGGCCAGGTCATGGCCGGCGCCGCCGGTGCCCTTGTCGGTGTAGGCCACGGCACAGCCTTTTTTCAGGCCCCATTCGCCGGTGCTGATGGCGCCGAACACCCCGCGCGAGCCCGAGGAGGTGGCGGTGATGATGCAGGGCTGGCTGCGGTTGAAGCTGTTGGGCACCTGCACCACCAGGGTGACGTTCTGCTGGCCCGTGCCGTCGTCGCTGAAGGCGGTGTACTCGCCCCCCGCAATCAGGCCTTCGCTGGCGGTGACATTGCCGCTGGCGTCCACATTGGGGCCATAAAGGGTGCCGTAGCCGCCGGCCGCGGTGGTGTCGAGCAGGGCTCGGTAGCTGTTGTAGATGGCCGCACGGCGCAGCTCGGCGGCGGTGGGCTGCAAGGGGTTGGCATAGGCCGGGGCCACAGCGCTTTGCAGGCCGCTCTTGCCCAGGCCGGCCGTCAGCAGGTCGTTGCTGACGCCGTCGTACTCGGCGCTGCTGACGGTGCCTACAGTG
>Ga0208269_100378_pt1 | contig 22978 bp, 26 predicted proteins | sample LakWasMe88_LOW11_2_FD_183912 | JGI IMG/M metagenome (GOLD analysis project Ga0208269, IMG submission 183912) | Freshwater sediment methanotrophic microbial communities from Lake Washington under simulated oxygen tension - Sediment Metagenome... | ecosystem: Environmental > Aquatic > Freshwater >...
GGTTAGAATCCGTTAGAACGGCTATGATCCGTGTTTGTATTGTTGCTCAAGCTCAAGCTGTTAGCATTAATTTAATTTCATGAATATCTTTCTAGATTTTGATGGCGTATTGCATCCATCGCCTGGACCAACTGACTTCTGCAGACTTCCCTTACTTGAGAGTTGGCTCCGTACCCATCCTGATGTAAACATCATAATCTCGTCTTCATGGCGAGAAGTGATGGACATTGATGTACTGCAGCATATCTTTAGCGAAGACTTACAACACAGAGTGATTGATAAATGTCCACTTATACCCAATGAGGAGAAGTTTGAATTTTATCGTCATGAGGAAATCTTAAGATGGATTAAACAAGAAAATTACGATGGATTATGGCTGGCGCTTGATGATGCTGCGCATGAATTTCCAGCAGGCTATGATTTGCTAATAGCCTGTGACAAGAGCAAAGGCATTGATGAAATGGTAATTAACGAGTTAACTAGAAAATATGGACAACTGAAAAATGTATAACTCTCTTTTTGTCGTAGCCATGGGGTTTGGACTTGTGATCCTATTCATAGCGACTGCCTATTTAATCTATCTAAAATTTTTCGACAAAAGATTTAAGAATAAATCTCAAGACATGACTTCTGATAATCCAGAATAAGAAAATAAAGGCGAGGAACCAGTGGTACACAGCTGCCGTTAGGCGACCTCGCTGAGCTGCGCTTCTCACGAAAGAGAAACCGCCCTCCTTCGCTGTCCTGCTAATCCTAAGCCTCAAGGACTTAGGGGAGCTGACACTTCAATCATTGTACCAAATTTAATAGCAAATTAATTAAGAACAAAGGTGTAAAGATTTGGCGTGGATATTGATAATTTAAATATATAAACTGATAAAAACCGCACCAGGTCATAATGATTTTGCATAGATGTCGGTAAAAAAGGAAGAGCCATGAAACTTAAGTTAGTAGGAAAAAGTGGGCAGATTTCGCTAGGCAGAGCCAAAGCAGGTGCGTGTTTTATCGTTCAGTCACTACCTACCGGTGATATTTTACTGAAACTAGTACCTGAAAACGAAAAATGGCTGCACGACCATAATATCAAGGGAAAGCTAGCGCGCGCAGATGAGTGGATGAAAAACAACCCTGCAAAGCCTACAAATCTTGATGAACTGCTGGCTCAGTGCATTGAGAGTGCCCCTAATGCTGACGACCACAAACTTTCTGAATGAATAAAATATTTTCTGTCGAAATCAAGACTTTCTAATAAGTCCAAGGTGTAAGGATTTGGTGTGATTTTTGTGAAATCTAGTATAAGGAAGATCAAGGTATAATGATTTGGTGCATTTCTGGTGTTTAAGTGCCGCTAAAATCGATTCCTCCACCAAATCCTTACACCTTGTTAAGAGAAGCTCATGCTAAATCATTACACAATAAAAGATGTGGTGGATATTACTTATGAAGACGACGTCAAAATCCCAACTTAGATTAGCCGAGATCAAAACTATGGCTGTTGAAGTGTTCGGCTCTGAGTCGAGAGCAATGCATTGGCTAGAAAGCGATAATCTAACGCTAGGTGACACTCCAATAACTCTCGCTAAATCTGAAGATGGCGCTGTAGAAGTCAAAAGAGTGCTCAGTGCAATCGCTTATGGCGGGGTTGTTTGACATAGGTTACTGCAAGACAATGTGGCCGCGTTTTACCCTAAGTCAGTATTTCTTTATAAAAAGCCTTAGGCAAGACAAATAAGGTTTAATGTGAATTATGGATGATTAAGTCTAGCATTTAAAAAAATCACACCAATTCCTTACACCTTGCCATGGCATTTCCAGCGGTCTTAACTCGACGCTTCTTTAATAAGCCGTATTGAGTTACCAACAATATCTACTGTTAACTCATCGCCTTCAGACCATCCGAGTGATTCTAGTAACTCATCTGGCAAGCAAATGAACGCATCACTTGATCCATCATCAGCATCTAGTAATGGTATTGTCCATTTTGTTTGTAGGGTAGCACTCATAATAAATTGTTTTGGTTAGCACGATAACTAGCAAGTTGTCAGTTTTTAGAGGTTACTCCAAATCTAATACTTTAAACAGCATCTACATTTAGACGAGTAGTTTCAGCTCACAAATAACCTCTATATTTGGAAACTATGGATTACCATTATTATCAATGATGAGAGGCAAACCCATATCTATCCTAGCCAGCCGTTGAGCCATTTTTATTGTAGACTCACTAAAATTCTCAATTTCGGTATCAGCCAAAGCAATCTGTTTATATTTCTCTAAGGCCAACTCAAATGAGGACTCTTGGATGAAGGCAATTAGCTGGGAGTAGCGATCTCGTTGCTTAGTATTATTACTTTTTGTCTGCTCACAATAGATGTTTTCCAAGTGCATCGATAGGTAGGCAACAAACTCAAGCTCAAAACTGTTTTTAATCTCCATATTGATTAGCTAACCTCGCTCTGATGAGCTAACTTGCAATAAATCATGAATTAACTCCAACCTGACAATTGGACTATCAAGTTGCATAAGACGCTGTTTTTGTAGCAGTGGCAAGTCAAGTAACTCAACCCAACGGTTAGAAACCCATGAAGCATCATCAAATTTATAGGGCTGAATAACAGGTATATCAGTTGGCAAAACCCCTTGTTTAGGTAAAGACTCAAGCAATTGCCTGAGACCGCTGCTAGTTCTCTCTAGGTCTTCAGGAACAGGTAGCGGTATATCATTTTCTATATCAGTTACTTCAGCAATCACTAATCCATCTTTTTGTTGTGTGAATGAGTGAACCTTGATCCTGTGCTGTCCAACACAACGAATCATCATCAGGCCAACAGTAGTGACGTCAGCATCCTCAATATCAACTAAGGTGCCAATGTTTGCAAACGGAAAGTATCCTTCCGGATCTGTCTCGCCTTCAGGCAAGATTGCGACAATCGCGAAAGATGATTTGTTTCTCAGACAGTTTTTGACCATGTCTAGATATCGTGCTTCGAATATATGCAAAGGAATGAGCCCGCCTGGACATACGACCACATCAAGAGGAAACAACGGTAAAGTGTAGCTATTCATGATGGGGTATTTAAGAATCTATGCTGTTAGGAGTTAGCTTCACGAAGCCCTTAGTTTACTACTCAATTCCATTTCAATATAAAAATGTAGAACAATTTGCTATGCCTCCATTTGAATTTTGCAGCACAATTGGCTATAGTGAATCAAAATAAGGAGTCCGCCTTAAGTGGTCACTCAAGATAATCACCATCTCCAAGAGAAATTGCTGAAAAGTAAACCTACACATCCTACGCTAGAAATTAGGGAAATGCTGGCCGAAAGGATCAAGGCTAGACGTAAATATCTAGGCAAGTCGGTCACTGATTTTCTTAAATCAACCGGCGCATCTTGGGCTTTGTATCGTACCTGGGAAAAGAAGATTCCACTTAAATATTACCCTGAGCTAGAGCTGGCCTTCGAAAGCTGGTTAGAAGTTCCATCAGGTTGGCTGCGAGATCCAAAAATTGTCGTTGAAGAGGCTGTTCCGTCGCTAAACCTATCCCATTCTGCTAATACCATTTCTGGAGAGATTCGCGCGGTGAGCAGCTGGCTCTCGACTAAAAACTTAGTGCAACGCACCGTCCATCTGGAGCAACAGTCAGGAAAGGACTTACGATGGGCATCCATTTTTTCTGAGAGATTTGGGGTACTTGGCGAAGAGGCCTCTACTCTCCAAAGCGTTGGTGATCGATACGGCCTTACTCGTGAGCGTGTTAGGCAAATCACTGAAAAGATGCTTGAGCGAGCTAGCGATATCCCAGTTAAAACACCCCAAATAGAAGCATTTCTAACGGAGATTCAGGAGTCACTGCCTGCCAAGGTTGCTGATTTGAATCGTATCTACAGAGATATCCTGGGTGAAAATTTATCGGTATATAGCTTGGATCAATTCTGCCGAGAGATTCTGGGAAAACGATTCCTGAAATTTTCAGACACCCCTGCAGGAATGGTTTTAGCCTGGGACCTGATGGCTTACGTCCCGGATGAGCATATGGCTACAGACTTGCGTGCAATCCGTGAGTCGATCAAGAAGATGATCGCAAGTTGCGGGGTCGCGCAGATCTCATGGGTAGTAGGTGAGACCTCTGCAGTTCTTGGCAGGGCATTGGCAACGAAAGATGTTATCAAGAAGGCTAAGCTTATTGGTGAGTTTGAGTGGATCCATGAGGAGGCTGGTTGGTTTTGGCTTGGTGAACACTTCCAGACTCGTAATAAACTGCTTTCCATTGTTCGTAAGATTTTGAGTGTTAGCCAAGAATCTGTCGACGTTTCACTAATTGGACATGCCCTACTGAACTCACGCAGGGACCATTATGGGGAGGATAATCCCCGGCGGCAATTACATATTGAGCCGTCGGTCCAAGTGATTTCTGAAGTGCTCAAGAAGGTTTCCTGGGTCGACTTTAAGCAAGGTGATGACTTCTACTCCAAAATAGCATTAAACCCCGAAGATACTTTATCTGATATCGAATGGCAGGTTTATGATTACCTAACTAAAAATGGGGGCATCGCTTCCCGTTACAGCTTAACTGAGCTTGTAAATCAGAATGGAGACCATAAGATTGCTTTGGCTTTTATGCTGAACGAGTCCCCCATTATCAATAAGGTTGGACGTGGCGTCTACATGTTGATAGGCTGGCCTTTAGACATGACCGCTCTTAGCAAAGCGATTGTCTCAGTTGGAGGCGGCACTAGGCTCACATATGAGGTTGACAAGGATGGCTACATTAATTTCAAATATGAGCTATCAGAGTATAGCAATCGCTTGCGTATATTTGATATACCTAGTTCAGCCTCCCGTCAGCTCAAGTTAGGTTCGTACACTATGCCAGGCTTTGATGAGCCTGTGATGCTGACAAAATACGAAAATGGAACCTGCAGACTGAATCAATTTGTAACTAAGCTTAATAAGCTTGGGATGAAGGTCGGAGATGTTTTCTTGACAAAAATGCATCCCGAGTACATGAAAATAGAAGTGGTAAAGCTATAACATCAGCCAGCTAGTTACACTCATCAACTTTTGTAGGTCACAAATAGCGATACGGCGAAGGTGCTCAATCGGAAGATGATAAGGCCATTTCAAATCTTGAGTGTCTGTTATGGGCCGAAAGTTTCAAAATCAATCGGCCCTACGCTGCCGTTCGATCATCCAGATTTACCTGAATTTACTGAACGTTTGTGCCCCTTCAGTCTATACATTATGATGTGGTAGTGATAAATGGATTTTATGTGTCTTTTAGCGGAAGTTTTTATTGAAATCGTAATGTGCTGGCCTGAATGCCTTCAAGAAAGAAATAAACTTACAGTAGCGTCTGAAAATATTTCACCCATATAAATGCCTAAAAAAACTCGTTCTGTTGGCTCGATAAAAAAAGAGCTGACTACTAAAGCAAAAGAGGCCGCAATATCAGCGACCTCAATTTACAATTCGCCGCAAATTCACTTCAAATCTGAAACTTATATCGTCTTGATGATTATTGCTTGGACCTATGCCTTCCATGCTTATTTTCGCGGCTTAAAAATTGATTACAGATATCGTGAACCAGATAATCCACGCATTTACGCCAAAACAGCTGGTAAGGCTATAAAACATTGGGGTTTAAGTGAATGCTTGAATCACGGTAGCAATCCGCTAGAAGAAGCGGTCACAGTTAACCTAAGATTGTTATTGGGTATAAGACACGAAATTGAACATCAAATGACCACGTCAATTGACGACTTTATAAATGCGAAATTTCAAGCTTGCTCAATGAATTTTAATAAGTTCTTAAAAGAACATTTGGGCGACAAAAATGGACTAGATGACCACGTTTCATTTAGCCTTCAATTTTCAGAACTTGTACCTAAACAGTTTCTCTCTGTGTCTGATTCAACAATGCCTGAAACGTTGAAGTCTTATTTAGCAAATTTTGAAAACGCCTTAAGCCCCGAACTTCAATCTAACCCAAGCTACAACTATCAATTGTTTCTTACCCGCAAGCTCACAAAAAAACATGGCGATGATGTGAAAGCCGTTAGGTTAATTGACCCTGATTCTGAATTAGCAAAATCCTTAGATATTACTTACATGGCTGTACAGGAGCGTGAAAAAAATAAGAGATTGCCGAGTGGAATAGTTAAGGATATCAAAGCCAGTGGATTCCCAGGGTTCACATTGCATCATCATACAAAACTTTGGCAAAGCAGGCGTATTGACTTCAATGTTCAGAATAGCCCTTGGGGCGTTAAAGTGGTGAACAGTTGGTATTGGTATGATACGTGGTTTAATGAAGTACTTAAACACTGCCAAGAAAACGCCGAACAGTTTAATAGGCCGAGACCTGAACGCTAATGACAGTATGTCCTAATAGATAAGATGAAAAGAGCCATACATTTGCTGACTTCTTTCTTAATCCTAGAATGACCGCTTTGAGCCGTTAGCAGTCATTAATGACCAACCCTACGCTTTAATTAAAACATGACCGCCATAACTTGATAGTGCACGATTTCAAATTTCTATGTCCATAAAAAAGCCTGAATTATCAGGCTTTTTTACTAGTGCTTTATGCGGTTGGTGCTAGCGGCTTATGGGGTAAAACTAGTCGCTTATGGAGTGTCGCACATCAAACTAAAATCTCATAATTTATATTTACTTAGATGAGCAACTATATGCCATTTCAAGCTAAGTCATTTTAATGGTGAATAGTCTCACTGTAAAAGGTGAATCTATTACGGCCTGCTGCCTTTGATTGGTACATAGCTATATCAGCTTGTTTAATTAACTCGCTGACACTCTTGGTTTCATTGTTAAACAGAGCGATTCCTATGCTCGGTGTGCTTAGATGCTGGTACCCATCAAAATCAAAAGTATGGTTTAGTTCATTCAGTATTTTGTTACATATCATTTGGCTAAATGCAGCGGCTTGATCAACATCATCATTTAAATTTTCTACCATGATCACGAACTCATCCCCACCAAGCCTTGCTACCGTATCTTCGTCTCTTACGCATAACTTTAGTCTCGCGGCGACCTCTTGTAACAGTATGTCACCTTTGTCATGTCCTAGTGTGTCGTTGAGTATTTTGAAGTTATCCAAGTCTATAAACATGATTGCTCCAAAGCTTTTACTACGCTTAGTAGAAATTAATGCTTTTTCTAAGCGATCTATTAATAATCTTCGATTCGGCAACTTGGTTAAGGCGTCATAGAAAGCCATTTCTTGGATCTTCTTATCCGCTAGTTTCCGAGAAGTAATATCTGATTTCACCGCAAAAATCGATTTTGGTCTGCCTTCATTGTCGCGCATCAGTGTCCAGTGGGTTTCTATGTCCAGCATCCGACCATCTTTATGGTATTCAGTCACTTCTCCAACCCACTCATCGTGCTCCATTAACTCTTTTGCCGCTTTACCAAAAGCTGCCAGGTCATGTTTAAGCAGTTGATGAATCACCTGATCAACTGCTTCGGAGCTGGTCCAACCATAAAGTTTTTCTGCGCCCTTATTCCAGAAAATGATTCTGTCGTTCATATCTCTCACGACAATTGCGTCATGGGTTTTATCTAAAAATGAAGCTTGTTCCTGAATGCGATTGTTGTCTTCCATGCGTTCAAGCTCACTGGCTGTGCGCGCTGCAAAAATTTTCAGAGTAGATCTTATTAGATCTAATGAGCCTTCGGGGATTGGTTGGTGAAAGAACACAAACACTAAGCCCACATTTGCACCTTTTGAGTCACGCAAACATAAGGCAGCAAATGCCTGATATTCGTAAAATCGCATCATGCTGATACGAGGAAAGTCTTTGTAAGCATTATGTGTGGCAATGTAAAAATCGCTAGTTGCGAATAGTGTCTCCAAAAGATCATCAGGGATCGTAAAGTCAAAATTATCAACTTTGTTACCATCTACCATGGTTGCGAGCATGCGACCTTTCAATGGTTTTTCAGGTAGTAGTCGAGCAATATAGCCAGCTTGCGCTCCAGATGTTCCCACCATATTTGTCACTAACTGCTCAAAAAAACTGTCTCCACTTGCAACATTCACAGACTTAGCAAGATTGAGCATAGCCAAGTTGAGTAATTGCCTTTCTTTCTCCAGCCTTATATTAACAATGCCTACCGCTAAATTTTCTGCAAGCTCTAGCAATAAACCAACCTCTTGCTCAGCAAAATCTCTAACTTCTGCTGCATACATCGCTAAAAAACCGAATGCTTTGTCTTTAGTCTTTAAAGGCAACGATATGAGGGCCATATATCCTTGCTCGTATGCAGCCTTTTTCGCTGGGTAACTAGGATCTAACATCAGGTCTTTTACGACTATGGGTTTTCCCTCTCTGATAGTTTTACCGCCAGGTCCTAGTCCATTTATATGTTGATCAGACCAGCTTAAGTTAATGTCATCCAGAAATCGAGAGTCACCATGGCCATAATTAGCTTTAGGCTTGATTGATTTGTAATCATCCTCTTCGGCATAACCAACCCATGCCATACGATAACCACCAATTTCTACGATGATGCGACAAATCTCTTTGATGAGTTTTGTTTCATCGGTCATATGGATCAACGTCTCATTACTTTTGCTTAAAATTAATAATGCGCGATTCACCCAAGCCAAATCGGACTGACTCTTTTTTAGCTCGGTAATATTTTGGAATGAGCCCATTAGGCGCGCCACCTTACCATTTTTATAAATAGCCGTGCCTTGAGCACGCACCCAGAGATGATTATCTTTGGCAGTGATAAATGGCAACTCGAGGTCCCATGGCTCACCAGTTGCAATAGCGCGCTTTACTGCTGCCATAACGACCGGTTGAGACTCCGGAGCGTAGTATTTAATAGCATCTTCAACAGATGGTGGTTCCGTGGCATCCAGTTCATGAATTGCAAAGACTTCTTTGGTCCACTGGATATTCATACTCGAAAGATCAAGAATCCAGCCTCCTACATTAGCCATGCTTCCAGTATTTTCTAAGAGCTCTGTCATTTCCTCAATTTTGAGCATAGACATACGATGCTCAATTTGCGCAACGACTTGGCGTCCTAAAATTTTAAGCGAGTTACGCTGATTTTCATTTAGTAGATGAGATGTCTGATCAATGACACATAACGAACCAAGTGCATACCCACCTTCTGTAATAAGTGGCATACCAGCATAAAACCGAATATTGGGCTCTCCCTGGACTAAGGGGTTATCGAAAAAGCGATCATCTTCAAGTGCGTTGTTAATTTCAAAAATATCATCGCCCAGAATGGCGTGACCACAAAATGAAATGTTGCGCGGTGTCTCTGTAACATCAAGACCTATAGCACTCTTAAACCATTGACGGTTTTCATCAAGCAGCGTAATTAATGCGATGGGCGTGCCGCAAATCATTGAGGCAAGTTTAGTAATATCATCAAATGATTGTTCAGAAGCAGTATCAAGAATTTGATACTGTTTGAGTGCAATGAGGCGTTCTATCTCATTCTTAGGAAGTTTAGGTATCTGCATATTGGCTCAATTATTGCAAGTTGACTTGTTATCTAAATTGATAAGCATTGGATTAATATTACTAAATATCAAAAAGTTAAGCAGATTTTTCATATGAAGGCTCACGCCTCAAACCAGCCACTTAATATAAAAACTATTTTAGGCTCGGCGTCCAATTCTGCATTTCTTTCTGGCAATCTTTACACCATGCATATAGCGCGCCATACATCACCATGCCATGTTTCAACATTTCTAAAGTAGATGGTATGTAAAATGTGACTAGACAGACTAAGTGCTAATTCTTTACTCATAATGTTTCACCAGCGATGTCGGTGCTGTTTTTTAAAAAATCTCTACGCGTAGTCATGATTTGATTCCCTTCATTTTAGGCAAGCAGCTTAAACAACATACCAAGAATACCGCTCGCGAGGATGACTGGAATGACATTTACCTTGAAGCGGAACACTGCCACTGTAGCAATAGCAGTCAATACAATAGAGAACCAATCAATGCTGCCAGTCAAACCGGACGGCCAAAACACATGATACGCAAAGAATAGTGCTAGATTGAATATCACACCAACCACCGCAGCAGTAATTGCACTTAATGGCGCTGTGAATTTAAGATTGCCATGTGTGGTTTCAATAAATGGGCCTCCCATAAAAATAAATACAAAGCTGGGCAGGAATGTGAAGAATGTCACAATTGCTGCGGCAATAAAGGCTGAAGCAAAAATTGCGTCAGGGCCGAACACTTGAGTTACCCAGCCTCCAACAAAGCCAACGAATGTCACGACCATAATCAATGGACCTGGCGTGCTTTCACCAAGGGCTAAACCATCAATCATCTGCGTAGGAGTTAGCCAATGGTAGTGTTCTACAGCACCTTGATAGACATAGGGTAGAACAGCATAAGCACCACCGAATGTGAGCAATGCCGCTTTGGTAAAGAACCAACCCATTTGTGTAAAGGCCGCGCCCCATCCATATTGAGTCACCAAGCCAGCCATGGCTACAAGCCAAATAGCAAAGCCAATTGCGGCAATACGTACCATCTTATTCCAGCTAAACAAGGCATGTTCAGGTGTTGGCGTGTCATCATCAATCAAGGCGCGACCAAAGTTTTTATCAGCTGCGCCATGTCCATCGCCGACCTTGAAATACTGTGGTGCGATACGCCCACCGAAATGCCCAATCAATCCTGCTATTAACACAATTAAAGGGAATGGTAGTTTAAGGGCAAATATGGCGATAAAGGCTAATGCTGTAATCGACCATAAGACATGGTTCTTTAACGCTCTTGAGCCTATACGATAGGCAGCAAACAGAACGATAGCCACTACAGCAGGCTTAATCCCGTATAGAGCACCAGCTACGGCAGGAACAGAGCCGTAAGCCATGTATATCCATGCCAGACCCGTTAGAATTAAAAATGAAGGCAGCACGAATAAAACGCCCGCAATAATGCCACCCCAAGTGCGATGCATGAGCCAACCTATATACGTGGCCAATTGTTGTGCTTCAGGCCCAGGTAAAACCATGCAATAGTTCAATGCATGTAGGAATCGTTTCTCTGAAATCCAGTGTTTCCTCTCAACCAAATCGTGATGCATGATGGAAATTTGACCTGCAGGACCACCAAAACTAATGAATCCTAGTTTTAACCAATACACAAAAGCCTCACCCAAGCTTACTGGAGATGATGGTGACTTAGCTGATTTAGTTGACTGTAAAGGAGATTGGTTCATATTTATGAGCCTTCTTTTTGAAAAGTAGCCAGTAGTCCGTCGAACACACTACTTGCCGTTGCTAACAGTTGATCGTCATCAGTAATCGCTTCACGTAGTCCAGCGAGAACACTTTCAATGCCACTTGCTTCCGTTGGTTGTATGCCACCAACATCCAAATAATGTACCAATGCACCCATCCGATTCAATGCTGCCGTTTCAAGACCAAAGCTTGCAAGTAGCACCTCAAACGTGACACGACCATTGATATGGCTGAATGTAGCGCCATCAAAATCGAAACCAATAGCCTCAGTTGGGCAGTTATATGCAGATTCTAGCCAGAGCAGCTGAGCGTTTTTGTCTATGAAACGTCTGATGAGCCACGCGGAAGCTAGCCTATCAACCCATGGGCGCTGCCGAGTTGCCCAAACTCGTCCTTGATAGTTGCTGATTAATAACGGGGTAATTACCCCCTCGACAGGATATGGTTCGTCCGGAGATAAGGCGCGTGCAGCTAAAGCTTCTAGTTCCCGAAGCGAGGCTTCAGTTTGCCGTTGTGCTTCGCCCGCAAAAAAGTCAATGTCGGCAATGCTAGTAAATAGTTTTCTGAGTTTGCGAGTCTGCTTGAGTATATCTAGCTGAGCATCAGACAGTAGACCATCACGTACCGCTGCTATATCAGCCAATAGCGTAATGTAATCATCACTTCGATTAAACAGGTTTATGAAATCTGCCCCACTAGGTTCTTCAATACGTAAAACCAACGCTGTGCCACCACCTAAACGCACATCGGCCGCAATTGACTCTAACAAGTCGCGATAAGAATCTCGCTCTGGCATTAGATAGACGCCATCACGTAGCACGGCAGCCCCACAAGTTTTGAGGGAACGCCACGCACGCATTCTAACGGTCGAGTTCTCAGTTGGCAGACTGGTAATTAAGGAGATCCAATAGCTCATGTAATATATTCTACATAATTGTAGAATATATTACTATATTGAATATTTTCGGCTGAGCACTATCGGCTTACGGCTCAAAGTGGACATACAACGTTTGAATTAAGGAGTACGCTTTAACGCGTCCCGCTTGATGGATGGGTTAGGTTGGTAACTCATAGAGTTACCTTAAGCTTGCGGCCACCAGTAATAGCAAAGCCTTCACGCTCATAAAATGCCAATGTTTTATCGAACTGCGGTATGGGAGGCGTGGTGACTTCTAGACGTTTCCAGCCCCGTGATATGCCGAAAGACTTTGCTTTTGATACGAGATTAAGTCCAACATGATTTGAGCGAAATGCTGGGCGAACATAAAGCTCTGGCATGGTGCCAAAATGACCTTCAGCATACAGAGCGTAGCTTTCATACAATGCAACGAACCCAACTGGATTTCCACCATTTTCGCGAGCGACGAACACGAAATATTTGTCACTGTTGATAAAGTCTTTGAGCCTATTCGTTGTTTCCTCTAAATTAAAGTTAAATGCTTGAACCCCAGTGGCATTGATAATTTCACTCAGCAATTCACCAACCATTACGGCGATTTCATGAGAGTCATCCGCAGTTACTTTTTCGATGGTTATTTTCGCAGTCATTTTAAATATGTCTAACGCCTTGGTTAACTGACACTAGAACGCGAAGCGCGTAGCGAACCACACAGGCCATGAAGATGCCGAAGGCATGGCCTGTGTAGGCGTCCGCGTTGCACCGACAGTTAGACATTTTCGCGCCCAAAAATACCGTTTATCTCTTTCCCGGAGATTGCATTCCCAGCATAGTTGAACGAACCTTGAGAAAGAACCTCGGTTGCCGATCTCACTAACTCCCCGTACGCTGCTCTAGCAAGCGAACCGCCCAAGCTAATGCGCGTAACCCCAAGCTCTTGCAATTCAATCACTGTTAGCTGAATACCTTGAAAGCCCATAATTACGTTTAATGGGCGGTCAATGGAGCTTACTATTGAACGAATGTCTTCTTTCGACTGAATTCCTGGTGCAAAAAGCACATCTGCTCCAGCCTCTTGATATGCTTGCAAACGTCGAATGGTGTCTTTTAGGTCAGGCTTGCCGTATAGATAGTTTTCTGCGCGCGCGGTAAGCATGAATTTAAAGCCGAGTGACTTGGCGGCTTCAGCGGCGCTTCTTATTCGTTCGGCTGCATATTCGAGAGCATAAATTGGCTTGTCCGACTCTCCAGATGCATCTTCAATCGATCCGCCCACAATGCCAGACTTTGATGCCTCTGTAATTGTGAGCGCTACCTCTGTTGGAGAGGCACCAAATCCGCTTTGGAGATCTGCGCTGACAGGAAGGTCCGTTGAGGAAGCAAGCTCGGCAAGGTGCCCCAGCATTTCTTTTGTGTTGATGCTTAAATCACTGCGACCTTGTGAGAAAGCAAATCCAGCTCCCGTAGATGCAAGTGCCATGAAGCCCAAATGACTTAACAGCTTGGCAGAGCCTCGATCCCAAGGATTCGGGATAACAAAGCAATTGCCCTCCTTGTGGAGTTCAACGAAATCTTGTGACTTCTCAACCTGACTCTTCATATCACTTTTTCTAAAATGTCTAACGTTTGAATTAAGGGGCGCCGTCAGGCGTCCCGCTTAAATGAGGGGTTAGGTATGCGCGTAGTTGAGTATTGTGTGATGCACCGAACTGGTGAGCAGAAAGTAAGGCCAACTAATTGGATTGAGATTGCGTGGTTAAGCAAGGGTTAACTCCCCGAGGGAAAAATTGTAAACTTCCCCTTCAAATGAGACTGATACTTTCTGTAATTCACCACGAACCCCATTTTTCCATACTTGGCCAACCTTGTCGTGCATAGGAGAGCTGGGCTTTACAACAATAACGTCTTCACCGACGACTACATTTTCAGCTTTGAGTGGATGATGGATGTGCATTGTTGAGCCAATACCTAACAGTAATTATAGAGACAGAGCATGGATTAATTTAATTGTAATTGAAGAATTAAATTAATCCATGCTCTGTCTCTATATTAATATTTCAATATATAAACGCAGAAGCAATTGAAGTAATAAAAGACAAAGGATTCCAATCATGTGCCACGAACATTCAATTATTAATATAGAGACCCATGGGTCTCTATAATTACTGTTAGAGCCTAAATCCATATGCAATACTTGATAGCTCTCTTGATCGCCTCATTTTGTTTTGCTGCTTCCTTCGCTGCAATAAATACTGCTCTTTGTTATTCCGGCTTTTTCATTGAATGCTCTGGCCCAATTTGGCTTATTTTTCTCATCGCTAGTTTTATGGGGCTCTTTATTTGTCTAATCTCCACAGGTATACAAAAAATTGCCGCCAAACCAAGAGTATCTAAAACTCTAGCAATTTATACACTGATTGGTCTTTTCTGGCCTAAAGCATACTTATTTATTACAGGTTCTCCTGTTACTATTTTCGACGTGGATATTGATTTAGCTTGTGGTGTATCTGGCTTCATTGCTGGTTTAATCATGGAGCTTATGTGGTACCGCGGCTCTAACCAATCATTCAAGCGGGACCTGCTAAAGCAGGCCCCTTAATTCAAACGTTAGGCAGTTATGGCACTCCAAGATGCAATCTTTGGCGCAATTGCAGATTTAACCAGTCTCGTCATCAATTGCATAGTTAAGAAACTGGGTTATCCGGAAGTTAAAGCAAGGCAAATTGAGGTTTGTTTAGGCTGGGCTATTATGTTGTTATTTGTAGCTTTATTGTGCTTCATCACTTTCAAATATAGCTAGGTTTTTAGTTCACTATGCTCGTACTCAAGGCCTGTACGCTAATTTTTATAGCAAAGCTATCACTCGACGCGTGAGTTTACCTTTGTTTACAATGTTTCTCTGTTGTCAGTATTTCCCATGCATAAGGTTTATTGTATTCTTTGTCCTAACCCATTATTCAAGCGGGGCTGGCTAAAGCAGGCCTCTTAATTCAAACGTTGGGTGTCACAGTTTAATCACATATCTAGGGAGCACTTATAGTGCATGAATCATTAGAAGCAGTTTGCGATGCTCTGGATGCACTGGCATCTGTTGTAACGAGTGCTTGGACAGACAATCGCACGCTAGCGGAAGTATATGGCTGGCACCACCCAGCGCTTACACGGCAAGATTTAGCCTCACTTGCTAAGGATCTCGCGGACAAAATCAGGGAATCCGACCCAATAGAGGTTGAAGAGGAATTGCTTACTCGTCTTGCGGACGTCCCTCGAAAACTGAAGCTACTTCACCCGACAACAATTCCGCATATGTTCAACGGCAACGGTCATCAAGCAGTACCCGCGTATATCGGAACGATTGACAATCTCGCACGTTCATTAGATCCACTGTTTTCTTGGCAAACCATTCAAGACAATAAGGCTATGCCCGCCCCGCTTGCAAGACGCCTACGTGGCATACAGGCGGAGCTAGAAACACTGGTTCCTAATAAAACCCGCCTTGAGGAGCAAATCCGGCAAATTCAAGACGCAACGGCCGCTGCGGAATCCCTTCCAACAGACATGCAAAGCCTTAAAGAGGCCCGACAAACGATCGGGCGCCTTTCAAGCGATTCGGCAGAGCTATACGGGAAAATTGATGAAAATCATAAAAACGCCGTTCGCTTAGAAAAAAATATTTCTGACAGCGAGCAAGAGGCGAGCAAGTTAGTTCTCCAATGTGAAGAGGCATATCGGATTACCACAACCAAAGGCCTTGCAGCGGCTTTTGACCAACGTGCGTCTCGCTTAGCATGGTCAATGTGGGTATGGGTTCTCGGGCTTCTAAGCGCCTTAGCGATAGGCGCATATCTTGGCGCTCACAGAATCGATACGTTATCCGCCGCCATGTCTGAAAAAGACCCTCAGTTGGGCATTATCTGGATGCAGATTGTTCTTTCCTTGCTAAGCGTAGGAGCTCCGCTTTGGTTTGCGTGGTTGGCGACTAAACAAATCGGACAGCGCTTTAAGCTTGCCGAGGATTACGGATTCAAGGCATCCGTTGCGAAAGCATACGAGGGCTACAGAAAGGAAGCTGCCCGAATTGATGAAGCTTTTGAGGCCCGGCTATTTGCTTCCGCCCTGACTCGGCTAGAAGAAGCACCGCTGCGACTCATTGGCAATACTGAACATGGTAGCCCTTGGCATGAACTCGTTAGCTCTGATGCCTTTCAAAAAGCACTTTCGATTGTTCCTGACCTGCGAGACAAATTTATCGAAATAGCAAAGCTCGGCATATCGAAGATGGGTAAAGAACCACAAAAACCAAGTACGCCTGACAAAGCCGCAGCAGAGTGAAGTCATGGTGACGCCCAACTTATCCATCAACACGGACTGGCGCGATAAAGCCGTGCCAGCCGGTTATGTCAAACGTTGAGAGTCTGCTTCGGGCCGAATGAAGCAGTTTAGGTTGTGATGCGCAACGTCAGCTTTGGGCCGAATTGAGTCATTAGAATTGAGTTTTTATAAGTTTTAGTAGCGGCTGTGCACTAAGTACAAACGGCTTTTTAAATAATTATTGATGGTTCATTTTACTGCAATACGCAATTGAGAAATTGATTGACAGTGTAGTGCAACGCAGTACAATAAATTCAAGTGTTAACCCGTCTGTTGCCCTTGAGACACAGAACCGGTCAAACAGCACAAGGCTGAATCAGTTTTGTGTGAGAAACGTAGCACCGTGAGGTCGTCAAAAGACAGCTACGTACCAATGGTTCCTCACAACGCATCAAACGGAAGGCCTCTGAAAAGAGGCCTTCTGCTTTTCGTTTACCTGCACTGCATCTGCTGAGTAATGGAAAGATGCTCATGTATCTTTGAGGGTAAAAATGCTCCGCTCAAAAAGTTTCTCATCCCCAGTTTCATTGACATAAGTAACTGATGAACCACTTAGAAATACTCTTCATCATCTTTAGGAATAAGATTACGTAATATCTCCTCCCTAGTTTTAAGCAACGATTCATCTGGACTTTTAAATACTCTACCCATGACACGTAACACAGCTAGAGCATTCAGGTAATTACTCGCAAGCACTGAATGTTCGCCACGTTCAATTCTTTGTAATGTGTTTAGACTGATGCATGCTCTATATGCAAAATCTCGCATAGAAATGCCTCTTAGTTTACGCTGAGCAGATATCACCTTCCCCCAATAGCTAATAGTGTCTAAAGCATCGATGCTAATCGGAGTGGTTTGGGGGATTCGTTTAGCCATAATGTACCTATAAAAAGTAATTTAAGTGGGATAATACACTTTTTATAGGTACGTAAGTATTTTTTAAGAATCTACATTCTTGCCGTAAATCGACATTTCTTTAATATAAACCTGAGTAGAGTGTCGGTTTTGAAAAGGAAATGACGGCAGGTGTTGCATGATAGATTGTGTCGGCTTTGAACAAGAACTAATGGCGGATTTAATAAGAATACGCAATAGCCGTTTGTCGTGGCGAGATCGCATAAGATTGCGGTTCCATTTGATGATATGTGAGGCTTGTAAGCGATTTTCGCAGCAGCTCATTATGATGAGGCTTACTGTGAAGAAGTTTGTTTCTGGGATAGAAAATAATCAGGAACTCGGATTATCAAAAGAGGCGAGCGAGCGAATATTAAAAGCCATGCATTATGGTGACTCTAATGCTTAAAATATTGGTGTTTAGCGTATCTAAAGAAGCTATGTATTAATGGCACACCAACGCCCAGTCCAACCCCAAGCAAGACGATGGTATTGAGATGTTCTCGAATGAAAGGAATATTGCCAAAAAAGTATCCAAACGAAATTAAGGTGAGAACCCATATTGCCGCCCCTGCCGTGCTGTAGAGCTGGAATTTCCTGTAAGTCATCTTGGTAAACCCAGCGATAAATGGCGCAAAGGTTCGGTAGATGGGAATAAAAAGGGAAACTAAAAAAGTCGTTGCCCCGTGTTTCTCGTAAAAAACATGGGTGCTCTCCAGAGCCGAACGATTCAACCACTTATAATTATTTTCCAGCATTTTCTTGCCAAGCAGACTACCTAACCAATAATTGAGGTTACTACCAACCACCGCAGCCACAAACAAGACTAGTATGACGGTAGGGAAATGAATCTCTCCCGTTGCAGATAAAGCACCACTGATGAATAGCAATGGGTCGCCGGGTAGGAAGAAGAGCATGAGTATTGCTGTTTCACCAAACACTATTGCAAATAGCATTAGATAGATAGCTACGCCATACTGAGCCACCACCGTATTCAGAAATTGGTCTAGATGCAATATCGCATGGATGAATTCCAAAGCTACTCCTCTTCATTGATGGAAGTATTATTAGATACTGTTAACGCACAAATATATCACTGAAATAAGCTGTGCGATTTTTTATTAGTTCAATAACGATCATATCAATATCCATTCTGACAGCATGGTAAGGCTTTGAAAGGTGTTAGATGATTAAATTAAGAAAGGCTCACCTAGTGAACCTTTTGAGAATTAATTCACAGTGCCGTCATGCTTAGACTTCCGTTTGTTCTGCCATCTCCAAAGCATCATCCACCTGTGCTAAGCCACGTACACACTGGGATAATTCTAATTGCCCAAATCTCTTTCAGTTTTAAAAGTGTGTAGTTAACGATGTTAACCAAGCTGGCGAAATATCAACTAACCATACTTCTAATGGCTTGTCGATTCCAGTAAGGATCATTAATGCAATTGCAACCATAATCACACCTAAAGCACATTTCCCTTTTTTCCCAGTGTCTATTAGCTTTCCACGGATCTTGGTCAAGGTTACTCTAGAAATATAAGCAAGTACTACTACTGGTAGAGCAGCACCTAAGCCAAAAATTGCCATCAGCAGGGCTACTTCTGGAAGATGCGACCCTTGGCTAGCCAACACAATCGCAGCGCCTAAAGTTGGACCTACGCAGGGGCTCCAGACAACTCCCAGTGCCAGGCCAATAATGAACTGGCCTTTAAGCCCATTTAAATTGAGTGAGGTAATAAAATTATTACCAGTATCACCAATGACCGAAGTAACAGATGCGAAGCGTTGCTGTAAGCCAGTTGACATTAATATAAGCCCAAGCAATCCCAAAACCGCTGCACCCACTTGTCGAAATACCGTAGCATCAATACCTATTGCTGTGCCAATCGATGCGATAAATGTGCCGATGATTGCATAGGATAACGCTAGCCCGATAGCTAGTGCTAGTGGCGCACGTGGATGTGCTGCAGTTGATGATCCTAATAAAATCGGAAGAATCGGCAATACACAAGGAGACAGTGTAGATAGCAGGCCGGCAATTAGCCCGAAACCATAAGAGCCAAGTCCAAATTCCATTAATTTCTCGCTTTCTTGAAGATTGTTTCAATCCCTACTGGGGTCGTGTCACCAACAGTGCGCCACACCTCCTTGCCACTTTTAAAGGCTATCAAGGTACTTTGCATACTTACTTTAAATTGCTTTAGGACGTTCTTGTCGCTATCGAAATCCACCGTAAGTACTGCGACTTCTTTGTATGCATCTTGTTTGGATAGACGATCGATGATGGGTTTTTGTGCTCGGCAGGTTGGGCACCAACTTGCTGCAACATCAACCACGACAGGATGACCTTGTCTGGACAACTTTTCGAATTCTTGCTGAGTAAAATGCTTAGGTTCTGCTGCAGAAGCCATTACCGCCCAGAATGTTAATAAGCCAAACAGAGTTTTTGAAGGTTTCATGATGTTTTCCTTAAATGAGATTGTCTGTACTTAGTCTTAAATAATGAACGTAACTTACATTTTTTTATTAATTGTTAAAAATAAATGTAAGGAATTGAAAGTCGATACGACTATGCATAGCAGTACAAATTTTTATTATTAAAATTAACTTAGGAGATTCTCATGAAATCCACGAACAAATTAGCAGCGGCAGCTCTTATGGGCCTTTTTGCAGCTTCTGTATTAAGTGCTACTCCAGCATTTGCTGGTGATGAGGGTAAGTCTAGCTGTAACGGCAAAGACAATGCCAAAATGGAAAAAGCTAATTGTAAAACTGCTGATGGAAAAGAGAAGCACGCTTGTAAAGGTCATAATTCTTGTAAAGGTCAAGGTGCGGATGGCAAGAACTCATGTAAGGGTAAGGGTTCATGCGCTACTGATGGAAGTAAATAAGTTCACATTCAACTTAGTGTAAATCAAATAGTGCGGGGCATATTGCCCTGCTTTATTTGACAGGAGTTTAGTGAAATGACTTCAAATAAAAACCCTTTTATTGGTTTCGGTCTTGGGCTCAGGCCCAAACACTATTCCTATATTTTAGAGAATAAACCACAAGTCGATTGGTTTGAAATCATCTCTGAAAATTTTATGGATACAGACGGAAAACCCAAACGAAATCTGGCCAAAATTAAAGAGCTTTATCCAATCGTGATGCATGGAGTTTCAATGTCGATTGGCAGTGTAGACCCCTTAAATTCAGACTATCTTAAAAAATTAAAAAAACTAATTGATTGGGTAAATCCAGAATGGATTTCCGATCACCTTTGCTGGACGGGTGTAGCCCATAAAAACACGCACGATTTACTTCCACTACCTTATACGGAAGAGTCCTTAAAACACATTGTTAGGCGAATTAAAGAGGTTCAAGATGCTTTAGGAAGACGAATAGCATTAGAAAATCCTTCGACATATTTGGAGTTTAAGCATTCAGCAATTCCAGAAGCAGAGTTTATCGCTGCTATGGCTCAAGAGGCTGACTGTCATTTGCTTCTAGATGTAAATAATGTCTATGTGACATGTTATAACCATAGGCTAAATCCTAAGGCTTATCTAGATGCACTACCTTTAGATCAAGTCATACAGATTCACTTATCTGGACACTCGAACAAAGGAAATCATATAGTCGACACACATGATGATTATGTGGTGGATGAGGTTTGGAATCTTTACAAATATGTAGTGCATCAAGCTGGATTTGTACCTAACACGATGATTGAGTGGGACGATCATATCCCTGATTTCCCAATATTGTATGCGGAGCTTAAAAAGGCCAAAGCTGCTGCACATGACGTTTCAAGCTTCACACTGCCATTAGCGCTTAATAGGGAAAGTGAAGGGGCTCCTCAGAATGAAATGACGCTATTAAAAGCTCAATCGCATATGCAAAAAGCGATTATGCAGGGAAACCAGTTTGATAGTACGCCGAACACTTGGATTAGAACAAAAGACAACTTTGCTCCGCAAGAGCAATTGATGGTGTATGTAAACTCCTATCGTTATCGCTTACATGATGTAGTCGCAGAAGACTATCCAGTATTGAAGTATTACCTTTCCGACAAACCATTTCACGACTTAATTTGGGATTTCGTTGGTGAGACACAACCAGATCATTTCAATATTGGGCGATATGCTGTGAAGTTACCTGACTTCATTAAATCAGCACGTCCAAATGATCATTTCGCTCATGCGCTATGTTTGCTTGAAACAAACATTGCCCAAATGGCAGACCCAAAGGAAACTCAAGCGCTAAAAGAGTCCCAAATCAGTAGCTTAACTGCCGAAAAGTTAATGGTTTGCAAACTCTACCCGAGGGAGGCGTTAATCTTGATGGAGTGTGACTATCAGGTAAATGAATATTATCAGGCAGTCATGGATGGAAGTATGCCTGCCAATCCGCAACTTGAGGAGTCTTATCTAGCAGTATTCAGGCATGAAGATGTTGTATGGCGTATGGCATTAGAAGTTGATGAGTTCGTACTACTATCAAAACTATTCAATGGGACAACTATCGGTGAGTCACTTTCAGAGCTAGATGAGTCGGCAAACATTAAAGTCACGGAATATTTTTCCAGATGGATGAGGAATGGCTTGTTAGCTGCACACGATTATTCAATGAGTGTTTAGATAAAGGGGAAACCAATATGAACTTTTTAATGAACTTATTAATTTTAGGCCCCAAAAAAATTGCTTCATACTTTGAATGGGCCGCGCCATTAATAGCACGGATTGTGGTTGGCTATACCTTTATGCTTACAGGCTGGGGGAAGCTTACAAACTTACCTCTGATAATAGAAAATTTTCAAAGCTGGGGAATTCCCTATCCAGAGTTCATGGCGCCATTTGTAGCAAGTTGGGAGTTTTTTGGAGGATTGGGTCTGATACTGGGACTAATGACAAGAATTTGTGGTGGTGCTTTAGCTGTAGTAATGGTCGTTGCAATTATTTCAGCAAAACTTTCAGGTATTGACTCATTAGAAACTTTGCTTGGTTTTGAGGAGGCGACCTATTTTGCAGTTTTTACCTGGTTGGCAATCAGTGGTGCAGGCAAGGCATCAATTGACTCGTTGTTAGAGCGTTTGTATTCGAAATCCAACTGATCGCAGCTTGAGCCTGTATTTTATGAATATTTACATAATTTGACTGAGTGTCCGCTTTGGGCCGACTGTTGCTCTTGACAGGGTTAAACTAAACGCGAGTTATGGGTATTTTTCTGCCATTCGCACTTACTTAACGAACTTCCTTAGTGGGCCATAAGTTATCATCAATAAAATATCTAACGGCTGCAAAAGCTCTGGTGCGTAATCGCTTTTAAGAAGATGTTACATACATATTGATTTTAAATATCGGAATAACCCGCTGTTTTAAATCTCTACTCAAGATAATCAATGATCTCTTCGTCAGTGAAATCCAATTCAGGAAATACAGCTATCCCATATTCAAAGCTAAATAGTGAGTACCTTGATCTTGTTTAACTTCAGCTTCTTTAACCATGGTTGATAATGCAATGAAAGCTTGTAATTCCTCCATTTTGGAGTTGGTGACGGCTACAGTGCCGAA
>Ga0208269_100381_pt1 | contig 22920 bp, 19 predicted proteins | sample LakWasMe88_LOW11_2_FD_183912 | JGI IMG/M metagenome (GOLD analysis project Ga0208269, IMG submission 183912) | Freshwater sediment methanotrophic microbial communities from Lake Washington under simulated oxygen tension - Sediment Metagenome... | ecosystem: Environmental > Aquatic > Freshwater >...
CTACGAGTACCTGTCCAAGGCCGCCGACATGGACAGCATCGATCTGCTCACCAAGGCCTGGCGCCTGTACAACGAGCAGGTCCAGGCCGCCGAGATCGAGCCCCTGCTGTCCTTCACCCGCGCCTGGCGCCTGGTCAAGTTCGTCGACGCCGACATGCTCACCATGACCAGTTGCTCACGTTGCGCGGGCAAGTTCGTCACCGAGCCCTATGAAAACGCACGCCACTTCCTGTGTGGCCTGTGCAACCCCCCGGCACGCGCTGGCAAGAGCAAGGCCAGCGGCGCGTTGATGGTGCACTGACACCTCTCCTACCCACAAGACAAAACGCCCCGCCGGCTCGCGCCGCGGGGCGTTTTGTCGTCTGGGGGCCAAAGCCCGGCCTACTTGAGCAGGCCCTTGATGTTGGCGTCGATCGGCATGGCGTAGTCATGCGCGGCCAGCACCACATTGCCCTCGGGCACCACCAGCTTCACGCTGAGGTAGAGCATCTTGCCCGACGAGGTGTAGGTGCCCACGATGACGGCCTGGGCCGACTGGGTCTGGCTGATGTCCTGCACCTCGCGCGACAGCAGCAGCGCGCCTTGCGAGGCTTTCATGAACAGGTTCTCGCGCAGCTTGAGCTCTTTCACCGCATAGCCGCGCTGGGCCAGGCGCCCGCCCACCAGCTCGGAGAACAGGCGCCCCAGGCGGGAGGACTCGGTCAACACCTCAAGGTTCACAAAGGTGGCCACCAGCAAAGGCTGCTTGCGGTCCAGCTGCAACCCGGCCACCAGCGCGTCGGCTGCCTTGTAGTTGACGTCGATCAGGTCGGTGCGCACGTTCTCGTCCACCGGCGGGGTCGACGAGCAAGCCGCCAGGCCCAAGGCGGCCACACCTGCCACGGCCATGCCCAGCACCTGGCGACGTTGGCGCTGCGTCATGGGCCCACCACCTTCCAGTTGCGCGTAGCTACCGGGGGCGGGCCGGCATCGGCCGCCTTGATCGGCTTGGGCACGTACAGGCCGCCATCTTCACCATCGATGTAATAGACGTCGGAAGTGCGGGCCAAAAACGTGTCCTCGCGCTCCAGGGAGGTGGTGATCAGCACCTCGGTGCGGGTGGGGCCGCCGGCGGCCGTGCCGTCACGCCAGCGGCGCGACAGATCGGTGATCGCCCCCAGCGTCAACAGGCTGCCCACATAGTTGCCGGTCAAGTGGTCATAGGCATACAGGTCGCGCACCACCGAGATGCCCGCGGCCAGGCCCAGGGCGGGCATCGGGCTCTGGTTCTCCACCCCACTGGGGTGTTCGATCAACTGGGTTTCAAAGCGCACCACCAGCGGGCCGGGTTGGCGCGACACGATGGCGCCATGGTCCACCAGGCGGGTCAGCAGCAGCTCGCGAAAGCTCTGGTTGAACGAGCCCGGCGCCGCAGGCACCACATACACCGCCGGCAAGGCCATGGGGTAGCTGCGGATCTTGTCGGCAATGCGGCGCGCCGAGTCATCGGCCAGCACATCCCAGTGGTGCACCGAACGGGCTTTTTTCTGGCTGCTGATCGGGTAGTTGTCGGCGCGCGGCACGTCCAGCGAACTGCAGCCGCCTGCCAGCAAGGCAGCGCCCAGCATCAGAGGGGTCCAACAGCTTGGCTTCATGCTCACACACCTTTTAACGCTTGTCATCGCACCCGATGCTAAAGGCCCGGCACCCGCCGCATCGGCCAAAGAAAGCCGGGAATGCCCGCCATTCCTCAAGACAGGGGCAGCTGGGTGGTCGACAGCACCTGCTTGAGCCCCATGAACGAGCGGATCTGCCGCACCCCGGGCAGGTACAGCAGTTGTTCGGCATGCAGCTGGTTGAAGGTCTCGCTGTTGCGCGTGCGCACCAACAAGAAGTAGTCGAACTCTCCGGTGACCACGTGGCACTCCATGCAGCCCGAGATCTTGGCCGCCGCCTTCTCGAATGCCTCGAAGGATTCGGGCGTGGAGCGGTCCAGCACCACCCCGATCAGCACCACCATGCCAGCCCCCAGCGCCTGCGGGTTGAGCAAGGCCACGGTGCGCTGGATGTAGCCGGCCTGACGCAAGCGATCAACCCGGCGCAGGCAGGCGGGCGGGCTCAGATGCACCTTCTCGGCCAGGGCCACATTCGACAGCGAGGCGTCGCGCTGCAGCAGCTTGAGCAGGGCGCGATCGGTGCGATCGAGCTCGCTGTTCACGGGGTCAGAGGCGGGCGCTTCATGGGCATTCTTTGAACGAACTTTTATTGCGCTCATTTTTTAATCCAAGAACTTTTCAAATCAATAAATAAATTGCAGCAATGCATTTGAAGATTTTTTAGATTTATTTCGCAATCCTGTTAATCAACATATTTCATAGCATTGTCACACCAACCCGCTCGAAGAAAGGTGCTGTCGTGCCAAGTCTGTTCGCCAGCTTCGAGGCCTGGGTGACCACCCTTCAACCCCGCGAGAAAAGCATGAACCTGCAGAAATTCCCCCGCTATCCCCTGACCTTCGGCCCCAGCCCGATCCAGCACCTGAAGCGCCTGAGCGCCCACCTGGGTGGAAAGGTCGAGCTGTACGCCAAGCGCGAGGACTGCAACAGCGGCCTGGCCTTCGGCGGCAACAAGACGCGCAAGCTCGAATACCTGATCCCGGAGGCGATTGCCGGCGGCTACGACACCCTGGTGTCCATCGGCGGCATCCAGTCGAACCAGACCCGCCAGGTGGCGGCCGTGGCGGCGCACCTGGGCATGAAGTGCGTGCTGGTGCAGGAGAACTGGGTCAACTACAGCGACGCGGTGTACGACCGGGTGGGCAACATCGAGATGTCGCGCATCCTGGGTGCCGACGTGCGCCTGGACGATGCCGGCTTTGACATCGGCATCCGCCCCAGCTGGGAGCAAGCCATGGAAGACGTGCGCCGCGCAGGCGGCAAGCCGTTCCCGGTGCCTGCAGGCTGCTCCGAGCACCCCTACGGCGGCTTGGGCTTTGTGGCCTTTGCCGAAGAAGTGCGTGCCCAGGAAGCCGAGCTGGGCTTCAAGTTCGACTACATCGTGGTCTGCTCGGTCACCGGCAGCACCCAGGCCGGCATGGTGGTGGGCTTTGCCGCCGACGGCCGTGCACGCCGCGTGATCGGCATCGACGCCTCGGCCAAGCCTGAGCAAACCCACGCCCAGGTGCTGCGCATTGCACAGAACACCGCCAAGCTGGTCGAGCTGGGCCAGGAGATCACGGCCGAAGACGTGGTGCTGGACACCCGCTACGGCGGCCCCGAGTACGGCCTGCCCAACGAAGGCACGCTGGAAGCCATCCGCCTGTGCGCTCGCCAGGAAGGCATGCTGACCGACCCGGTGTACGAAGGCAAATCGATGCACGGGATGATCGACATGGTGCGCAACGGCGAATTCCCCGCCGGCTCGCGCGTGCTGTACGCCCACCTCGGTGGCGTGCCGGCCCTCAACGCGTACAGCTTCCTGTTCCGCAACGGCTGATCCCAGGGTGGGCGGTCCGCCAAGACCGCCCGCCGGCGCGCGGAGCCCCTGGCGGGCCGGCCGCGCAGCGACAAGGAGACAAGCACCCGACAAGGCCCGGTCCACGAGCCCGGGCCCGGCCTGCCCAGGCGCGGCGGGCCCGAGAACCTCACCCCCCTCAAGCCCTTCTTTTCGCTGCCACACCATGAACCTCACCAAGCGTCAGTTCACCCAGGCCCTGGCCGCCTCCCTGCTACCCCTGGGCCAGGCCCGGGCCCAGGCCTTTCCCAACCACCCCTTGCAACTGGTGATTCCCTTCCCGCCAGGCGGCGCCACCGATGTGGCCGGCCGCCTGATCGGCAAGAAGCTGGGCGAACGCCTGGGCCAGGCCGTGGTCATCGACAACCGGGCCGGTGCCGGCACCGTGGTGGGCGCCACCGTGGTGGCCAATGCCCCGGCCGATGGCTACACCCTGCTGCTCAGCTCAGGCTCTACCTTCACCCTGAACCCGGCCCTCAACCCACGCCTGCCCTACGACCCGGTGAAAAGCTTCGAGCCCATCGGCATGGCGGCGCGCGTGCCCATGGCGGTGCTGGTCAACAAGCAGGTGCCGATCGACACGCTCAAGCAACTGGTGAGCGCCGTGAAGCAGGCACCCGATCGCTACGCCTACGCCTCGTTCGGCAGCGGCACCAGCTCGCACTTTGCCGGCGAACTGGTGTGGAGTGCCCTGGGCATCAAGCTGCTGCACGTGCCCTACAAAGGCAGCGCCCCCGCCATGACCGACCTGATCGGGGGCCAGGTGCCCATCAGCATCGACACCGTGGCCGCGGCGCTGCCGCATGTGCGCACTGGCAAGATCAAGGTGATCGCGCTCACCGGCCCGCAGCGTTCGCCCCTGCTGCCCGAAGTGCCCACGGTGGCCGAAAGCACGGGCACCGATTTCGCCTTTGACGCCTGGCTGGCCCTGATGGCTCCGCGCGGCCTGCCGGCCGACGCGCGCCAGCGCCTGCAGGTGGCCCTGGCCGAGACCATGAGCGACAACGACCTGCGCGACAAGCTGCTGGCCGCCGGGATGCAGAAGGACTGGGCCTCGGCCCAGGCCGTCAGCAAGCTGATCGACGCCGAACTGCCCCGCATGCGCGCCATTGCCCAGCGGGCCGGCATCCAGGCCGAATGAGCGGCCGCCCCCGCACGACGCGGGGGCCAGCCTTCAACGCCCGACCAGCGCCAAGGCCTGGCGTTGCAGCTCGGGCACCAGGCTGAGCGCCAGATGCAGCTGCGAGCGCAGCACCAGATCAGGCCCGGCCTCGGCGTCGGCCGCAACCGGCAAGGCCAGTGCGGCGGCATCGACGGGCGCCAAGGGCAGCACCCCGCCCTCGATGGCTGTGGCCGTGTCGGCCAGCGTGTTCAGCAACAGGTCGACGGCCTGTGCCACATCGGGCGCGAACTCCTGGGCCTGGCCCTCCAGGCGGTGCGCCCCCAGAGCCGACAGGTAATTCAACAAGGTGTGGGCCTGCACCATGAAGCGCATGCCGGCCGCGCCATGGCGCCGCAGATAGGCCGGCTCGTTGAACACCTCGCTCAAGGCCCCGGACAGCGCCGCATCGGCATTGTGGGCATTGCGCCGCGCCAGCCGGTAGTCCAGGTGCTCGCGCTTGCCCGACTGGTATTGGCGGGCGATCTCGCGCAGGTAGGCGGCCTGGCTGCGCAGCAGCTGTGCAGACAGTTTCGGCAGTTGCCGCGACTGCCAGTCGGGCAACACCAGCCACACCGTCAGGCCGGCAATCAGGGCACCGATCAAGGTGTCCAGCAGGCGCGGCAAGATCAGGTCGAAGCCATTGCCCACCTGGTTGAAGGCCAGCAGCACCAGGATGGTGATGGCGCCCGAGGCCAGGGTGTAACGGGTCTGGCGTGCCGCCACAAAAACCACCCCGGCGGCCACGGTGAACACCGACTGCAGCAACACCCCCGGAAACAGCTTGAGCAGGGCCCAGCCCACCATCAGCCCCAGCACCGTGCCGCCCACCCGCTGGCCCAGGCGACGCAAGGTGTCCCCGTAATGGGGCCGGCACACGAACACGATGGTGAGCAGGATCCAGAAGCCGTGCTCGTCGCCGCTCACCGTCATCCAGACAAAGGCCACCATCAGCGCCACGGCCAGGCGCAAGCCATGGCGCAGCAGCACCGAACTGGCACTGAACTGCTGGCGGATCCGCCCCCAGGCCTCGGCCAGGTTGCGCGGGCCCCGGTCCAACAGGCTGGTGTCGGCCTGCAGCAAGGGGTATTGCTCGGGCCACAAGGCGCTGCGGATCACCGTCTGCATGCCGGCCAGGTTGCGTGCCAGCGCGCGCAACGAGCGCAAGAGCCGGGGCAACGCAAGCGGCGCCCCGGCGCCCGGCTCACGCTGCGCCCAGGCCAGCTCGGGCAAGGACTCCAGCAGCGCAATCGAGCCCTGCAGGTCTTCCAGGGCCGGCTGGCTGGCGCTCACGGCCTCGACCGGGCCTTGCAGGCGCAGCGCCTGGGCCAGCCGGGTGCAATCCTGCCCCACCCCGGCCAGCACACGCTGGCAGCGGTACAGCACATCGCTGTGGAAGAAGCTCTGCGCCAGCAACTCGTAGTTCTCATGCGAGGAGCTGGCCCGCTCATGCAGATCCTGCGCCACCAGGTACTGCTGCAAGGCCAGGCGCAGCCAGCGCGGGCCGGCGGTCTCCAGCGTGGGGCCGGCGTTGCGCGGGCGCCGGCTCAGCAGGCTTTCCTTGGTCTGGTTCAGGGCCTGCACCACGCGGCCGTTCTGCAGCGCCAGGCCGACGCGGCGGCGCTCGATGTCCACCCCGCGCACGGGCTCGAACAGGCGCGACTTCAGGCGCAGGTACTCGCCCAGGGCCTCGTACAGCAAAGCCAGGTTCTGCACCACCTGCAGGTTGGGAAACCAGGCCGCCCAGCACACCGACAGCAGCCCATACCAGGCCGCGCCGGCCAGCAACAGCAGCGCGTGCGGCAGGCCAGGGGCGGCAGCCTCGTCGCCGTGCGCGGCCAAGGCGGTGTACAGCCCCAGGATCAGGGTGGCCGAGCCGATGGCCCGGTAGCTCTCGCTCAGCGCCCCCAGCAAGGCCAGGCCCACCGCAGCCAGCGCCAGCACCGCCATCAAGGCCGGCTTGCTGTGCAGGGTGAATTGCACCGCCAGCGCCATGGCGGCAAAGCACAGCAAGGTGATCAGCAGCGCGCGCAGCCGCCCGCGCCAGCTGTCATCGGTCTCGGCCAGGGCGCTGGCGTTCACGCCCAGCACCAGCGGGATCAGCGCCGCCGTGTCGTCCAGCCACCAGGCGCCGGCCACCACCGTGCCCAGCGCGATCAGGGCGCGCACGCCCTTGAGCAGAAACTTGTAATGCCAGCCGGAGCGCAAGCCCAACTGCCACATCGGACTCCAAATCGGGCCCACCATATCGAATACCTTGTTGCAAAAAACAGAAATGCCCAGAACAAAAGCAGGCCCGAAGGCCTGCTTTTGTTCTTTGCAATTTGCGCGCCAGTGTGCACCCAACCGGCCTGGAGCCGGTCAGAGCATCCCTCATCGCGTCCTCAACCGGTGTTGCGCAAACCGGCTGCGATGCCGTTGATGGAGATGTGGATACCGGTCTGCACGCGCTCGTCCGAATCGCTGCCCGAGCGGTAACGCCGCACCAGTTCGACCTGCAGGTGGTGCAGCGGGTCGATGTAGGGGAAGCGATGCCGGATGGAACGCGCCAGCGCCTCGTTGTGCGCCAGGCGCTGCTTGTCGCCGGTGATCAGGGTCAGCGCCTCGGCGGTGCGGTGCCATTCGGCCTCGATCTGGGTGAACACCTTCTTGCGCAGGCGCGAATCGCTCACCAGTTCGGCATAGCGCGAGGCCAGGGCCAGATCGCTCTTGGCCAGCACCATGTCCATGTTCGACAACAGGGTGCGGAAGAAAGGCCACTGGCGGTACATGCGTTGCAGCAGGGCCAGCGCCTCCTTGCGGCCATCCTTGCCGGCGGCGGCCGGGCGGGCCAGGAAGCCCTCGACCGCCGAGCCGAAACCGAACCAGCCCGGCAGGGTGAGGCGGCACTGGCCCCAGCTGAAGCCCCAGGGGATGGCGCGCAGGTCTTCGATGCGCTGGCTGGCCTTGCGCGAGGCCGGGCGCGAGCCGATGTTGAGCTCGGCAATCTCACGGATCGGCGTCGAGCCGAAGAAATAGTCGGTGAAGCCGTTGGTTTCATAGACCAGCGCGCGGTACGCCCCCATGCTGGCCTGCGACAGCTCGGCCGCGGCCTGGTGGAAGGCCTTGGTGGCGGGCTTGGTGGGCTGCAGCAGCGTGGCCTCCAGCGTGGCGGCCACCAGGGTTTCGAGGTTGCGCCGGCCGATCTCGGGGTTGGCGTACTTCGAGCCGATCACCTCGCCCTGCTCGGTCAGGCGGATCTGACCCCGCACCGTGCCAGGGGGCTGGGCCAGGATGGCCTGGTAGCTCGGGCCGCCGCCACGCCCCACCGTGCCGCCGCGGCCATGGAACATGCGCAGCTGGATGCCATGGCTGGCGGCCAGTTCTTCGAACAGCTCGACCAGGGCGATCTCGGCCCGGTACAGCTCCCAGTTGCTGGTGAAGATGCCGCCGTCCTTGTTGCTGTCGGAGTAGCCCAGCATGATGTCCTGCTCGGCACCGCTGCGCTGCACCAGCTCGGCCATGCCCGGCAAGGCATAGAACTCGCGCATGATGGGCGCGGCATTGCGCAGGTCTTCGATGGTCTCGAACAAAGGCACCACGATCAGGTCGCTGACGGCGGGCGTCACGCCGGCCGTGGGCTCCTGCAGCAGGCCACGCACCAGGCCCACCTCTTTTTGCAGCAGCATCACCTCCAGCAGATCGCTGACGGTTTCGGTGTGGCTGATGATGTAGTGGCGGATGGCCTGGTGGCCGTAACGCTGGCGCATCACGCGCGCCGCCTCGAAGATGGCCAGCTCGCTGCGGGCATGGGCCGAGTAGCTGGCCCCCATCACGCGCAGCGGGCGGGCATCGTTGAGCAGCTTGACCAGCAAGGCGCGCTTGGCCGCCTCTTGCAGGCTGCTGTAGTCGGGCTCGATGCGGGCCGTGGCCAGCAGCTCGGCCACCACCTCTTCATGCTTGTCCGAGCTCTGGCGCAGATCGACCGTGGCCAGATGAAAGCCGAACACCTCGACCGCGCGGATCAGCGGGTGCAGGCGCTCGTTGACCAGGGCCTCGCCGTGGTGGGCGTTCAAAGAGGCCTCGATCACGCGCAGATCGGCCAGAAAGTCGGCCGCATCGGGGTAGGCATTCTGCGGCGCCACGGCGTGGCGGGCGGCATCGCCCCCGGTCAGGTCCTTCAGGCTGGCGGCCAGGCGGGCGTAGACGCCGGTCAGGGCCCGGCGGTAGGGCTCGTCCTGGCGGTGCTCGTTGGTGTCGGGCGAGCGCTCGGCCAGGGCCTGCATCTCGGGCGTCACCCCCACCAGGCGGGCCGACATCGACAGCTCGCCGCCCAGGTAGTGCACCTCGGTCAGGTAGTGGCGCAGCGCCACCTCGGCCTGGCGCTTGAGCGCGTACTCGAGCGTGGCGGCGCTGACGTTGGGGTTGCCGTCGCGGTCGCCCCCGATCCACTGCCCCATGCGGAAGAAGGTGGCCACCGGGTGGTTGCCCAGCTCGCGCTCCAGATCGGCATACAGCTTGGGGATCTCGCGCAAAAAGGTGGCCTCGTAGTAGCTCAGCGCGTTCTCGATCTCGTCGGCCACGGTGAGCTTGGAGTAGCGCAGCAGCCGGGTGTGCCACAGCTGCATCACGCGGGCGCGCAGCAAGGCCTCGTTGGCGGCCAGTTCACGCGGGGTGAGGGCGTCCTTGGAGGTGTTGTAGACCAGCGCGCGCAGGCGGATCTCGTCGCGCGCCGTCAACAGCTGGGCGATGTCGCGCTCGGCGTCCAGAATGCTCTTGCGCTGCACCTCGGTGGGGTGGGCGGTGAGCACCGGCGCCACATAGCTCTGGGCCAGGGTCTGCGAGATGGTCTTGGGGGCGATGCCGGCCCAGCGCAGGCGCGCCATGGCCACTTCGATGCTGCCCTCTTGCGTGTCGCCGGCGCGCTCGTGCACCGTGCGGCGGCGGATGTGGTGCCGGTCTTCGGCCAGGTTGGCCAGGTGGCTGAAATAGGTGAAGGCACGGATCACGCTCACGGTCTGGTCGCCCGACAGCGACTTGAGCAGCTTCTTCAGCGCCCGATCGGCCTCCTGGTCGGCATCGCGGCGGAAGGCCACCGACAGCTTGCGCACCTGTTCCACCAGCTCGTAGGCGGCCACGCCCTCCTGTTCCCGGATCACGTCCCCCAGGATGCGCCCCAAAAGGCGGATGTCGTCAATCAGGGGCTGGTCCTTGTCGGATCGTTTCATGCGTCTGTCTCCAAGAGGGTGTGGCGGGCGCGGCTCGCAGCCGACCGCTGGTACACAGGCGGTCGGTTCAGAGTGGAATGCGGGGCATGCTAGCATCCAAGACCGCTTGAAGATTACAAAAAGGTTACGAGCTTGAGCCAGCCAGCCGCCCCCATCGTCGCACCCCAACTTGGTCCGATCGTGATCGCCACCCGCGAAAGCCGGCTCGCCCTGTGGCAGGCCGAACACGTCAAGGCGCTGCTGCAAGCCCAAGGCCACACCGTCACCCTGCTGGGCATGACCACCAAGGGCGACCAGATCCTGGACCGCTCGCTGTCCAAGGTGGGTGGCAAGGGCTTGTTCGTCAAAGAACTTGAAGTGGCCCTCGAAGAAGGCCGCGCCGACATCGCCGTGCACTCGCTCAAGGATGTGCCCATGGACCTGCCCGAAGGCTTCGAGCTGGCCTGTGTGATGGAGCGCGAAGACCCGCGCGACGCCTTTGTGTCGCCCCAATACGCCTCGTTGCAAGAATTGCCCGAAGGCGCCGTGGTGGGCACCTCCAGCCTGCGCCGCACGGTGCTGCTGCGTGCGCTGCGCCCCGACCTGCGCATCGAGCCCCTGCGTGGCAACCTCGACACCCGACTCAAAAAGCTCGACGACGGCCAGTACGCCGGCATCGTGCTGGCGGCCGCCGGCCTGAAACGCCTGGGCCTGGCCGCGCGCATCCGCGCCGTGTTCGAGCCCGACCACATGCTGCCCGCGGCCGGCCAAGGCGCGCTGGGCATCGAGATCCGCAGCGGGCGCGCCGACCTGCGCGCGGCACTGGCCCCCCTGGCCCACCAGCGCACCTGGCTCACCGTGACCGCCGAGCGCGCCATCAGCCGCGCCATGGGCGGCAGCTGCTCCATGCCCCTGGCCGCCCACGGCGAATGGCATGGCGACGAGCTGCGCCTGCGTGCCGCCTGGGGCGACCCGGACAGCGCCAGCGTGGCCTTGGTGCGCGCCAGCGGCCAGCGCAGCCTGGATTCGCTGGCCAGCGCCGCCGAACTGGGCGATGAGGTGGCCGAGCTGCTGCAAGCCGGTGGCGCACGCCGGGTGCTGCCCACGCCTGAAACCCTCTGACCCCCTCTGAACACCCGCCACACCATGCCCGCCCCGCGCGTCCTGGTCACCCGGCCCGAGCCCGAGGCCAGTGACTGGGCCCGGCAACTGGGCCTGCGCGGCCTGCGGGCCGAAGCCCTGCCCCTGATCGAGATCGCCGCCCCGCGCGCCGGCCTGCAGCAGCTGGCCCAGACCCGCTGGCGGGCGCTGATGTTCGTCAGCGGCAATGCGGTACAGCACTTTGCCAGCACGCCCGGCGCCCAGGCCTGCCTGAGCCAGGCGCACTGCTGGGCCCCCGGGCCGGGCACCGCCCGCGCCCTGCGGGCCGCCGGCGTGCCCCCCGAGCGCATCGCCACCCCGCCCGCCGAAGCGGGCCAGTTTGACTCGGAACACCTGTGGCCCCTGGTGCAGGCGCAGATCCGCCCCGGCGACCCGGTGCTGATCGTGCGCGGCATTGACGCCCCCGCCGACCCCGCCGCCGCCCTGCCCCCGGAGCAGGCCGGCCGGGGCTCTGGGCGCGAATGGCTGAGCCAGCGCATCACCGAGGCCGGTGGCCAGGTCAGCCACCATGTGGCCTACGAACGCCGCCCGCCGGCCCCTGGCGGGGCCTTGCGCGAGCGCGCCCTGGCCGCCGCCAGCGATGGCACGGTCTGGCTGTTCAGCAGTTCAGAGGCGGTGCGCAACCTGCAAAGCTGGCTGCCTGAGGCACCTTGGGAGGGGGCGCGCGCCCTGGTGACGCACCCGCGCATCGCCGAAGCAGCCGCCCGCGCCGGCTTTGGCCAGGTCCACACCACCCGACCGACGCTGGAAGACGTGGCGGCCTCGATAGAATCCCTGACATGAGTTCAGTGCCACCGATCGACACCCCGCCCGACGAGTCCCGTCAGCCCCAGCCTGCGGCGCACGCGCCGGCCGCGCCCCGCGCCGCCCGTGGCGTCCGCAGCCGACCTGGGCAGGCCTTGACCTGGGCCGCTCTGGCCGTGGCCGGCCTGGCCTTGGTGGCCAGCGTTTCGCTGTGGCAGAAGATCGGCAACCTGCAAGAGCAGCTGGCCCGCCAGTCGGCCGACAGCAGCAGCCAGGCCATCGAAGCCCGCGCCCTGGCCCGCCAGGCCCAGGAGCTGGCCCGCGATGCCTCGGCCCGGGTCAGCCTCAATGAAACCCGGCTCAGCGAAGTGGCCCTGCAGCGCACCCAGCTCGAAGAGCTGATGCAAAGCCTGTCGCGCTCGCGCGACGAGAACCTGGTGGTCGACATCGAATCCTCGCTGCGCCTGGCCCAGCAGCAGGCCCAGCTGACCGGCAGCGTCGAGCCCCTGCTGGCCGCCCTCAAGACCGCCGACCAGCGCATCGCCCGCGCGGCCCAGCCCCGGCTGGCCCCCTTGCAGCGCGCCATCCAGCACGACAGCGACCGCATCAAGTCGGCCAGCGTGACCGACACGCCCGGCCTGCTGGCCCGCCTGGACGAGCTGGCCCGCCAGGTCGACGAGTTGCCGGTGCTCAATGCCGTGGCCAACGCCCCGGGCCGCCGCCCCGCCTCGCCCGCCAGTGGCTCGGCCCCGGCCGGCGCTGCGGCCCAGGCCCAGGACTGGTGGGACAACACCGCCGGCAAGGCCCTGGCCCTGGTGCGCGACGAGATGCGCAACCTGGTGCGCGTGAGCCGCATCGACCAGCCCGAGGCCGCCCTGCTGGCGCCCGAGCAAAGCTTTTTCCTGCGTGAGAACCTCAAGCTGAAGTTGCTCAACGCCCGCCTGGGCGTGCTGGCCCGCCAGACCGAGTCGGCACGCGCCGACCTGGCCGCCGCCGCCACCCAGATCAACAAGTATTTCGATCCGGCCTCGCGCCGCACCCAGAGCGCTGCCACCCTGCTGCTGCAGCTGCAAGGCCAGCTCAAGGCGGTGGAGTTGCCGCGCCTGGACGAAACCCTGACCGCGCTGGCCACCGCCGCCGCGGGCCGCTGAGGAAAAGAGGCCCACCATGCGCGCAGCCTTGTGGTTTCTGGCCCTGTTCGGCATTGCCGTCGCCATGGCCTTGTTTGCCGGCAACAACCAGGGCACGGTGACCCTGTTCTGGCCGCCCTACCGGATCGACCTGTCCCTGAACATGGTGCTGTTGCTGCTGGTGGGCGGCTTCGTGGTTCTGCATGCCGCCCTGCAGGCCCTGGCCGCCCTGTTCGAAATGCCCCACCAGGCGCGCCGCTGGCGCCTGCAGCAAAAAGAGCGCGCCATGCACGGCGCCCTGCTGGACGGCATGACCCATCTGCTGTCGGGCCGCTTCGTGCGGGCCAGCAAGGCGGCCGAGGCGGCGCTGGCCCAGGAGCAGTCGCTCAGCGCCAGCGCCCACTACGGCGGTGCCGGCCCCCAGCTGCGCACCCTGGCGCACCTGGTGGCCGCCGACGGCGCCCACGCGCTGCAAGACCGCAGCCGCCGCGACGAACACCTGCGCCAAGCACTGGAAGAAACCGCCCTGCGTCAGAACGCCCAGACCCAGGAGCTGCACGAAGGCGCCCAGCTGCGCTCGGCGCGCTGGATGCTGGACGACCGCGACGCCTCCGGGGCCCTGGCCCGGCTCGAAGAACTGCCCCAGGGCGCCTCGCGGCGCACCATCGCGCTGCGCACCCGACTCAAGGCCGCGCGCCTGGCCGGCCAGACCCTGATGGCCCTGGAAACCGCCCGCCTGCTGGCCAAGCACCGCGCCTTCTCCACGGCAGCCGCCCAGAGCATCGTGCGCGGGCTGGCGGCCGAATTGCTGAACTCGGCCCACGACCCGGCCCAGCTGCAGCAGGTCTGGCAGCAGCTCGACTCGGCAGAGCGCCAGATGCCCGAGCTGGCCCTGCAGGCCGCGCATCGCCTGAGCCAGCTTGGTGGCGACGACGCACACGCCCGGCACTGGCTGCTGCCCGTGTGGGAGCGCATGGTCAGCCTGCCCGACTCGCTGCCGGAGCACCTGCAGCAGAAATTGGTCGAGGCCCTGGAAAACAGCATGGAATCGCTGGATGCCCCGTGGCTGGCACGCATCGAAAGTGCCCAGCAGGCCAACCCGCGCAACGCCCGCCTGGAGTACCTGGCCGGTGTGGCCTGCCTGAAGCGCCAGCTCTGGGGCAAGGCCCAGCAACTGCTGACCCAGGCCAGCCAGCACCTGGAGGCCGGCCCCATGCAGCGCAATGCCTGGCGGGCGCTGGCCCTGTTGGCCGAGCGCCGTGGCGACGAGCCCGCCGCGGCGGCGGCCTGGCGCAACGCAGCACTCTGCCCCTGAGGGCACAGACACCCCGGATCGAGGGGCTGGGCATTCAATTTTTTTGAATTGAAGCGTCAATCACGCTGAAACCCGGAGGCAGACGCGCTTCCTACACTGCAGACAGTTCAGGAACTTGTTGTTGATCCAACAGTCCACACACCGTCTTCAATCCGGGTTTCATCCATGACCTCTGTTTCAAACGGCTCCCCCAAGCGCTACAGCGCGCTGGCCATGGCCCTGCACTGGCTGCTGGCAGCTGCGCTGCTCGGGACCTTCTGCCTCGGTCTGTACATGGCCGATCTGCCTTTCTCCCCCCAACGTCTCAAGTACTACAGCTGGCACAAATGGGCCGGCATGTCGATCCTGATCCTGTCGGTGCTGCGGCTGCTGTGGCGCATCACCCACCGCCCACCTGAGCTGCCCGCGGCCATCGAGCAGGCCATGCCGGCCTGGCAGCGCGTGGCCCACCATGGCACGCACCACTTGCTGTACCTGCTGTTTTTTGCCGTGCCGCTGATTGGCTGGGCCTACAGCTCGGCCGCCGGCTTTCCGGTAGTGCTGTTCGGTGTGCTGCCCTTGCCCGACCTGGTGGGCGCCGACAAAGCCCTGGCCGAGCTGATCAAGCCCTGGCACGAAATCGCCGCCTGGGCCCTGGCCGGCCTGGCCGCCCTGCACGTGGCCGCCGCCTTCAAGCACCAGTTGATCGACCGCGACGGCCTGATCAACCGCATGTTGCCGGGCCGTGGCTGAGCCACGCCCCCTGCCCCCTCTTTCGGCTTTCTGATTTCCCATTTTTCCAGCCGGCCTGCGGGCCGCAACAGGAGTGAACCATGACCATGATTTTCAAGCGCGCCCTGACCGCCTCCCTGGCCCTGAGCGCCATCGCTGCCTTCTCCCCCGCCCATGCCGACCAGAAGCTGGTGCCGGCCCAGAGTGAGATCGTGTTTGTGAGCAAGCAGATGGGCGTGCCGGTCGAAGGCCGCTTCAAGAAGTTCGATGCCCAGCTCAACTTCGACCCGGCCAAGCCCGAAACCAGCAAGATCGCCATGACCGTGGATGTGGCCAGCGCCACCCTGGGCGTGCCTGAAAGCGATGCCGAGCTGCCCAAGGCCCCCTGGTTCAACACCGCCAAGTTCCCGCAAGCCACCTTCCAGTCCACCTCGGCCAAGGGCTTGGGCGGCGGCAAGTTTGAGATCAGCGGCAAGCTGAGCATCAAGGGCCATGCCCAGGATGTGGTCGTGCCCGTGACCCTGACCCAGAACGGCGCCACCACCCTGGCCACCGGCGTGCTGCCGATCAAGCGCCTGGTCTTCAAGATCGGCGAAGGCGAGTGGTCGGACACCGGCATGGTGGCCGACGATGTGCAGGTGAAGTTCAAGTTCGCCCTCACCGGTGTGAACAAGCTCTGATCCGCACCGTTCTCTGAATCCCGTCTGTTTTCTTTTTCCACCCATTCCCAACAGGAGTTTTCAACCATGCGTATTTCGATGATCGCCCTGGCCGCTGCGGCCGCCCTCTCTGCCGGCCTGGCCCAGGCTGAAACCGCCACCTACGGCATTGACCCGACCCACACCTTCGCGACCTTCGAAATCAGCCACTTCGGTGCTGCTGTGAACCGTGGCCGCTTCGACAAGAAGGAAGGCTCCGTGCAGCTGGACAAGGCCGCCAAGACCGGCAAGGTCGAGATCACCTTCGACGCCACCTCGATCAACAGCGGCACCGCCGCCTTCGACAAGCACCTGCAAAGCGCCGACCTGTTCAACGCACCGCAGTTCCCCACCTTCAAGTTCGTGGGTGACAAGTTCACTTTCGACGGCGACAAGGTGACCAGCGTGGCCGGCAACCTGACCCTGCTGGGCAAGACCGCCCCCCTGACCCTGACCGCCAAGCAGTTCAACTGCTACCAAAGCCCCATGCTCAAGCGTGAAGTGTGCGGCGGCGACTTCGAAGCCACCATCGACCGCACCCAATGGGGCATGAACTACGGCATCGACTGGGGCTTCCCGAAGAACGTGCACCTGGTGGTGCAAGTCGAAGCCGTCAAGCAGTAAACGGCCTGCGGGCCTGGCCAAGTCGCCAAGGCCTGTCTGAACCCGCCGCCGCCGCCCACCGGGCCTCGGCGGCTTTTTTGCGCCTGCCGGGCGCTGGCACCACCTCAGCGCACCGCCACCAACAACTGGACAAAGGTCTGCAGCCGGGCGCTGCTCTCGACACCGATGGCGGTGAACTCCAGCCCGGCGCGCCAACGCCCCTCGCAGGGGCGGCACTTGACCACCTTGGCGTACACATCGCTGACCGTGAAATCGACCAGCAGCAGGGGGAACTCCAGCTTCAGCTCGGCAAAGGGCTCCAGCGGCTGGTCCAGTTCGATCTGCAGACCGTAGTAGCCCACGTCGATGATCACGGCAGGCAAGTGCGACGGCAGTACCACCTTGTGCTGCAGCTCCTGCATCGTGCAGGGCAGACGCACCTCCACACGGTGGCTGCGCCGCACTTCGGCACGTGGCACATGCAGCCCGCGCGACGGGATGGCCACCACCTCGCGCACACGCACGGCTTCGCTCTTGCCCTTGACATGCACCTCCATGGGGCCGGAGGCCTCCACCAGGTGCGCGCAGCGCTGGTAGGTGTGCTCGCTGACCAGCACCTGCCCGCGCAGGCTGAAGGACTCGATGCGCGAGGCCAGATTGACCTCGTCTCCGATCACCGTGTACTGAGAGTAGGCGGCCGAACCAAAGCGGCCCGCAATCACCTGCCCCGTGTTGATGCCAATGCCCATGTACAGTTCGGGCAGGCCCTGAGGTGGGCCCTCCCGGTTGAGCTCGGCCATGGCGAGTTGCATCTCGACCGCACACACCAGGGCCCTTTCCACGTCGTCCGGGCGCCCTTGCGGCGCCCCGAACAAGGCCATCACCGAGTCGCCCATGAACTTGTCGATGGTGCCACCGTGACGCAGGATCACCTCACTGAGCACCGCCAGGCAACGGTTCAGCAAGGCAATGATCACGCCTGCAGGCTGGGTGGCCGTGAGCGCCGTGAAGCCACGCAGATCAGCCAGCAACACGGTGACCTCTCGCTGGTGCACCGGGTCGCTCCAGGGGGCCTGCACGCCATGGGCGGTGAGCGCCAGCAATTCGGACAGGCCGCCAGCGCTCAGCACCTGCCCGGTGTCGCGTCGCACCAATGCCTGCACGCGCAAGGCCTGGGCCGAGGTGTCGATTTCGATCCTGTCCATCTGCTCTGCCTTGCTCAAAATCGCCAGCCCGTGGACAGGCGCCACATGTTCTGGCTGCTGAAGTTGACATTCGGATCCCAGGCCAGGTGCACAAAGGTGCGCGCCCCGTCCAACCCCAGCGACCAACCCAGGCGCCGGATGCCCTGCCCGTCTACCAGGCCCGTCTTGCGCAGCACATCCACCGTCAGCCGCAGGCCATCGCCCACGGGGCCGCGGTAGACCAGGTGCATGTGCTGCTGGTCGGGGTTCTGCCGGTTGTCGCGCACCACCAGCACCGACAGCGATTGCGCTTCTGTCGGGTGGTAGCCCGCCCACAGCATCCAGGCATCGTTGGGGTCGAAATTGAGGTTCACATAGGGGCGCAGATTGGTGCGGCCCAGGCCCGCGCCCGCCACCCAGCGCTCACCCCGCTCCAGGCCCAGGCTGCCGCCCGCAAAGCCGCCCGAGGCCAGTTGCAAAGAGGGTTGCAGGCGCCAGCCCCCGGGCAGCGGCACCGAGCGGTCCCAACCGCCCCGCCACTGCGTGCCCTGACCCTCGGCCTGGTAGCGCCCCAGCCAGACATTGCCGCTGCCGTAGCCGTAACGCAGGTTCAGATCGGCACCGGTGCTGGCGGGCAGTCCCCCCCCTTGCATCGGGTACAAGCCGAAGGTGAGTTTGTAGGGGTGATCCGGCGCCGCAGCCGGGTTGACCGCAGGCTCGGCAGCAGCGGCAGTGCTTTGATCGGCCCAAGCCGTGCCCACCAGGCTGTTGAGCCCCATGGACGCCACGATCAGCCCAGCGCCCCAACCAGCGAAAAGGCGCACACCCGAGACTTTGGGCCGCGCCAGCCGATGATCCGTGACGATCGAGTTCATAGGATCGCAATTATGGGACCGGATCCACCGGCCAGCGGTCCTCAGCGGCATTCCCATCCCGTCCGATCCTCCCAAAGCCCCGCGAAACCGGGGGCAGACCCCAAGCAAAACATGCTGCCATGACGTGGTCGTGACGTCCGTGACCTGCCCAGGTCGGCGGGAGGCGCGGCAAAAATGCCCGCCAGACAGCCATCGCGGCGCCACGCTGGCCAAGGGCGGCACGGTCGCTTCATTTTCAATAGCAGGTGCTGTTCAGTGCGTCGGCACGGGCCCAGCCATGCGAATCTGCGCAGCCGCTGGGGATATGGGCTGACGGGCCGCTAAAATCGGCCTCATCCTGCAACAGTCTCCAACGGCACCCCAGGGTGCCGTTTCCATTTGCCACGCCATGAGCGACACCATTCAACAGCCCGGGCTGAACAGCCTTTCGAAATCCTTTGAACCTGCTGCCATCGAGGCCCAGTGGGGCCCCGAATGGGAAAAGCGCGGCTACGGTGCCGCCGGCTTCCGCGGCACCGGCGCGGCCCAGGCCGACGCCCCCTCGTTCGCCATCCAGCTGCCGCCGCCCAACGTGACCGGCACGCTGCACATGGGCCACGCGTTCAACCAGACCATCATGGACAGCCTCACGCGCTACCACCGCATGAAGGGCTTCAACACCGTCTGGGTGCCCGGCACCGACCATGCGGGCATCGCCACCCAGATCGTGGTGGAGCGCCAGCTGCAAGAGCAAAAGCTCAGCCGCCATGACCTGGGCCGCAAGAACTTCGTCAGCAAGGTGTGGGAGTGGAAGGAGAAATCCGGCAACACCATCACCACCCAGATGCGCCGCATGGGCGACAGCGTGGACTGGAGCCGCGAGTACTTCACCATGGACGACAAGCTCTCCAGCGTGGTGACCGACACCTTTGTGCGCCTGTACGAGCAAGGCCTGATCTACCGCGGCAAGCGCCTGGTCAACTGGGACCCGGTGCTGATGTCGGCCGTGTCCGACCTCGAGGTGGAAAGCGAAGAAGAAGACGGCAGCCTGTGGCACATCGCCTACCCGCTGGCCGATGGCTCGGGCAGCCTGACCGTGGCCACCACCCGCCCTGAAACCCTGCTGGGTGACGTGGCCGTGATGGTGCACCCCGAAGACGAACGTTACACCGCCCTGATCGGCAAAATGGTCAAGCTGCCGCTGACCGACCGCGAGATCCCGGTGATTGCCGACGACTACGTGGACCGTGAGTTCGGCACCGGCGTGGTCAAGGTGACCCCGGCGCACGACCAGAACGACTACGCCGTGGGCCAGCGCCACGGCCTGCCGATGATCTGCGTGCTGACGCTCGAGGCCAAGATCAACGAGAATGCCCCCGCCAAGTACCAGGGCCTGGACCGCTTTGTGGCCCGCAAGGCCGTGGTGGCCGACCTGGAAGCCGCCGGCGCCCTGGTCGAGGTGAAAAAGCACAAGCTGATGGTGCCGCGCTGCACCCGCACCGGCCAAGTCATTGAGCCGATGTTGACTGACCAATGGTTCGTGGCCATGAGCAAGGTCAGCGAGCAAGACCCCACCGGCAAATCGATCGCTCAGAAGGCCATCGACGCCGTGGCCAGCGGCGAGGTCAAGTTTGTGCCCGAGAACTGGGTCAACACCTACAACCAGTGGATGAACAACATCCAGGACTGGTGCATCAGCCGCCAACTGTGGTGGGGCCACCAGATCCCGGCCTGGTACGACGAAGACGGCCAGGTGATCGTGGCCCGCAACGAAGCCGAAGCCCAGGCCAAGGCCCCGGGCAAGACGCTGCGCCGCGATGAAGACGTGCTGGACACCTGGTATTCATCCGCCCTGGTGCCCTTCAGCACCATGGGCTGGCCCGAACAGACCGATTCGGCCACCGACGACTTCAACCTGTACCTGCCCAGCACCGTGCTGGTGACGGGCTACGACATCATCTTCTTCTGGGTGGCCCGGATGATCATGATGACCACCCACTTCACGGGCCGGGTGCCCTTCAAGCACGTGTACATCCACGGCCTGGTGCGCGATGCGCAGGGCAAGAAGATGAGCAAGTCTGAAGGCAATGTGCTCGATCCGGTGGACCTGATCGACGGCATCTCGCTGGAGCCCCTGCTGGAGAAACGCACCACCGGGCTGCGCAAGCCCGAAACCGCGCCCCAGGTGCGCAAGAACACGCAAAAAGAGTTCCCCGAAGGCATTCCAGCCTACGGCGCCGATGCGCTGCGCTTCACCTTTGCCGCGCTGGCCTCGCTGGGGCGCAGCATCAACTTCGACAGCAAGCGCTGCGAGGGCTACCGCAACTTCTGCAACAAGCTCTGGAACGCCACCCGCTTCGTGCTGATGAACTGCGAAGGCCACGACTGCGGCCTGCTGGAGCACACCAAGGCCGACTGCGCCGTGGGGGGCAAGGCCCATGGCTACATGAGCTTCAGCCAGCCCGACCGCTGGATTGCCTCGGTGTTGCAACAGGTTGAGGCCGATGTGGCCAAGGGTTTCGAGGAATACCGCCTCGACAACGTGGCCAACCGCCTGTACGACTTCGTCTGGAACGAATTTTGCGACTGGTACCTGGAAATTGCCAAAGTGCAGATCCAGACCGGTGATGAAGCACAACAACGGGGCACCCGTCGCACGCTGATTCGCACACTGGAAGCCATCCTGCGCCTGGCCCACCCCATCATTCCTTTCATCACCGAAGAACTGTGGCAAATCGTGGCCCCCGTGGCCGGCCTGAAGGGCGAATCGATCAGTGTGGCGCGCTACCCCGAGTCGCAGCCCGCCAAGATCGACCCGGCTGCCATCGCGCATGTGGAGCGCCTGAAGGCCCTGGTGGACGCCTGCCGCAATCTGCGTGGCGAACTGGGTGTGTCGCCCGCCACCCGCCTGCCCTTGCTGGCTGTGGCCAGCCAGCCCGACGAAGCCACCTTCCTGCAACAATCGGCCGCCATACTGCAGGCGCTGGCCAAATTGAGCGAGGTGAAGCTGTTTGCCACCGAAGCCGAATGGGCCGAAGCCGCCCAGGCAGCCCCGGTCGCAGTGGTGGGCCAGGCCCGGGTGTGCCTGTTCGTGGAAATCGACGTGGCTGCCGAGAAGGCCCGCCTGGCCAAGGAGGCAGCGCGCCTCGCAGGCGAGATTGCCAAGGCCCAAGGCAAGTTGTCGAACGAAGCCTTTGTGGCCAAGGCCCCACCGGCAGTGATTGAACAAGAGAAAAAGCGGGTAGCCGACTTCTCAACCAAGTTGGCTGGCATCGAAGATCAACTCAGGAGGATGAAATAAATGAATATCAAGCAGACTGTTCGCAAAGCGGTGTTTCCGGTCGCAGGACTGGGCACGCGTTTTCTGCCGGCCACCAAGGCCAGCCCCAAGGAAATGCTGCCCGTGGTCGACAAGCCACTGATCCAGTACGCGGTTGAAGAGGCCCATGCCGCCGGCATCGACCACATGATCTTCGTCACGGGTCGCAGCAAGCGCGCCATCGAAGACCACTTTGACACCGCCTACGAACTCGAAGCCGAGCTCGAAGCCGCCCACAAGACCGAGATGCTGGCCCGGCTGCGCGAACTGCGCCCCGAGGGCATGACCTTCTCGTATGTGCGCCAGCCCCGCTCCATGGGCCTGGGACACGCCGTTCTGTGCGCCGCCCACCTGGTAGGCAATGAGCCTTTTGCGGTGCTGCTGGCCGACGACCTGATGTCCGCCTCAGCCGGCGGCGAACCTGTGATGGCCCAGATGACGCGCCAGTTTGCCAAGCTGGGTCGCTCGATTCTGGCGGTGCAGGAAGTGCCTCTGGAACACGTGCGCCGCTATGGCATCGTGGTGGGCGAGCCCGTGGACGACCGCGTACTCAAGGTCAGCCACATCGTGGAAAAGCCCATGCCCGAAGTGGCACCCTCGCGCATGGGCGTGGCAGGCCGCTACGTGCTGACCCCGGCCATCTTCGACATGCTGGCCAACCAGCCCCGTGGCGCCGGCGGCGAGATCCAGCTGACCGATGCCATCGCCCGCCTGATGACCACCGAGGCCGTGTACGCCTGGCAATACGAAGGCAAGCGCTACGACTGCGGCAGCAAGGAAGGCTTTCTGGAAGCCACGGTGGAACTGGCCTTGCAACACCCCGAAGTGGGCGCCGGTTTCCGCGAATACCTCAAGGGCCTGACGCTCTGAGGCAAAACCCAAGGCCAGGCCTGCGCCTCAAACAAGGCCGGGCCACCCCATAAAAACAGCCACCCGGACTCACGCCCGGGTGGCTGTTTTGCTTGGCGGCGCGCCTGCCTCAGCGGCGGCGCAGCACGTGGATGAATTCTTCGCCCTGGGTCTGCTGCTCGACCAGCTCGTTGCCGGTCTGCTTGGCAAAGGCCTGGAAGTCGCGCGTCGAGCCGGGGTCGGTCGCCACCACCTTGAGCAATTGGCCGCTCAGCATGTCCGTCAGCGCCTTCTTGGCCTTCAGGATGGGCAGCGGGCAGTTCAGGCCACGGGTATCGATTTCTTTGTGGATGTCCATCTGGGTTCCTCAGGTCTTGGGCAATTCTACGCAGGACCGGGCCCGCGGGCCGCCATCCAGGCCGATCATTCTTCGCGCCGTGGAAACTCGATGAAGCGCGGCTCGATGCCGCGCCCCCGCAGCCATTGGGCCAGGGCCAGCCCGGTGCCGGCGGGCC
>Ga0208269_100382_pt1 | contig 22789 bp, 18 predicted proteins | sample LakWasMe88_LOW11_2_FD_183912 | JGI IMG/M metagenome (GOLD analysis project Ga0208269, IMG submission 183912) | Freshwater sediment methanotrophic microbial communities from Lake Washington under simulated oxygen tension - Sediment Metagenome... | ecosystem: Environmental > Aquatic > Freshwater >...
TTCGGTTAGCCGCACTCTGTATTTCTTCGCCAATTGTCCAGCTCCATTTACATTGAAACTGAATATATTGGGGCCTACCAGCCGACATAACAACAATGAATGAGTACTAGCGGCTGTGTGGCGAAGGTCGTGAAAACGGAAATTCTCTATACCGGCAGTTTCCAAGGCTTTAAGCCAGTGCTTTTTGAACTCCAGCGGCTGACTGGGCTTTTTGTTGGAAGGAAAAATCAGGCCGTTGCCGATTTCGCGGTATCGCTTCAATTCGGCCAGTGCCGGGGAGGGGATCGGGCAAACACGCGGCTCGGCGTTCTTGGTCACCGCCAGGTACGCCAGACCTTCATCAAAATCGATGTCGGACCAGCGCAAGCCCATCATTTCACCTTTTCTCATGCCGGTACAGGTCGCCAGGATCACGAGCAGGTACAGCTTCGGCCAGGCGGATTGTTTGCAGACGGCAAAAAGCGCACCGCGTTCGTCGTCCGACAAATAGCGGACGCGCCCGTTGTTCACGCTTTGGCTCGGGACTTTGTGCATCGGGTTAGTCACCAGGTAGCCTTCCCGGACAGCATAGCTCAACGCGCCGCTGATCGAGGTGCGGTGTCGGTTGACAGTGGCGTTCGAACGGGGCTTGTTCAGGTTTTCTGATCTCTGCTTGCCGTTGCCCCGTTTGCAGCTCCCCGCGTGATATTCCTTGAGTTTTTGCCGGAGCAGTGCGGCGGTGATATCGACCAGCTTGTATTTTCCGATCTCGTTGCGCCAGTGCTCCAGCCGGTAAATTTGGTTGATGTCCCGGCCCTGCCATTGCTGCATGTATTCATCGATCAGCTCAGCAAAGGTCATGCTGGCGCCGGCCATACCAAAGGCTTCCATTTGTTCGCTATCTGACTCGATGCGTTTGACCCAGGCGCGCGCGTCGGCCAGCCGGGTAAAGGTTTTGCTTTTAAGGTGGGAACCGTTTTTGTCTTTGATGATGGCGTTATAGACAACGCCTTTAGAGCGGGTAATTTTGCGGATAGTAGCCATAATAAAAAAACTCCATTTCCCCAACGGCGCTGAGCATTAAGGGGATGCGCGTTGCAAATCCGACTAGTGCACTATTTTGTGCATCGTCGCTTTGTTAGCGTGTTTTTTAAGATGGCAAATTGATAAAAAATCCTTATTTATCAATGTTTTTCATGGCGCGCCCGAGAGGATTCGAACCTCTGACCTCGGCCTCCGGAGGGCCGCGCTCTATCCAGCTGAGCTACGGGCGCATGATGAAATGTGACTCAATTTTACAACGTTTTGGTCAATCGGTTTTTGACCGTTACCCTGAACCCTCAAAATCGGCTGACTGCTTCCTCCGGAGGACTGCGCTCTATCCAGCTGAGCTACGGGCGCTTAGAGCCGATTATTATAACCAAATCCTGAAATGATTGCGACAACAATGTTTTCAGGGAGAGAAATGATTACGATGTAATTGCTCTTGCTGCAGCAAAAAATGACTTAGCGTTTTCTTTTTTGACTTCAGGATCCAATTGCTTTTTGCTTGCCCATTCGAGATCGCCCTCGGGCAGTTCGCCCAGAAAACGGCTCGGTTCGCATTCCTCGACTTCGCCGTAGCGCTTCCGGTGCGTGCAGTAGCTGAAGGTTAAGGTGCGCTGGGCGCGGGTGATGCCGACGTAGGCGAGGCGGCGTTCTTCTTCGAGATTGCCGGTTTCGAGGCTGTTTTGGTGCGGCAGGATGTTTTCCTCCATGCCGATCAAAAATACATGTGGAAATTCGAGGCCCTTGGCCGCGTGCAGGGTCATCAGGCTGACCTGGTCGCCGGCCTGTTCCTCGCGGTTGCGGTCCAGCATGTCCATCAGCAGGATTTTCGAGACGATCTCTGACAGCTTAGCGTTGCCGCTTTCTTCCTTCTCGGCCATGCGTTTGAGCCAGTCGAGCAGTTCATACACGTTTTTCAGCTTGCGTTCGGCGGCGTCGCGGCTGTTGTTGTTTTCCTGTAGCCATTGCCGGTAGCCGATTTGGTCGATCATTTGTTCGAGCACCGCGAACTGGTCGCCGCGTTCGACCCGGTCGGCCGTATCGACGATCCAGTCGCGGAATTTTTCGAGACGGTGGGCGGCGTTGTCCTGTAGCTTTTGTTTTAGACCGAATTCGCCGCTGGCCGCGAATAGGCTGATATGGCGCTCGTTCGCGTAGGCGCCGAGTTTTTCGAGCGTGGCGGGGCCGATTTCGCGGCGCGGGGTGTTGATGATGCGCAGGTACGCGGCGTCGTCGTCCGGGTTCACCAGCAGGCGCAGGTAGCCCAGGATGTCCTTGATTTCGGTATAAGCGAAGAACGAGGTGCTGCCGCTGATGAAGTAGGGCACGTTCTGTTCGCGGAGGCACCGTTCGAACAAGCGGGACTGATGATTGCCGCGGTACAGGATCGCATAATCGCCGTAGGAGGCGCCGGTTTTGAATTTGTGATGCACGATCTCGGAGACGACCTGCTGCGCCTCGGTCGTCTCGTCCTTGTGGCTGAGCACGCGCAGCGGGTCGCCGTAGCCGAGCTGGCTCCACAGCCGTTTTTCGAACGCATGCGGATTGTTCGCGATCAACTGGTTCGCGACTTTCAAGATGCGGCCGGTCGAGCGGTAGTTCTGTTCGAGCTTGATCACTTGCAGGCGCGGGTAGTCCTTTTGCAATTGCGCGAGATTCTCCGGCTGCGCGCCGCGCCAGGCATAGATCGACTGGTCGTCGTCGCCGACCACGGTAAAGCGGCCGAGATTGCCCGCGAGCAGGCGCACCAATTCGTATTGGGTGGAATTGGTGTCCTGGTACTCGTCGACCAACAGATAGCGGATCTTGTTTTGCCATTTCTCCCGGATCGCTTGATGTTGCTGGAACAACAAGACCGGAATCAGGATCAGGTCATCGAAATCGGCCGCGTTGTAGGCTTTCAGGCTTTGGACATAGTCCGCGTAGAGCAGGGCGGCGTGATGCTGCTCCTGGGTCGCGCGCGAGAGCGCCTGGTCGGGCGTCACGAAGGCATTTTTCCATTGGCCGATCTGCCAGGCGTAGCGGTCGCACTGGTCGGGATCGAAGCTTTTGGAACTATGTGCGATCAAATTGCGCAGCAGGGTTAGCTTGTCCTGTTCGTCGAACAGGGTCAGGCCGGATTTGTAGCCGAGCGTTTTCGACTCGGCGCGCAGGATGTCGAGTCCCAAGGAATGAAAGGTCGAGACGCGCAGGCCCCGCAATTGCGTATCGTCGAGCAATTTGGACACGCGCGTCTTCATTTCGCGCGCGGCTTTGTTCGTAAAGGTCACCGCGGCGATATGGCGCGCGGGCGTGCCCTGTTTGATCAGATAGGCGATCTTTTCGGTAATCACGCGGGTCTTGCCGCTGCCGGCGCCGGCCAGCACCAGTAACGGGTGGTCGATGGCCTTGACGGCGGCTTGTTGTTGCGGGTTCAGTTTGGTCATGGATCAGTGGGTTTGTTACTTTCCCGGCAGCTCGCCAACGCCTGGAACGTCTGGGCGGGTCGGGCCGACATTGTAGTGGTTCGGGTGGAGGGAAAAAAGCCTGGGGCCTAAAAAATCCGAAATTGCCTTCGGACCGGACGGTTCGAGGGGCCGGAGATTTAAAACTCGCTCCGCGGTTCTTCCCATTCTACGCCGAATTCTTTATTATCTGTTCGGTACTCTTATTAAGAGCCGTCTAAGCCTAACCCTTTCAAGTTTTCTCCCCTTAAACTCGTGTTGCCAGTTGCAAGCCATCAGAGCCATGCTGAATCTATTGATAGTCGAAAGCGGAATCGATAATACCGCGCTGGAAAATGCACTGGCTGACGATAACGTCGAAACGGTCAAAGTTCAATACGCTCCGTCATTCATCGCGCAGGTCAAGGATATGCGGCCTGATGCGATCATTTTCAATCTCGAGACGCCTTCTGACGAGCTCTTGGCGGACCTCTTCATGCTAAACCGGCAATGTCCGTTACCGGTGATCATGTTTGCTACCGACGGCAGCAGTGCAACGATCCATAAGGCGATGCAAGCCGAGGTCAGCGCGTTTGAGGTGAATGGTCTGGATGCCGATCGCCTCCACGGCATCATTCACGTAGCCCTGGCCCGCTTCAAGCATCAACAGGTGCTCAAAAACGCACTGCAGGAAGCGAGAACCCAACTCGAAGACAGAAAACAAATAGACCGCGCGAAAGCCATTTTGATCAATACGCAAAACTTTACCGAAAACGAAGCCTACCATACCCTGAGAAAGCTGGCGATGGATCGGAATATTACGTTAGGTCAGATGGCCAGAAACGTCATTGCGATGGCGGAATTGCTGAAATAGAACGCTGACTTTTAATGAGCCGCCATGAAAACGTTTATCAAAGTGATTGAAATCTGGATTCCCGATAAAGAACGCACCCAACTGGAGTTCGGTTCGGGCCTGTATGGCGGCTTAACCGAGTTTAAGCACGCTAGCGAAAAGCAGCATTTTGCCTATGATGAAGGCTTGCCGGGAAAAGCCTGGGCGGCGCGGCACCCCATCGTGCTGAGCCGATTCGAACAGTCCTACTTTAAACGGACTTCCGCGGCACAAAAAGCCGGGCTGACCTGCGGCATTGCGATACCGATCTTTTCGGGTGATTTTTTATTGGCGGTCGTGGTGTTTCTCTGCGGGGACGATCAGGAGCAGGCAGGAGCGATCGAGGTCTGGAACAATGAAGGGGCCACCGATCATGCGCTGCATGTGCTGGATGGTTATTACGGCTCTCTGACGCAATTTGAAACACAGTCCAGACAGATCGGCCTGCCGAAAGGCCAGGGCATTCCCGGTAGGTCATGGGAGACGGCGATGCCGGTCCTGGTCGAGGATATCGGCAAGGCTACCGAGTATGTCCGCTCCGGCGACGCGCTGAAAGCAGGGATTTCGACGGTTCTCGGGATTCCGTTTGTAAATGGCGATGAGCGGGCTTACGTCATCACTTTTCTTTCCGCGAAATCGACGCCGATTGCGAAGCGTATCCAGATTTGGATGCCCGACGCTGAAGGTAGGCAACTGGTCTGCCGGCAAAGCCATAGCAAAAACAGCAATAACCTCGCGGAAATCTTCGAAACGCTGACGGTCAACAAAGGCGACGGCGCCCTGGGCCGGGTCTGGCTGACCGGCATGCCCTTGATTACCGGAAATCAGGATGAGTCATATAATGAGGAACTGGATGACCTTAGCCGCATGCTGGCGATTCCAGTGATCGAACAAGGCCGATTGAAGGCGATCGTAACGTTTTTGTTTTAGGAACTATCCTGTCCAAAATCTCTGTGCTTAGGCCTAGATGCGCCTGAGCGTTCTCTGATAATCACTGTTCCTACGCTTCCTAGAGAAGTGACCTCTACATAGCCCCGCAATAACTCTTTCTGCGCCAGGCCTATCGTCTTAGGACGAGACCCGGGCGCTGAATTCTGCTGATAATCTCCGCAAAGCCAGCCTTTTGTGGCTTGAAAACAACCTTGTATTAGTTTGGTGCAAAACCGCATCATTAGTGCTCGCTGATAGGGCGGTGAATTTGTTCCTGTTTGCCCGATTTCTCCGGTAAGTCAGGAAAACTAGGCGGCTAATTTATCAAATATATGATTTGCAAATAAAAATATCACAGATAAGTCTTCGATCGGTGTTGGCATAAATTATGCTAAAACTAAACTGAAGACTCTAACGGTGGGGTCAAAATTTTGTGCTCAAAGGTGAGCGATCTGACAAAGGCGTCAGTTACAGCGGATGCGGCATTGCCGGCGTCCAGCTGGAAAGACGTTTTTTGGCCTTAAAATTTACCCCAAGACGAATTTTATGAAACACGGAAAATTTACCTTAACAAAATTAGCCGCCACTTTATCCAAGGCAGCGGTTGCTACGACAATCATCTTCAGTACTTCGGTCTTCGCGGTGACCGAGAATTTGGAAACCGAAACCGTCAAGCTCGGCTTCATCAAACTGACCGATATGGCGCCGCTCGCGGTCGCGTTCGAAAAAGGCTTTTTCGAGGACGAAGGCTTATCCGTGCAAGTGGAAGCGCAAGCGAACTGGAAAGTCGTGCTGGACCGCGTACTGAGCGGCGAACTCGACGGTGCGCATATGCTGGTGTCGCTGCCTTTCGGCGCGGCAATCGGTTATGGCACCAAGGGCGACATTATCAGCGCCTTGACGCTGTCTTCGAACGGCGTTGCGATCTCCGTATCGAATGATGTCTGGAAAGAGATGAAACCGCAGGTGCCGGTCAAGGACGGCAAACCGGTGCATCCGATCAAGGCGGACACGCTGAAGCCGGTACTGGAAAAATATAAAGCGGCCGGCAAACCCTTTAACATGGCGATGACCTTTCCGGTTGGCCCTCACAACTTTAAACTGCGTTACTGGCTGGCGGCCGGCGGCATCAATCCCGGCTACTATTCACCCCCTCAGGATACGTCTGGGCAGATCAATGCCGACGCGCTGCTGTCAGTAACACCGCCGCCGCAAATGCCGGCCACTCTGGATGCCGGTACGATCGTCGGCTTCTGCGTCGGCGAGCCCTGGAACCAACAAGTCGTATTCAAGGGCATCGGGGTGCCGGTGATCGGTGATGTTGAATTAATGAAGAACAGCACCGACAAAATTTTCGGCGTGAATAAAGCCTGGGCCGAGAAACACCCGAATACACACAAGGCGCTGATCAAGGCCTTGATTCGCGCAACGATGTGGCTGGATGCGGAAAACAACAAAAACCGGAAGGAAGCGATCGAAATGCTGTCGCAGAGCCAGTATGTCGGCGCCGATTTCGATGTCATTGCGAACAGCATGAACGGCACCTTCGAATATGAAAAGGGCGACAAGCGTTCACTGCCAGACTTCAACGTGTTCTTCCGTTATTACAGCTCCTACCCTTTTTACAGCGATGCGGTCTGGAACCTGACCCAGATGCGCCGTTGGGGTCAAATCAACGAAGAAAAGCCGGATTCCTGGTATATGGAAGTCGCCAAGAAGGTTTACCGTCCCGACATCTATAAGGCGGCGGCGAAAGAGTTGATCGCCGAAGGCAAGGCCAAGGCCAGCGACTTTCCGAGCGACAGCGAGACCGGCATCAAACCGCCGAGCGCGGACTTTATCGACGGCATCGCCTTCGATGCGACCAAGCCGAATGATTATCTGACCAAATTCCCGATTGGTCTGAAAGGCAAGCAAAAGGTGGCCGGCGGCAAAGTCGTCGAGAAGTGATCTGACCGCTTGATTTGAAAGATTTACCCATGTTGTTCTAGATGTGCCTCTGATGTGTACAACGGATGTCGACTGCGTGCAAGGACGCACATTTTTTTCGGCACAACTCTCCCTAGACCCTTTTTTAAGGCACCCCGGCAGCGGGCGTGATGCAGCGGATTATGAATAATAAACTGATCAAATTTTTGAATATCACCGGCTTGACCTGGTTTATCCCGATCGTCAAAATCGCGGCCGGCGAGAATCCGGTGCCGCAGTTACGGCAGTTATGGTTGATGATCGGCGTGCCGTTCATCGCTTTTCTGTTCTTTCTCGGGTTGTGGAGTTTTTCGGCGGCCCGCGTGAATACCAGTCTCGGCGCGATTCCGGGGCCGGTCTCGGTCTGGCATGAGGCCGGCGGGTTGGTCGACGAGCATTATGCGCAGCGCGAAAAAGAGCGCCAGTATTACGCACGTCAGCAGGAGCGGATCACGCAGGCGGCGGCTGAGCATCCCGACCAGCCGCCGCCGAAGGTGCGCCCGTTCAACGGCAAGGGCACCTATCTGGATCAGATCGGCACCAGCCTTTTCACCGTGTTCACCGGCTTCTTCCTGGCGACCCTGGTCGCGGTGCCGCTCGGCCTCTTATGCGGGATGAGCCCTACGATCAATACCGCGATCAATCCGTTGATCCAGATCTTCAAGCCGGTCTCGCCCCTGGCCTGGTTGCCTATCGTGACTTTGGTCGTTAGTGCTTTGTATGTGACCGATAACGATTCCTGGTTCGAAAAATCGTTCCTGACCTCCGCGATCACGGTCACGCTGTGTTCGCTTTGGCCGACGCTGATCAATACCGCGGTCGGCGTGTCGTCGATCGACAAGGACCTGGTCAATGTCGGCAAGGTGCTGCGGCTGAACTGGAGCACGCAGATCAACAAGATCATCCTGCCGTCCGCGATTCCGTTCATCTTTACCGGCATGCGGCTGTCCTTGGGGGTCGGCTGGATGGTGCTGATCGCGGCCGAGATGCTCGCGCAGAACCCGGGCCTCGGCAAATTCGTCTGGGATGAATTCCAAAACGGCAGTTCGAACTCGCTGGGCCGGATCATGGTCGCGGTGTTCACGATCGGGATCATCGGCTTCATCCTCGATAGGATCATGCAGTCGCTGCAAAATGTCTTCTCGTTCGGACGCTAAGGGGAGGGCGGCATGAATACAGCTAATGCAAAACCGAGTCCTAGCGGCATCGCCTCTTACCCGAAGGATAACGTGGTGGAACTTCCGATGAAAACCCAGGCATCGTCACCCAAAGAGATGAAAGAACCGGCGGCCAAGACGCTGCTCGCGTTGAAAGACGTCTGCAAATCCTACGGCGAAGGCGCGCAGAAGACCTCGATCTTGAAGGACATCAATCTGACGATCCGGGAAGGCGAGTTTATCGCGATCGTCGGCTTTTCGGGCAGCGGCAAAACCACGTTGGTGTCGATCATCGCCGGATTGTGCGGAGTCGACAGCGGCGAGGTGATGAAGCAGGGCAAGCCCATCGTAGCGCCGGGGCCTGACTGCGGCGTGGTGTTTCAAAATTACTCGTTGATGCCTTGGCTGACGGTCTATCAGAACGTCGCGTTGGCGGTCGATCAGATCTTCAAGGAGTGGACGCCCGCACAACGCAAGGCGCACACCGAGAAATACGTGCGCATGGTAAACCTCGGAGCCGCGATGGACAAGAAACCGGCCGAGCTCTCGGGCGGCATGCGGCAAAGGGTCAATGTCGCGCGGGCCCTGGCCGCGAATCCTGACATCTTGTTGCTCGACGAGCCGCTCAGCGCGCTCGATGCGTTGACGCGCGGCAATCTTCAGGACGAGATCCTGCAAATCTGGGATCAGGATAAGAAAACGATGATCCTGATCACGAACGATGTCGATGAGGCGATCTACATGGCCGACCGGGTGATTCCATTGAATCCGGGGCCGGAGGCGACTTTCGGGCCGGGTTTCAAGGTCGACCTCGAACGTCCGCGTGACCGGACCGCGTTGAACCATAACGAGGAATTCAAGCGCCTGCGCGCCGACATCACTCGCTATCTGATGCAGGTCGGCATCGAAAAAAACCAGCAGGGCGGTCAAGACCGGTTGGTGCTGCCGAACGTTCGGCCGAACACCAGCAACGACTGGCAATCGGATGCGTCCGCGCTGAAGCCGGCGCAGGAGGATCTCGGGCAGCCGCGTTATCTGGAATTCTCGCAGGTGTCGAAAATCTATCCGACCCCGGACGGCAACGGCACGGTCAAGGTGGTCGACGGCTTCGACATGAAGCTGAAAAAGGGCGAGTTCATCTCGATCATCGGGCACTCCGGCTGCGGCAAATCGACCGTGTTGTCGATGACCGCCGGGCTGAACGAGATTTCGGACGGCGGCATCATCCTGGATAACCGGGAGATCTATGCCGCCGGTCCCGATCGGGGGGTCGTGTTTCAGGCGCCGAGTCTGTTTCCCTGGCTGACCGCGTTCGAAAACGTGACCCTCGGCGTCGACAAGGTGTATCCGCATGCGACGCAAGCAGAGCGCGACGATATCGTCGAATACTATCTGACCCGAGTCGGACTCGGCGATGCGCTGCATAAAAAGGCCGCCGACATGTCGAACGGCATGCGCCAGCGGGTCGGCATCGCTAGGGCGTTTGCATTGTCGCCCAAACTGCTGCTGCTCGATGAGCCTTTCGGCATGCTGGACTCTTTAACGCGCTGGGAACTGCAAGAAGTGTTGATGGAAGTTTGGGAACGGACGCACGTGACCGCGATCGTCGTGACCCACGATGTCGATGAAGCGATTTTATTGGCCGACCGGGTGGTGATGATGACCAACGGCCCGCACGCCAAAATCGGCAAGATTCAGGACATCGACCTGCCGAGACCGCGCAGCCGCAAGGCCTTGCTGGCCCATCCGGATTATTACCGCTACCGGGAAAGCCTGCTGACCTTCCTTTCAGAATGCGATCACACGCACTAATGCAGACCCATCACAGAAAATCAGGGGGAATCATGTCACATCCAACAGGAAAAATTACCTTTTTGTCGCTATCGTTACTGAGCGGATCTGCTGGCGCGGATGTGACTCAGGAAATCGAGGATGCGCTGAATTTTTATCATTACGGCAATAAGGGAGCGATCAAGGCGGATATCAATTACCGCTGGGAAAACGTCGATCAGGATAAGGGCGGCACGCCGAACCCCAAAACGGCCAACGCGAATACGGCGAGATTCCGCTTGGGGGCTTTGTCACCGAAGCTTTATGACATCCAAGGTTATGCCGAGTTCGAAGGGCTTTGGGCGATGCAGGAGGATTACAACAGCACCCGGAACAAAAACACGCCCTATTCCATCATCGCCGACCCCGAGAAAACCGAACTGAACCAGTTGTGGATCGCTTACAGCGGAATTCCCGATACGATCATCAAGGGCGGCCGGCAACGGATCAAGCTCGACGACGACCGCTACATCGGCAACGTCGGCTGGCGGCAGCTGGAAACAACCTACGATTCGATTCTGGTGACGCATAACAACCAGCAGCTTTTCGGGCTCACGATCAATGCCGGTTATATCGGCAATGTGCAAACCTTTACCTCAACGACCGAGAATATCGAAGCGCCGATCCTGAATATCAATTACAAGGTCGGCGATTACGGCAATCTGGTCGCCTACGGCTATTGGCTGGACTACCAGGATGTGAATCCCGGGCCTGCGGCGGGGCGAAATTTATTCCTGGAAAAATCCAATCAGACCTATGGCATTCGCTTCAACGGCGCGTCGCCGAAGATCATGGACACGGTCAATCTGCTGTATACCGCCGAATGGGCCGACCAGAAGGATTACGGGCACGGACCGACCAAGTATGAAGCCGACCGCTTCAACTTCATGGGCGGCGTCAAGGCGTTCAATGTCAGCGTGATGGGGGCCTGGGAGCAGTTGAACGGCTATGGCGCGAACAAAACCTTCGATACGCCGCTCGGCACGAACCATGCATTCCAGGGCTGGGCGGATATCTTTCTGGTCACGCCGAACAACGGGATTCGCGATTTGTTCGGCACCATTATGGTCGAGTTTCCGCGTTACCAAACGACGATTACCGGCGTCTATCATGACTTCAGCGACGATACCGGAAAAATGGCCTATGGCAAGGAATGGGATTTCATGGTCGTGAAGAAATTCGGCAAGCATTATTCGTTGTTGGCAAAATACGCTAATTACAATGCCGATAGCGGGCTTTCGACCCCGATCAATACCGATACCCAGAAAATCTGGTTTCAAGCGAACGTCAGTTTTTAATCGCTAAACGGTTGCGTCCGGTCATTTTCACTGTTGAGATGACCGGATCGCCGCTGCGGCCGGACTCGAATTCTGTGTTACACTGTGCGTAATCCATAGGATGTAACCCCGAGATTTTCCCGCCGGCCCGATGCCCGAATTACCCGAAGTCGAAACCACCCGCCGCGGCATCGCGCCCGTGATCCAGGGCCTCCATATCCAGCAAGTCATCGTGCGCCAGCCGCGTCTGCGCTGGCCCGTGCCCGAGACTCTTTCTGAATCGCTCAAAGGGCAAAGCATCCGATCGGTCGACCGGCGCGCCAAATATCTGCTGCTGAGCACGGAGCAGGGCACTTTAATCGTGCATCTGGGCATGTCGGGCAGTCTGAGAATCCTGACGGCAGGCCAGGCGCATGGCAAGCATGACCATGTCGATCTGCTTTTTACCGACCGAACGCTGTTGCGCTTCAACGATCCCCGCCGTTTCGGCGCGGTCTTGTGGACCGCCGAACCGGTTTTCGGACATCCCTTGCTGAAAGATTTGGGGCCGGAGCCCTTGAGCGCCGATTTCGATGGCGCGCAGCTGCATGCGCTGGCGCAAAACCGCAAGACGCCGATCAAATCCTTCATCATGGACAGCCATGTCGTGGTCGGCGTCGGCAATATCTATGCGAACGAAGCCCTGTTCAGGGCCGGCATTTTGCCGACCCGGCACGCCGGTAAAATTTCGCTGGCGCGTTATCAACGGTTGGCCGAATGTATACGCCTCGTGCTAGAGGAAGCGATCCGACAGGGCGGCACGACCTTGCGCGACTTTGTGAACGAGGCCGGAAGGCCCGGTTATTTCCAGCAGCAACTGAAGGTTTATGGCCGCGGAGGGCTGCCTTGCCCTGTGTGCGGCGAGTCTCTGGCCGAAATCCGCTTGTCCGGACGTTCGACCGTATTCTGTAAACATTGCCAACGATAGTCTAAACTGAACCGATCGAATGGCCTGACAGTTCGACTCGGTGTGATACAATACTGCCGATTTATGATCGGTTTCACAGGTTTTGCCCGCTAAAACCCGCTATTCTGGGTTATTCTGAACTATCTGTTTTGACTAAAATCTGACTTTTAGTCATAGAATCCATAAATTTTTTATTTTTCGCGAATTAATGTAATGAGAATTCGAGCTCTTAATGCTTTATTGACTTTTGGTTTACTGGCGTCCGGTTCGGCGTTGGCGACAACATACGACCTGCCGGCTAATGGCGATGCAGTCGTGATGGAATACGTGCAGCCCGAAGCGGTTATCCATGCGGAAGAGGATGAAACCTTGCTGGACGTGGCTTTGCGTTACCGATTGGGGCAAGCGGAAATCGTCCGCCTGAATCAAAAGGTCGATCGCTGGCATGTCAAAAAAGGGGAACTCGTTCGCCTGGCCAACCGGCGCATTCTGCCGGATACGCCGCACGAAGGCATTACGCTGAATCTGTCAGAATACCGGATGTATTATTACCCGGCGGGTGGGCGGCAAGTGATGTCGTTTGCGCACGGCATCGGCCGGCAGGACTGGAAGACGCCGCTCGGGAAAACCAAAATTATCAAAAAAGTGAAGGATCCCAGTTGGCATCCGCCGGAGTCGATCCGGCGCGAACATGCCGCGATGGGCGATCCGCTGCCCGAAGTCGTGCCGCCCGGGCCGCACAATCCGCTCGGCGCCTATGCTTTGTACCTGAATCTGCCCGGAGACTACCGGATTCACGGCACCGACATCGACAAGATTTATGGCATCGGCATGCAGATCACGCACGGCTGTGTGCGGATGTATCCTGCAGATATTGAAACGCTATACAGTCAGGCGGGGGTCGGCACGTCGGTTTATATCGTCAAGCAGCCGATCAAGGTCGGCTGGCTCGATAATACCTTGTACATCGAGGCGCACCCCGATCTCGAAGGCGAGGAGATGGGGCAGGATCAGCGTTATGCGGTCGCGCTCGATTTGATCAGGAAGGCAACTGGGGAGGAAATGCCCGATTTCGATCAAAAAGCCCTGAATCAGGCCTTGCATGTGTTGGACGGCGAACCGACGCCGATTTATGAAAGACTGCCGTCTTTGGAACAGGAACAACCGCCGGCAGCAATGCCGAGAGAAGCCGGCCAGGCTTCGCCGGGCGGCTATTATCGCGGTTCCTGAATACAATAAAAAACGCCGGCTTTTTGGGGTCGGCGTGATTCTTGATCTCTCTATGGCCCGGTTGATTCGCTTTTCAATTCGCGCGATAACAGGTTCTGCACCGCGGCGACCGGGGATAAGCCTTCGTATAACACCTTAAAAGTCTGCTCGGTAATCGGCATGTCGATTCCGTGCTTTTTGGCGAGCTGGTAGGTCTCCCTGGCGGCGAGCACGCCTTCGACTTCCTGGCCTATCTCGCGCATCGCCGGTTCCAACGCTTGCCCGCGTCCGAGCGCGATGCCCAGGCGCCGGTTTCTGGACTGGTTATCGGTGCAGGTCAGGATCAGATCGCCGAGTCCTGCCAGGCCCATGAAGGTTTCCTGGTGTCCGCCGAGACGCAGGCCGAGCCGGATGATTTCGGTCAGTCCGCGGGTAATCAGAGCCGCCCGGGTGTTGGCGCCGAAGCCGAGTCCGTCCGCGATGCCCGCCGCGATCGCCATCACGTTTTTGACCGCGCCGCCGACTTCCACGCCGACGATGTCGGTACTGGTATAAGTCCGGAAGCGGTTGCTGTGAAAGAGATGCGTCAACTCATTCGAGAAACTCTCCTGGGGAGAGGCGATCGTAATCGCGGTCGGCAATTCGGCGGCGACCTCATGCGCGAAGGTCGGGCCCGACAGCACGGCGACCTGCGTCTCTGCCGAGAACAGAGACGTCACCAGTTCGTGCAGCAAGGAGCCGTCGTCGGGGTTGAAGCCCTTGGTCGCCCAGGCAATCTTGATGTTGTGCGCCGCAAACGGCTTTAATTGCGCTAGCGTCGCCTTAAAGGCGTGGCTCGGCACCGCGATCAATAACAGATCGGAGAAACCGCCAACCTCGCGTAAGTCGGCCGTGACCGACAAATTGGCCGGGAATGCGGCGCCGGGCAGGTAGTGTTTGTTTTCCCTGTCGCCGGCAAGCACCTCCATATGCTGTTGATGATGCCCCCAGAGCAACACCTCGCAGCCGGTTCTCGCGGCCTGGATCGCCAGCGCGGTTCCCCAGGAACCTGCGCCCAGAATGCCGATTTTTCTTGCCGTCATCGCTTAGTTCAGGCTTTCCTTCGCGGGGGCCGGGGTTTGTACCTGTTGTAAGTGCGATGCATACAGGGCGTCAAAATTGACCGGGGCCAATAAAAGCTGTGGAAAGCCGCCTTTGGCGACCAGGTCGGATACGACTTCGCGAGCGTATGGAAACAGCACGTTCGGGCAGAAGCTGCCGACCATCGGCCCCAATTCCTGCTCGGTGAAACCGGCGATCGTAAAGATGCCGGCCTGGTTCACTTCGACCAGATAGGCGGTGGCGGTGGCGATTTTGACCGTGATCGTCGTGGTCAGCACGATCTCGTACAGGTTTTCATCGATCGTCTCGACGCGAGTGCTCAGGTTGAAATCGACAACCGGTTCCCATTTCTCCATGAAGATTTTCGGCGAGTTCGGAGTCTCAAAAGACAGGTCTTTTGTGTAAATTTTTTGAATCGCGAATTGTTTTTCGACGTTTTGTTGTTCTTCTGCCATGATAGCTTTTAATGAAAGGTGGATTGTATTGACGATTATGCGCCGTCTTGATGGCGGTGCGTTAAAAGACAACGTTCAAAAACGCGGCTTACGGTTGATCCATAATGTGCATTTTACCGGGAGTCGACGCGGCGATTTTAAGGCCGGGCAACTTGCCTAGGATTGCGCTTTTTGCTTGCGGCGAGTGGCTATCGGCAGTTTGTAGTCTTCGGTCCAGGCGTTCATGCCGCCGGTGATCACGAAAATTTGCTCGTAGCCTGTCTTGGCCAGGGTTTTGGCGGCGCTCAGGGAGCGGGTGCCGTTTTGGCAGACGACCAGTATCGGCGCTTTTTTGTCGCGGGTGAGTTTGGGTAATTGCTCGCTCAGTTTACCGAGAGGCGCATTGATTGCGTTTTCAATGTGGCCTTCCACGTACTCTGTCGGTTCGCGGACATCGATGATGTTGATGTCGCTTTCGTTCATCTTCGCGACCGCGTGCATCGGCGTGATCGGGTTGAATTTTTTGAAAGCAGTATCGAACAATTCCTGAATCAACAAATAGGTGACGACCGCCAGGGCGAGCGAATAAACGTAGTGATTAAAAATAAATTCAAAAAGACGTTGCATGGATGGGTAGTTGGTTGAAACAAATGAAAGGTAAACGGGTGAATCAGTGCCGCGTGCAGAAGACTTCGCGCATCATGTTGATCAGTTGCAGTGTCCGGTTGTCGTCGATGTAGTAGTAGACCCGGTTGGCTTCTTTTTTGGAGCCCAGGATGTTTTTTTCACGAAGGATTGCCAGATGCTGCGAGATGTTGCTTTGCGAAGTGCCGACCTGGTCGACGATGTCCTGCACGCTGACCGAATTGGTGCCCAAGACGCACAATATTTTCAGCCGCAAAGGATGTGACATCGCCTTGATACAGCGTGCGGCCCGATTGATATCGTTATCGTCGTATGCCGTGGGTTTGTTAAGCGTATCCATAAATCCGACCTTCAGAAGGTTCTTGTTGCTATTAGAAAAAAGGCGGCTGCAATGAATTATTTTTACACAAGAACTGCCAACGTGTATTAATATAATGGACACTTTGTAGCCTTGTTTTGCGTAATACTTACGCATGAAAGCCTAGTAAGCGGCACTATGATACATTAGTTTCAGCTTTAGAGGGTAATGGATTTGAAACAATCCTACCCCAGTGCAGCCTACCGGGCCGATGGCGGCGCGAATCTCGATTTTTGTGTTTGTGACGGGAGAAATTTTAAAGATGTTGAATCGGCCAAAGCCCTTAGTTTTGTTAATTCTTGACGGCTTCGGGTACTCGCTCGAAAAGGAATATAACGCCATGGACATTCCGCAGTCGGTGGAAATGACAGGTAGATCCTTGCTGGCCGCCCACTAAGCGAGAGATGCGGACAAGGATTGTAACCTGCATCGTTTTGGGGGTGCTGGCGAAGGAATGCGCTGCCGAAGAGGTCACGCTCAAGGGGGACTTGGGCGTGGTCCGATCCGGCATCGCGGTGGTCAAGAAAAAAATACAAGCGATGCTGCTGCAAAAGGAAGCGGTGGCGGATCAACTCGCCGATATCGAAAACCGCTATGGCGAAAGCGCGGCGACGTTGAAAAGGCTGCAAGACGACATCGTGCAAAATCGCCGCCAGATGAAACTGATCCACCAAGACATTGTGCTGCAGAAGGATGAGATCGCCTTGCATCATAAGGCGCTGGCGGCGCAGTTGCGCGCCGACTTCGTAATGAGCCGGACCGGAAAATTGAAGTTGATTCTGAACCATCAGGATCTGGCGAAGGCGAGCCGGATGGTGGTCTATCATGATTATTTGCGCCGGCAGCGGCTGAAGAAGCTGGCGGTCATGCAAAAGTCGGTCGCCGGGCTCGCCGAGCTGGAAAGCCGGCAGCGGGAAGAAGCGATGCTGATGCAGCGCGATGTCGAGAAAAACCGCCTCGAGCAAAGCTCGCTCGAACTGTTGCGGAACGAAAGAAACAAGCTGCTCGCCGAAATCGAGCAGGACTATTCGTCCGGCGAACAGCAGCTCAATCGCCTGAAAGAGAGCGAGAATGAACTGAAGGAACTGATTGATACACAGGCGAAATGGGAGAATCAGCCGGCGGACGATCAGGGGGCGGAAACTCTTGCTACTGATGAGCAGTCTCAGTCGGAAAAGCAGGACGCGGCCAAGGTCGATTTCGAGCGGCTCAAGGGACAATTGCCGTGGCCGGTTTCAGAAAAGGCGGCTTCCAAAGGGATGCAGAGCCTCTGGGACGGCATCCTGATCGAGGCGCCGGAAGGCGCGGAAGTACGCGCGGTGACTCGCGGCAAGGTCGTTTATTCGCAATGGCTGTCCGGTTACGGCTTATTGATGATCCTTGATCACGGCAACGGCTTCATGACCTTGTACGGTTTTAATCAGAGCCTCTATAAAAAGGTCGATGACTGGGTCGAGGCGGGAGAGGTGATCGCGGGCGCGGGGCAAAGCGGCGGGCGGTCGCAGTCGGGTTTATATTTTGGCATTCGCAGGAATGGCAAGCCGGTTGACCCTTTGGCATGGTATCCGGGATAAGCCATGAAAAAAGTTAGCCAGGCAATGGAAACATATTTAGGAATCGAGCAGTTGGGGTAGCAATGCGCATGCAGAAAAAAAAGACATTTTTTATCTTGTCCTTAGGGATCATGTTGGGGGTATTCATCAGCATCGGCGGCAGTGTGCTGGCCGAGCTGAACAAGCCCAACACCGAGAGTGAAACGGAGGCTCTGCCTTTTGAGGAGCTTCGGACATTCACCGAAATTTTCGGGCGGATCAAACGCGATTATGTGGAGCCCGTATCGGACAAAAAGCTGTTGGAAGACGCGGTGCGCGGTATGCTGAGCGGACTCGATCCGCATTCGGCCTATCTGGTGCCCGAGGAATACCAGGAGTTGAAGGAAGGTACAACCGGCCAGTTTGGCGGCCTCGGCATCGAAGTCACGATGGAAAACGGCTTCATCAAGGTCGTATCGCCGATCGACGATACGCCGGCGCAACGGGCCGGGCTGAAAACCGGCGACCTGATCATCCGGCTCGACGACAAGCCGGTCAAGGGCATGAGCCTGGTCGAGGCGGTCAAGACGATGCGCGGCGAGCCGGGCAGCAAGATTGAACTGACCGTGGTTCGGGAAGGCGAGGAAGCGCCGCTCAAATTCACCCTGGCCCGCGACATCATCAAGGTCAAGAGCGTGAAAAACAAGCTGCTGGAAAAAGGCTACGGCTATGTTCGGATCAGCAGTTTCCAATCCGGCACCGGCGAAAGTCTGCTCGACAGTCTGGCGCAATTGAAAAAAGACAATGCGGGCAGTCTGAAAGGTCTGGTGCTCGATCTTCGGAATAACCCCGGCGGGGTCTTGAATGCGGCGGTCGAAGTCAGCGACGCGTTCCTGAAAAGCGGCCTGATCGTTTATACGAAAGGACGGATCGAAAACTCCGAAATGCGTTTCACGGCAGCGGGCGATGACTTGCTGAATGGCGCGCCGATGGTCGTGCTGATCAATGCGGGTTCCGCATCCGCCTCCGAGATTGTCGCGGGTGCGTTGCAGGATCAAAAACGCGCGGTGATCATGGGTGAGAAATCCTTCGGTAAGGGCTCGGTGCAGACGATATTGCCGACCAGTAATGGTGCGGCGGTCAAGCTGACGACCGCGCGCTACTATACGCCTTCCGGTCGATCGATCCAGGCGGAAGGGATCGAGCCCGATATTGCGCTGGCTTCGGTCAAGCTGGAGTCGGTCGAAAAATCGGACTTTACGCCGGTCAAGGAAGCCGACTTGTCGCACCATCTGGAAAACGGCAAGAAGAAGGTTGAAAAGCCAAAAGCAGGCGAGGAGAAGCCGAAGGATGAAAAGCCGAAGGATGATAAGCTGGAAGTCAGCGATTATCCGGTATTCGAAGCCTTGTCCCTGTTGAAAGGCCTGGCGATCATGAAGCACTGATCGGCTTGCACGGCTCGCGGTAAAGCTTAGGTTTTGCCGCGAGCTTTCAGCAGGGCGGCGGTGTCTGGCCTGCTGGACGATTAGATGATGATGCGCTAGACAAAAAAAGCCTTGCCCGGCATGAATGCCGGGCAAGGCTTTTTTGTTGCGGACGCTGCGGATTTAAACGATCGAAGGTTGATATTTGACCGAAAAATCGTGCAAATTTGCGAGGATGCTCGCTAATTGCTCGGCTTTGGCGGGCTTAAACGCATTGACGCCGACTCGCGACAGATAAAAAATCTGGTCCAGCAGATAATGCCCGGTCGCCCGAATTTCGCCCTGATAATGATAGCGGCCACGGAGCAGCCAGGCATGCGAAAACAAGCGTCCATCCGCGAAGTCGGCGAAATCGAGTTCGATCAGATCGATGCGCTTCAGGTCGTCGGCAAGGTCGGCAGTCGCGTCGCTCGCCTGGAGACGCACGCCCACTTTGCCGGGATGCGCGAGCAGGAGTTCGCGGTCGCGCTTCCATCTCGAGAGCGAGACGCTGATGTCGCCGCGGGTCGGTTCGGCGTCATCGGCAAGCGTTGTAAAGGTGTCCTCTATAATGGCTTTGTCTTTAATGATCTGCATAGACTCGTTCTTTGAAAGGGGTAATGCCAACACGTTTTACCATGTCCAAAAATGATTCTTCTTCCTGCCGTTGTTTGACATAAACATCCAGAATCGTCGTGATCGCCTGCGTGACTTCGTCGCGGGCCACCGCGGGTCCCAGACGTTCGCCGATCGCCGCTTCGTTCTCGGAAGAGCCGCCCAGGGTAATTTGATACCATTCAGAGCCTTTCTTATCGACGCCAAGGATGCCGATATGGCCGACGCTTTGGTGCGCACAGCCGTTCATGCAGCCGGACATATTGATCTTCACGTCGCCGATGTCGTGCACATAATCGAGATCGTCGAGCGCTTCGTTGATTTCTTTCGCGACGCCGATCGATCCGGCATTCGCCAGCGAGCAGAAATCCAGGCCGGGGCAGCAGATGATGTCGGTGACCGTACCGATGTTCGGGGTCGCCAGCTTTAAATTCGTCAGCGCCTGCCAGAGGCTAAACAGGTCGGCCTGTTTAATGTCGGCCAGAATCAGGTTTTGCCGGTGCGTGCTGCGAAGCTGTCCGAAGCTGTAGCGATCGGCCAGGTCGGCGACCGCATCCAGTTGCGTATCGGTCATGTCGCCGGGCGGCGAATCGGGCGCTTTCAGTGAAATGAATGCGGCGCGGTAGCCCGGCACACGGTGTGCAGCGGTATTGTATTTGTACCAGGTGGCGAATGCGGGGTTAGCCGATAACTGCGTGGCCAGGCTTTGATCCTGGGCGGCGTCGGTGTCGTAAGCCGGCGGCGTGAAATGGGCCTTGATCGCGGCTATCCGCGCATCGCTCAGTTCCATGCCGTCCTTGATCTGCTGCCATTCCGCTTCGACCAACTCGCTAAACTTGTCGAGACCGGTTTCCTTGACCAGGATCTTGATCCGCGCCTTGTATTTGTTGTCGCGGCGTCCGAATAAATTGTAAATCCGCAGTATCGCTTCGAGATAGGACAACAGGTGCTGCTTGTCGAGGAATGGACGAATCACCTGGCCGATGACCGGGGTGCGGCCGAGGCCGCCGCCGACCAGGATTCTGAAGCCGGTTTCACCTTGGTCATTCTTGACCAGATGCACGCCGATGTCGTGCAATTGCGTCGCCGCGCGATCCAGTTGGGCGCCGCTGACCGCAATCTTGAACTTGCGCGGCAAATAGTCGAATTCGGGATGCAGCGTCGTCCATTGGCGGATGATTTCGCAGTACGGGCGCGGGTCTTCGAGTTCGTCGATCGCGACGCCGGCCAGAGGGTCCGATGTGGTGTTGCGCATGCAGTTGCCGCTGGTCTGGATCGAGTGCATTTGCACGCTGGCCAGTTCGTCCAGAATGTCCGGCACGCGTTCGAGTTCCGGCCAGTTGAACTGGACGTTTTGCCGGGTCGTGAAATGACAGTAGCCTTTATCAAATTCGCGGGCGATATGGGCCAGTTTGCGCAGTTGTTTCGAGTTCAGTAGGCCGTAGGGCACCGCAATCCGAAGCATTGGCGCATGGGTCTGAATATACAACCCATTGCGCAGGCGCAAGGCGCGGAATTGATCTTCTGTCAGTTCGCCTTTCAGAAAATCTTCGGTTTGCCGCCGGTATTGCGCAGCCCTTTCTTCGACAAGGGTCTGGTCTTGTTCGTTGTACTGGTACATAAGGTGGTTAGTGGTTGCTGGTTTAGCGCAGAATTTTTGACCACTAATCATATACGCTGCGTCATAAAATGACAAAGGTTATTCCGAAGTGATAGTATATCGGGTTGAAGACGGCTTTAATCATTTAATTTTTCGATAATAAAAATCATCAATGGGAGGGGTTTTGTGAGGTTTCTTTTTGTTTTGTTGATGACACTGCTGGTGCCAGAGTTTGCGATGGCCGGCGGTATTGAAAGCCTTGGGCTGACCGGGACCGAGCGCGGCATTTATTGCGTGCTGATCTTTTTGATTGCCTATGGCTTTGTGATGGCTGAGGAATTTACGCATTTGCGTAAATCCAAACCGGTCATTTTGGCGGCCGCGATCATCTGGTCGCATGCGGCCATCTTGGCGTCGCAAGCCGGTGTGTCGGTCGATGCGATGCACGAAGCGTTTGAATACAACTTGAAAGAATATGCCGAGTTGATGCTGTTCCTGCTGGTTGCGATGACTTACATCAACGCAATGGCCGAGCGCAACGTGTTCGAGGCCCTGCGTTCCTGGCTGGTCAGACGGCAGTTCGGTTACCGGAAACTGTTTTTGATCACCGGTATCATCACATTCTTCCTGTCCGCGGTCGCCGATAACTTGACCGCGGCGTTGCTGGTCGGCGCGGTGGTGATGGCGGTCGGCGCGGACAACCCGAAATTCGTCAGCATCGGTTTCGTGAATCTGGTTGTCGCCGCGAATGCGGGCGGTGCGTTCTGTCCGTTCGGCGACATTACCACCTTGATGGTATGGCAGGCTGGCTATGCGGAGTTTTTTGACTTCTTCAAGCTGTTCATTCCTTCGGCGGTCAACTACGCAATTCCTGCCGCGGTGATGTATTTTGCGGTGCCTGACGAGCAGCCGAATGCGACTGACGAAGAAGCTGTCGTTCTGAAGCCGGGCGCGATTCAAATTTGCGTGATGTTCCTGTTGACCATCGCGACTGCGGTCAGCTTCAAGCAAGTTCTGCATTTGCCGCCGTTCATGGGCATGATGGCCGGTTTGTCGGTGCTGATGCTCTATGGATACCGGATCAAAAAGAAATTTACCGTCGAAGGCGAAGAAGGTTTCGACATTTTCAACAAGGTCCGTCATGCCGAATGGGATACGCTGCTGTTCTTCTTTGGCGTCGTGTTTGCGGTCGGCGGTTTGGGCTATATCGGCTATCTGGAGCTATTGTCTGGCGCGATGTACGATGGCCTGGGTCAAACGACCGCGAACGTTCTGGTCGGTTTGATTTCGGCTATCGTTGACAACATTCCGGTCATGTTTGCGGTATTGAACATGAATCTGGACATGAGTCTGTATCAATGGCTGCTGGTCACCTTGACGGCC
>Ga0208269_100383_pt1 | contig 22754 bp, 17 predicted proteins | sample LakWasMe88_LOW11_2_FD_183912 | JGI IMG/M metagenome (GOLD analysis project Ga0208269, IMG submission 183912) | Freshwater sediment methanotrophic microbial communities from Lake Washington under simulated oxygen tension - Sediment Metagenome... | ecosystem: Environmental > Aquatic > Freshwater >...
CTGGGGTCATCGCACTCGAGCGCCGGCTGGGCCAGCGCATCTTCGGCCCCGAGGTGGCCCAGCACGGCCTTGAGCGCCGCTGGCAGGCGGGTGGTGCCCACACCGTAGGGCCAGACCTCGGCCAGGCGATGTTCCCCCGGGCCCAAGGGGTGGTCAGCGCGCACATAAAAGCGCCCGATCTGCCGCATCAGCGGCTCGATCTGCAAGGCGGGGTCGGTTGGCAGGTCGCGCACTTCGGCCACAAAGAACTCGATCTCTTCCAGTCGCAGCCGCTCCAGCAGCAAGGCCCAGTTGTTGATCTCGAGCCGCATCCGGATCTGAGGGTAGACCTGGCGCACCTCGGCCACCACCTGCGGACCCAGGGTCACATTGGGCATGGGCCCCATGCCAAAGACCACATCGCCCAGTTGGTGGTCCAGGTAGAGCGCCAGATCGCGCTCCAGGCAGCGGGCCTCGAACAGCAGGCGGCGCGCACGCTCCACCAGAAAGGCACCGGCCGGGGTGGGCCTCACATCGCCGGGTTGGCGCTCGAACAGGCGCAGCCCCAGTTGGGCTTCGATGGCCTGGATGCTGCGGCTGAAGGCCGGCTGGCTCAGGTGCACGCGCTCCGCCGCACGCGCGAAATGACGCTCTTCGGCCAGGGTCAGGACATGGCGGTATTGGTTCAGGTTGATCATGCTCAATGCACCCATCACATCAGGACCATGCAGACAATGCAATAGACACATTAAAACACCGGGCTTACATTCGCGAAAAAACGAATGGAGACCTGCCTGTGACCGCCAACCAATTCCAGAACACACTGATCCTGTGCTTCATGATCGGCTTCGCGCTGATGGAGTTCGTCACCCGACGCTACCAGCGCACGGTGACGGCCAATGCCAACGACACCAAGCTGGAACTGCTGATGTTCCTGAGCCTGCTGGCCATCACCCAGCCCCTGGCCCTGCTGGCCACGGCGAAACTCGGTGCCTGGCTGGCCCCGACCTGGCAGAACCGCCTGGCCGACCTGCCGGGGTGGGCCATGGTGGGCCTGCTGCTGGTGGGCGACGACATGACGCAGTACTGGTGGCACCGGCTGTCGCACTCGCCGCTGATGTGGCCCCTGCACCGGGCCCACCACTCGGCCAGTTACATGAGCATCCGCATCACCTACCGCAACAACTTCTTCTACTACCTGATGATGCCGGGCCTGTGGATCGGGGGCGCCTTGCTGTACCTGGGCGTGGGCGGCATGGTGTATGCCGGCTACATGGTCGTGAAGCTGCTGGTGATCCTGGGCGCCCACTGCGCCTGGCGCTGGGACGAGCCGCTGTACCGCATCCGCGCCCTGCACCCGCTGGCGTGGGTGCTGGAGCGCACCCTCTCCACCCCGGCCACGCACTGGGCCCACCACGCCATCACCAACGAAGACGGCATCGGCCACTACAAGGGCAATTTCGGCAACCTGCTGTTCTTCTGGGACGTGCTGTTCGGCTCGGCCCACATCACCCGGCGCTACCCCGCCCAGGTGGGCCTGATCGATGATCGGCTGTTTGGCGAAGAAAAGTGGCAGCACCAGATGTTCTACCCGGTGCTGCAAAGCCAGCGGGCGCACAGCGCACTGAGGCTGGGTGGCAAGGCTTATGAGGCGCCACCCGCAGCCCAGGAGGCACACTGACACCAGACCACGCAGCGTCCGGCAATGCTGTGTCGATGCGTTGAATCAGCGGCGGCCCACCTGGGTCGCGCTCAGGCGCCGCGCCCCAGGGGCCGCTCCAACTTGATCACAGCGCGACAGCCCAAAGCCTTGGCGTAGCGTTGCACTGTTTGCATCGAAGGCTGGCGCCCGCCACTCTCCAGCCTGGCAACCGTGCTTTGGCTTGTGCCCATGCGCTTGGCCACCTCGGCCTGGGTCAGGCCCGCACGGTGGCGGGCAGCGATGAGCTCTCGCGCCATCTCGAACTCATCCGCCAGCTTGTCATACTCGGCTTGAGCGTCCGCCTCGGCGAGCAAGTTGGATTTGAATTCCTTCAAACTTTTCATATCGCCGCCTCCAATCGGCCCAAAGCCATCTCAATCGCTTTGCGCGGTGTGGCTTGGGTCTTCTTCACAAACACATGCAGCACGATCAGTCTTTGCCCACTGATCGCGGCATAGACGGCCCGAGCAATGCCATCGCGCCCACGCAGCCGCATTTCCCACAGTTTGTTTTCAAGCGGGCGCACGTGCGGCAAGCCGACTTGCTGGGGCCCCAGGTCCTCCAGCAACTCGGCAACCCGCAGGAAGCGGGCCTTCATGTCCGCGGGTAAGGCTCCCAATTCGGGCTCTGCCTGCGGATGAATGACAACGGTCCAAGCGCTCAAATTATATCCTTTTGGGTATTTTTTGAGGTTGCGGTCAACACCTGTGCCAGCAGGCTTGCGTCAGAACCCCGATGAAAAAAGCCTCACGGGACGAAACGTCGCATGAGGCTTAGGGGGCATTTTCAGACTCGGGGCTGCGCGGCGGCCGGAGCCCAGGCCGCATCCCGCCCTGACGGTCAGGGTGGAAGGGCGAAGTGGGGCGGGGCCAGAAGGCCCCTGCCCCTTACTTGCGTGCCGGCGGCAGGTCGGTGCAGCTGCCGTGGGCGGCTTCGGCGCACAGGCCGATGCTTTCGCCCAGCGTGGGGTGAGGGTGGATGGTCTTGCCGATGTCGATCTCGTCGGCGCCCATCTCGATGGCCAGGGCCACCTCGCCGATCATGTCGCCGGCGTGCGTGCCCACGATGCCGCCACCCAGGATGCGGTGGGTTTCAGCGTCGAAAAGCAGCTTGGTGAAGCCTTCGTCGCGGCCGTTGGCAATCGCGCGGCCCGAGGCGCTCCAGGGGAACAGGCCCTTCTTGACCTTGATGCCCTGGGCCTTGGCCTGGTCTTCGGTCAGGCCCACCCAGGCCACTTCGGGGTCGGTGTAGGCAACGCTGGGAATCACGCGGGCATTGAAGGCGGCGCTGGCCAGTTCCTTGTCGCCCTTGAGTTCGCCGGCAATCACCTCGGCCGCCACGTGCGCCTCATGCACCGCCTTGTGCGCCAGCATGGGCTGACCCACGATGTCGCCGATGGCGAAGATGTGCGGCACGTTGGTGCGCATCTGGATGTCGACATTGATGAAACCGCGGTCGGTCACGGCCACGCCGGCCTTGTCGGCGCTGATCTTCTTGCCGTTGGGCGTGCGGCCCACGGCCTGCAGCACCAGGTCGTAGGTCTGCGGTGCCGGGGCGGTGCCGCCCTCTTCGGCCGCGGCAAACGTCACCTCGATGCCTTCGGGCGTGGCCTTGGCCGACACCGTCTTGGTCTTGAGCATGATGTTGTCGAAGCGGTGGGCGTTCATCTTCTGCCAGACCTTGACCAGATCGCGGTCAGCGCCCTGCATCAGGCCGTCCAGCATCTCGACCACGTCCAGGCGCGCGCCCAGGGTGCTGTACACCGTGCCCATTTCGAGGCCGATGATGCCGCCACCCAGGATCAGCATGCGCTTGGGCACTTCCTTCAGGGCCAGCGCACCGGTGCTGTCGACCACGCGCGGATCATCGGGCATGAAAGGCAGGCGCACGGCTTGCGAGCCGGCTGCGATGATGGCGCGCTGGAAGCCGATGGTCTGGCTCTTGCCGGTGCGCACCTGGGCTTCGCCGCTGGTTTCTTCGACCTGCAGCTGGTGGCTGCTGATGAAGTTGCCGTAGCCGCGCACCACGGTCACCTTGCGCATCTTGGCCATGGCCGCCAGGCCACCGGTCAGCTTGCCGATGACCTTTTCCTTGTGGCCGCGCAGCTTGTCGATGTTGACGGTGGGGGCGCCGAAATCAACGCCCAGATCGGCCATGTGGCTGACCTCGTCCATCACCGCCGCCACGTGCAGCAGCGCCTTGGAGGGGATGCAGCCCACGTTCAGGCACACACCGCCCAGGGTGGCGTAGCGCTCGACCAGCACCACCTTGAGGCCCAGGTCGGCAGCACGGAAGGCGGCCGAGTAACCACCGGGGCCGCCACCGATCACGACCACGTCGCAATCGATGTCGTTGCTGCCCGTAGGGGCGGCGGCCACCGGGGCCGGGGCGGCGACTGCGGCCACAGGGGCTGCTGCGGGCGAAGGTGCGGCAGCAGGGGCCGCAGCAGCGGCACCCGCCACTTCGAGCGACAGGATCACCGAACCCTCGGCCACCTTGTCGCCGAGCTTGACCTTGAGTTCCTTCACCACGCCGGCGTGCGACGAGGGGATCTCCATCGAGGCCTTGTCGGACTCGACCGTGATCAGCGATTGTTCGGCCTTGACCGTGTCGCCGGGCTTGACCAGCAGTTCGATGATGGCCACTTCGGAAAAGTCACCGATGTCGGGGACCTTGATGTCTATCAGGCTCATACGGAACCTTTCAATTTGATCGTGAAGATGTTGATGGGCGCGGCCGAGTTGCGGTCGAATTCGCAACTGGCGGCCAGGCCGGCCTCGGCCACCTCGCGGGCCGTCTTGGCCCGGGCGTAGGTGGCGTGCATGGCGCCGAGGGCAAAGCTGCGTCCGGAGCCAATGCCCCAGAACTCCTTGAACTCGAACACCTCGCGGTAGCTGTACAAGCCATAGATGCCGGTTGCGTTGGCAATCAGCACGCTGAACTGGCTCGACTCGTAGGGGTCGTTGTCGTCTTCCTTGGTCTGCAGAAAGAAGGTTTCTTTCAGCAGAGGGTGCAAGCGCGTGAAGGTGTCGAACACCTCTTCGCGGCTGCCCAGACGCAACTGGTCCTTGGGCAAGGCGTTCAGCGCCTTGCGCAGCACCGGGAAATGCGCCACGGTGCCGGCCATGCCGATGTAGCTGGGGCCGCCCATCGCCTCGACCTTGAAGAGTTTTTCGTTCTCTTCAAAGCGCTGCGACAGCCGGGTATCGCCAAAGGTGACCAGGGTATCGGCCGCAATGGCCACCTGCCCACCCTTGCGCACAACGACCACGGTCGTCATGCGCTGGCCCCCTGCCTCATCGGGCACACGCCGGCCTGCCGGGCGCCGCCAGCCCACACCACAGCGTGCGTGGGGTGCCGTGCCATCACAGCAGGACGCGACGGAAGTCGGCCAGGATCTGACCCAGGAAGGCGTTGAAGCGCGCGGCAGCGGCCCCGTCGATCACGCGGTGATCCCAGGTCAGCGACAGCGGCAGCATCAGGCGCGGCTGGAAGGCCTTGCCGTCCCACTTGGGTTCGATCTGGCTCTTGCACACGCCCAGGATCGCCACCTCGGGCGCGTTGATGATGGGCGTGAAGTAACGCCCGCCAATGCCGCCCAGGCTGGAGATGGTGAAGGTGGCACCGCTCATGTCGGCCGGGCCCAGCTTGCCGTCGCGCGCCTTCTTGGCCAGCTCGCCCATTTCCTGGCTGATCTGCAGCACGCCCTTCTTGTCGGCGTCCTTGATCACCGGAACGACCAGGCCGTTCGGGGTGTCGGCGGCAAAACCGATGTGGTAGTACTGCTTGTAGACCAGCGAGTCGCCGTCGAGGCTGCTGTTGAACTCGGGGAACTTCTTGAGCGCGGCCACCGAGGCCTTGATCAGGAAGGCCAGCATGGTCACCTTGACGCCGCTCTTCTCGTTTTCCTTGTTGGTGGAAACGCGGAAGGCTTCGAGGTCGGTGATGTCGGCATCGTCATGGTTGGTGACGGCCGGGATCATGATGGCGTTGCGCAGCAGGTTGGCGCCGCTGATCTTCTTGATGCGACCCAGTTCCTTGCGCTCGATCGGGCCGAACTTGGCAAAGTCGACCTTGGGCCAGGGGATCAGGCCCAACTCGGAGCCACCACCGCCGGTCGAAGCCGGGGCCTTGGCGGCCTGCGCCTTGGTCTGTGCCACACCGGCCATCACGGCCTTGGTGAAGGCTTGCACGTCGGCCGGGGTGATGCGGCCCTTGAGGCCGGTGCCCTTGACCTCTTCCAGCGGCACACCCAGTTCGCGGGCGAACTTGCGCACCGAGGGCGAAGCGTGCGGCAGCGCAGCCGAGGGCGTGCCCGGTTGGTGGGCCGGCACGGCCAGGGCGGCCGGCGCGGCGGCCACGGCAGCCACGGCAGCGGATGCCACCGGAGCAGCAGCAGGTGCGGCCACCGGCGCGGGAGCAGCAGCCGGGGCTGCGGCGCCCGCAGCGCCTTCCAGCACCGCGATCAGGTCACCGATGTTGACCTTGTCGCCAATCTTGACCTTGAGCTCCTTGAGCACGCCGGCATGCGACGAGGGGATCTCCATCGAGGCCTTGTCGGATTCGACCGTGATCAGCGATTGCTCGGCCTTCACGGCGTCGCCCGGCTTGACCAGCAGCTCGATCACGGCCACGTCCTTGAAGTCGCCGATGTCGGGCACCAGCACATTGACCGGGCCGGCGGCCGCCGGGGCGGCCACGGGTGCGGCCACCGGGGCCGGCGCAGCCGCTGCAGGCGCCGGGGCGGCAGCTGCAGGGGCCGCTGCGGCGGGGGCTTCAGCGGCACCTGCCACCTCCAGCGCCACCACCACCGAGCCTTCGGACACCTTGTCGCCGAGCTTGACCTTGATTTCCTTCACCACGCCGGCATGCGACGAGGGGATCTCCATCGAAGCCTTGTCGGATTCGACTGTGATCAGCGACTGCTCGGCCTTGACCGTGTCGCCCACCTTGACCAACAACTCGATGACGCCCACTTCGTCGAAATCACCGATGTCGGGGACCTTGATATCTACCAATGCCATGTTGTGTCTCCTGGCCGTATCAGGCGTACAGCGGGTTGATCTTGTCGGCCTGGATGCCGTACTTGGCAATGGCCTCGGCCACCTTGGCCACCGGCACCGTGCCCTCTTCGCTCAGCGCCTTGAGTGCGGCCACCACGATGTAGTGGCGGTTGATCTCGAAGTGCTCGCGCAGCTTGCTGCGGAAGTCGCTGCGGCCAAAGCCGTCGGTGCCCAGCACCTTGTAGGTGCGGCCCTTGGGGATGAAGGGGCGGATCTGCTCGGCATAGGCCTTCATGTAGTCGGTCGAAGCCACCACCGGGCCGTTGTGTGCCGACAGTTGCTGGGCCACGAACGGCACGCGCGGGGTTTCCAGCGGGTGCAGCAGGTTGAAGCGCTCGGCTTCCTGACCGTCGCGGGTCAGTTCGTTGAAGCTCGGGCAGCTCCAGACGTTGGCGGCCACACCCCAGTCCTTTTCAAGCAGCTCTTGCGCGGCAATGCTTTCGCGCAGGATGGTGCCCGAACCCAGCAGTTGCACGCGCGGGGTCAGCTTGGCGCCTTCCTTGCACAGGTACATGCCCTTGATGATCTGCTCTTCGGTGCCGGGCGTCAGGCCGGGCATCGCGTAGTTCTCGTTCAGCAGGGTCAGGTAGTAGAAGACGTTGTCCTGCTTTTCAACCATGCGCTTCAGGCCATGGTGCAGGATCACGCCCACTTCGTGCGCGAAGGTCGGGTCATAGCTGACGCAGTTCGGGATGGTGCCGGCCAGGATGTGGCTGTGACCGTCTTCGTGCTGCAGGCCTTCGCCGTTCAGCGTGGTACGACCCGAGGTGCCGCCCAGCAGGAAGCCGCGGGCCTGCATGTCGCCCGCCGCCCAGGCCAGGTCGCCGATGCGCTGGAAGCCGAACATCGAGTAGTACACATAGAACGGCACCATGATGCGGTTGCTGGTGCTGTAGCTGGTGGCCGCAGCGATCCAGCTGCTCATGCCGCCGGCTTCGTTGATGCCCTCTTGCAGGATCTGGCCGGCCTTGTCTTCGCGGTAGTACATCACCTGGTCTTTGTCGACCGGGGTGTACTGCTGGCCTGCCGGGTTGTAGATGCCCACTTGGCGGAACAGGCCTTCCATACCGAAGGTACGGGCTTCGTCCACCAGGATCGGCACCACGCGCGGGCCCAGGGCCTGGTCACGCAGCAACTGGGTCAGGAAACGCACATAGGCCTGGGTGGTGGAGATCTCGCGGCCTTCGGCCGTGGGTTCCATCACCGACTTGAACACCTCCAGCGAGGGCACGGTGAACTGCTCGTCGGCCTTGGTGCGGCGGTGCGGCAGGTAACCACCCAGGGCCTTGCGGCGCTCGTGCAGGTACTGCATTTCCGGGGTGTCGTCGGCCGGCTTGTAGAACGGGATGCTCGGCAGATCGCTGTCCGGGATCGGGATGTTGAAGCGGTCGCGGAAGATCTTGATGTCTTCGTCGGTCAGCTTCTTGGTCTGGTGAACGTTGTTCTTGCCTTCACCGGCCTTGCCCATGCCAAAGCCCTTGACGGTCTTGATCAGCAGCACGGTGGGCTGGCCCTTGTGCTTGGTGGCAGCGGCGTAAGCCGCGTAAACCTTCTGCGGATCGTGACCGCCGCGGCGCAGCGCCCAGATCTGCTCGTCGCTCATCTTCGACACCATTTCGAGGGTGCGCGGATCGCGGCCGAAGAAATGCTTGCGCACGTAGGCGCCATCGTTGGCCTTGAACGACTGGTAGTCGCCGTCCAGGGTTTCCATCATGACCTTGCGCAGCGCGCCGTCCTTGTCGCGGGCCAGCAGCGGGTCCCAATCAGAGCCCCACAGCAGCTTGATCACGTTCCAGCCGGCACCGCGGAACTCGCCTTCGAGCTCTTGCACGATCTTGCCGTTGCCACGCACCGGGCCGTCCAGACGCTGCAAGTTGCAGTTGACCACGAAGATCAGGTTGTCGAGCTTTTCGCGCGCGGCCAGGCCGATGGCGCCCAGCGATTCGACTTCGTCCATTTCACCGTCGCCGCAGAACACCCACACCTTGCGGTTTTCGGTGTTGGCGATGCCACGGGCGTGCAGGTACTTCAGGAAACGGGCCTGGTAGATGGCCATCAGCGGGCCCAGGCCCATCGAGACGGTCGGGAACTGCCAGAACTCGGGCATCAGCTTGGGGTGCGGGTAGCTCGACAGGCCCTTGCCGTCCACTTCCTGGCGGAAATGCAGCAGTTGCTCTTCGGTCAAGCGGCCTTCCAGGTAGGCGCGGGCGTACACGCCGGGCGACACGTGGCCCTGGATGTACAGGCAGTCGCCGCCGTGGTTTTCGCTCTCGGCGTGCCAGAAGTGGTTGAAGCCGGCGCCGAACATGTGGGCCAGCGAGGCGAAGGAGCCGATGTGGCCGCCCAGGTCGCCGCCGTCCACCGGGTGGTGGCGGTTGGCCTTGACCACCATGGCCATGGCGTTCCAGCGCATGTAGGCGCGCAGGCGTTCTTCGATTTCGATGTTGCCAGGGCAGCGCTCTTCCTGGTCGGGCTCGATGGTGTTGACATAACCGGTGGTGGCCGAGAACGGCATGTCGATGCTGTGCTCACGCGCGTGTTCGAGCAGTTGCTCAAGCAGGAAGTGGGCGCGCTCTGGGCCCTCAGCTTCGATCACGGCGGACAGGGCGTCCATCCACTCACGGGTTTCTTGGTTGTCCAGGTCTTGTGCCGGGTTGGCAGCAATGCCGGGCACGTGCTCGGGTTGGGCTGACATGCTTGTCTCCTGCTAAAGGGGTTGCGTCATGGTTTTTGACCGGGCGAGTGTCGCATAAAAATGCCACATTTCAAATGATGACCTTCAATTTCGCATTATGAACTTACATGATTTCCACCTCCGATACATGACCTGACACTTGAGCCCCCTCCCCTACACTTGAGGGCATGCAACCGTCTGATTCCGCCGTGCCGTCCAGCGCCGGCAAACTGCGCACCGTCGCCTGGATCCGCCACTGGTGGGGCCAACAGTCCCCCAACCGGCAGGACCGCTTCGCCATGCTGGCCCCGCTGGTGGCCGTGGTGTTGTTTCTGGCCGCCATCGGTTCTGCATTCTGGTACTTGCGCGCCGAAGAAATCGAGCGCGAGCATGAGGCCGTGAAACGAGATGTGGAATACGCCCAACAGCGCCTGCGCCTGCGCCTGCTGGAGCGCCAGGAACAATTGATGCGCCTGGCCCGCGATGTGTCCAACCGCGAGCTCAACCGCAACGACTTCAATGCCCGCGCCGACAACCTGATCAACCAGTACCCCGAACTGCAGACCCTCAGCTGGATCGACGAGAAACGCCGCGTTCGCGCCTCGCGCGCCGCGCCCACCGTGCCCTCCTCACGCCTGCTGACCACGGGCGACACCCTGCGCGCCGGTGAAACCGACGACACCTATGGCCTGACCAAGGACCTGCAGCAGCCCGTCTACTCGCAACCGCTGGGCAGTGAGGATTCGGCCCTGCTGCAACTGCACGTGCCGCTCAATGAGCAAGGCCGCTTTGCCGGCGTGGTGGCGGCCGAGTACTCAGTGGATGGCCTGCTGCGCTATGGCGCCCCCACCGAGGTGCTGGCCAAATACGCCGTGTCGCTGATCGACGCCAAAGGCCAGTTGCTGGCCGGCGCCGTGCTGCCGCCGCACAGCAAGGCCAGCCGCCTGCTGCCCTGGACGGTCAAGGCCAATGAGTTCGAGGTGCCGGTGTCCCCGATCGGCAACAGCCTGCTGCTGCGCGCCCAGGGCTACCGCACCTCGCTGGGCCTGATCGGCAGCGGCCAGTTCTGGCTGGTGGGCGTGCTCAGCGTGATGACGGCCTGGATGCTGATCGCCAACTGGCGCCACACGCGCCGGCGCGTGCGCACGCAAGAGGCCCTGGTGGCCGAGACCAATTTCCGCCGCGCCATGGAAAACTCCATCCTCACCGGCATGCGCGCCATGGACATGGACGGCAAGGTCAGCTACGTGAACGCGGCCTTCTGCCAGATGACGGGCTGGACGGCCCAGGAGCTGGTGGGCCAGACGCCCCCTTTCTCGTACTGGCCCGAAGAAGACCATGCCGCACTCGCTGCGCGACTGCGCGACGAGCTGTCGGGCAAGACCATCCAGGGCGGCTTCCAGGTCAAGGTCAAGCGCAAGAGCGGGGCCCTGTTCGACGCCCGGCTGTATGTGTCGCCCCTGATCGACGCCCACGGCCACCAGACCGGCTGGATGACCTCGATGACCGACATCACCGAGCCCAACCGCATCCGCGAGCAGCTTTCGGCCTCGTACGAGCGCTTCACCATCGTGCTGGAGGCCCTGGACGCCTCGGTGTCGGTGGCCCCGCTGGGCAGCGAAGAGCTGCTGTTTGCCAACAAGCTGTACCGGCTCTGGTTCGGCGCCCACACCGGCGGCCACCTGCAACTGGTGGCCCAGGCTGGCGTGCCCACCACACAGTCGCAGGAGCAGTCGCTCGATGACGTGGACGGTCTGGCCGGCCTGCCCACCGAATCCCTGACCACCGCCCAGGCCGAAAACGCCGAAATCTTCGTGCCTGAACTCGGCAAGTGGCTCGAAGTGCGCTCGCGCTACTTGAACTGGGTGGACGGCCGCCTGGCCCAGATGGTGATCGCCACCGACATCACCCCGCGCCGCCAGGCCGAAGAACAGGCTGCCGCCCAGGCTGAACGGGCCCAGAACGCCAGCCGCCTGATCACCATGGGTGAGATGGCCTCCAGCGTGGCGCACGAACTGAACCAGCCGCTGACCGCCATCAACAACTACTGCAATGGCATGGTCTCGCGCATCAAGGACCAGCAGATCACCGAAGAGGCGCTGCTGGCCGCCCTGGAAAAGACCTCCAAGCAGGCTCAGCGGGCTGGCCAGATCATTCAGCGCATCCGCTCCTTCGTGAAGCGCAGCGAACCCAACCGCACCCTGTCGGACATCAGCGGCATGGTCAGCGAGGCCGTCGAACTGGCCGAGATCGAGCTGCGCCGGCGCAATGTGCGCCTGAGCTACTACGTGGCCGCGCGCCTGCCGCGCCTGCTGGTCGACCCCATCCTGATCGAACAGGTGCTGGTCAACCTCATGAAGAACGCCTCCGAATCCATCGATGCCGCCGATCGGCCCTCCCCTCGGCGCAGCGTGGAGCTGCGCGTGGTGCCGCGCCAGGTGGATGGTCAAAATGCCGTCGAATTCTCGGTGGTCGACACCGGCCAGGGACTGGCCCCCGAGGTCCTGGAGCGGCTGTACGAGGCCTTCTTCTCGACCAAGGCTGAAGGCATGGGCATCGGCCTCAATCTGTGCCGCTCCATCATCGAGTCGCACAGCGGCCGGATGGAGGCTGAGAACCTCTACAATGGCGCGGACATCACAGGTTGCCGGTTTTCCTTCTGGTTACCTGTGTCCCAACAGCCCATTGAGGGCGCTGCACGTTCTGCTGAACAGACAAGGATCCCGGGGTAACGCATGAGTTTGATTCCTAAGAAGGGCACTGTTTACGTTGTTGATGATGACGAAGCCGTCCGTGATTCCCTGCAATGGCTGCTTGAAGGCAAGGACTACCGGGTTCGCTGCTTTGAATCTGCCGAAGCCTTTCTGAGCCGCTACGACCCGCGCGAGGTCGCCTGCCTGATCGTCGACATCCGCATGGGTGGCATGACCGGCCTGGAACTGCAAGACCGCCTGCTGGAACGCCGCTCCCCCCTGCCCATCGTCTTCATCACCGGCCATGGTGACGTGCCCATGGCCGTCAACACCATGAAAAAAGGCGCCATGGATTTCATCCAGAAGCCTTTCAAGGAAGAAGAACTGCTGGGCCTGGTCGAGCGCATGCTCGAACATGCCAAGGGCGCCTTCAGCGAGTACCAGCAGGCTGCCAGCCGCGATGCCCTGCTGTCCAAGCTGACCTCACGTGAAGCCCAGGTGCTCGAACGCATCGTCGCCGGCCGCCTGAACAAGCAGATCGCCGACGACCTGGGCATCAGCATCAAGACGGTCGAGGCCCACCGCGCCAACATCATGGAAAAGCTCAACGCCAACACCGTGGCCGACCTGCTGAAGATCGCGTTGGGACAAAACGCCCCGAAAGCCTGATCACCCCCTTTTTGCTATCAACGTCATAGCCAACTTCGCCCGCCTGAATGCTTCCAGCGGGCGTTTTTACTTGAGAATCCGAAAACATGACCGCACAACTCATCGACGGCAACGCCCTCTCCAAGCAACTGCGCGCCCAGGTGGCCGAACGCGCCAGCGCGCTGAAGACCCAGGGCGTCACACCCGGCCTGGCCGTGGTGCTGGTGGGTGACAACCAGGCCAGCCAGGTGTATGTGCGCAACAAGGTCAAGGCCTGCCAGGACAGCGGCCTGCACTCGGTGCTCGAAAAATACGAAGCCGACATGAGCGAGGCCGAGCTGCTGGCCCGCGTCGAAGCCCTGAACAACGATCCCAGCATCCACGGCATCCTGGTGCAACTGCCGCTGCCGGCACACATCGATGCCCAAAAGGTGATCGAAGCCATCTCGCCTCTGAAAGACGTGGACGGCTTCCACATCGCCAGCGCCGGCGCCCTCATGACCGGCATGCCCGGCTTCTGGCCCTGCACCCCCTATGGCTGCATGAAGATGCTCGAATCCATCGGCTACGACCTCAAGGGCAAGCACGCCGTGGTGATCGGGCGCAGCAACATCGTGGGCAAGCCCATGGCCCTGATGCTGCTGCAGAAGAACGCCACCGTCACCATCTGCCACAGTGCCACTCGCGACCTGAAGGCCCAGACCCTGCAGGCCGACGTGATCGTCGCCGCCGTGGGCAAGCGCAACGTGCTGACCGCCGACATGGTCAAGCCCGGCGCCGTGGTGCTCGACGTGGGCATGAACCGCAATGACGAAGGCAAGCTGTGCGGCGACGTCGACTTCGACGGCGTGCGCGAGGTTGCCAGCCACATCACCCCCGTGCCCGGCGGCGTGGGGCCCATGACCATCACCATGCTTCTCGTCAACACCCTGGAGGCCGCAGAACGTGCGGCCGCAGGGGCTTGAAGCCAGCCCTTTCGGCGCCACCATCCAAAGCATGAGCAATCCACTTCTCGACTTCTCCGACCTGCCCCTGTTCGACCGGATCCAGCCTGACGACGCGGCCCCGGCCATCGACGCGCTGCTCGCCGATGCCAACCAGGCCCTGGAAACCGTCACCGCCCCCGAGTTCCCGGCCGACTGGCTGGCCATCGCGCGGGTGCTGGATGTGGCCACCGAACGCCTGGGCCGGGCCTGGGGCGCCATCAGCCACCTGAACGCCGTGGCCGACACGCCCGAACTGCGCGCCGCGTACAACGAGGCCCTGCCCCGCGTCACCGAGTTCTGGACCCGCCTGGGTGCCGATGAACGCCTGTACGCCAAATACAAGGCCATCGACGTGGCCAGCCTCAACCCCGAGCAGCGCCAGGCCCACCTGAACGCCGTGCGCAACTTCGTGCTCTCCGGTGCCGAACTGCAAGGCGCGGCCCGCGAACGCTTTGCCCAGATCCAGGAACGCCACGCCGAGGTCACCCAGAAGTTCAGCGAGAACGCGCTCGACGCCACCGATGCCTTCGCCTACTACGCCAGCGAAGATGAGCTGGCCGGGGTGCCTGCCGATGTGGTGCAGGCGGCCCGCCAGGGTGCCGAGGCCGAAGGCCAGGCCGGCTACCGCCTCACGCTCAAGATGCCGTGCTACCTGCCGGTGATGCAATACGCCCACAGCAGCGCGCTGCGCGAAAAGCTCTACACCGCCTACGTCACCCGCGCCAGCGAACTGGGCGATGCCCGCTTTGACAACACCCCGCTGATCCGCGAGATCCTGGCCCTGCGCCACGAAGAAGCGCAGTTGCTGGGCTATGCCAACTTTGGCGAGGTGTCCCTGGTGCCCAAGATGGCCCATTCGCCGGCCCAGGTCAGCGAATTCCTGCGCGACCTCAGCCGCAAGGCCCGCCCCTACGCCGAGCAGGATCTGGCCGACATGCGCCAGTTCGCCGCCACCGAGCTGGGCCTGGCCGACCCGCAACCCTGGGACTGGCCGTACATCGGCGAAAAGCTCAAGGAAGCCCGCTACGCCTTCAGCGAACAAGAGGTCAAAGAGTACTTCACGGCACCCAAGGTGCTGGCCGGCCTGTTCAAGATCATCGAAACCCTGTTCGAGGTCAGCATCCGGCGCGACCAGGCCCCGGTGTGGAACCCCGCAGTCGAGTTCTACCGCATCGAACGCCAGGGCCAGTTGGTGGGCCAGTTCTACCTCGACCAACCGGCCCGCACCGGCAAGCGCGGCGGCGCCTGGATGGACGACGTGCGCGCCCGCTGGCTGCGCCCCGACAACGGCCAGCTGCAGACCCCGGTGGCCCACCTGGTGTGCAACTTTGCCTCGGGCGTGGGCGACAAGCCCGCCTTGCTCACGCACGACGACGTGATCACCCTGTTCCATGAATTCGGCCACGGCCTGCACCACCTGCTGACCCAGGTCAGCGAGCGCGACGTGTCGGGCATCAGCGGGGTCGAATGGGATGCCGTCGAGCTGCCCAGCCAGTTCATGGAGAACTTCTGCTGGGAGTGGGACGTGCTGCGCCACATGACCGCCCATGTGGACACGGGCGAGCCCCTGCCGCGCGCCCTGTTCGACAAGATGATCGCCGGCAAGAACTTCCAGAGCGGCCTGGGCACCCTGCGCCAGATCGAGTTCTCGCTGTTCGACATGGAGCTGCACACCCGCGCCGACGCACCCGACGCCTTCATGGACGTGCTGGCCGCGGTGCGCCGTGAGGTTTCCGTGCTGCAGCCGCCGGTGTTCAGCCGCACGGCCCACACCTTCAGCCACATCTTCGCGGGTGGCTATGCCGCCGGCTACTACAGCTACAAGTGGGCCGAGGTGCTGAGCGCCGACGCCTATGCCGCCTTCGAAGAAAGCGTGCTGCCCGACGGCAGCCCCAACCCCGAGACCGGCCGGCGCTACCGCCAGTCCATCCTCGAGGCCGGTGGCAGCCGCCCGGCGATGGAATCGTTCAAGGCATTCCGAGGCCGTGAACCCAGCCTGGATGCGCTGCTGCGCCACCAGGGCATGAACTGAGACCCAGTCCGAGACCGACCCCAGCTAGCTGACCCACCATGGCCGCCCACACCCCAGCCTTCAAGACCTTCACCCCGGCCAAGCAGCTGCGGGTGTCCGCCCCCCTGCTGCTCGGCGCCCTGCTGGCTCTGGGTGCGGGGCTGATGGCGGCCTCGCCCGTGCAGGCCCAGCAGGTCTACCGCATCGTGGGCCCCGACGGCAAGGTCACGTTCTCGGACCGACCGCCCGAAAAGCCTGACGCCAAAGTGGCCACCGTGCGCTCCGCCAGCAGCCAGGCCGAAGCCAATGCCGCCCTGCCACCCGAGCTGCGCCGAGTGGCCAACCAGTACCCGGTTACCCTTTATGTGACCCGGGACTGCGATGTCTGCGGCGCCGCACGCCAGGTGCTGACCAGCCGCGGCATCCCATTTGCCGAAAAGACCATCATTTCCAACGCCGACATCAGCTCGTTCAAGCAGTTGAGCGGCAGCGACACCCTGCCCGCTCTGAGCATCAGCAGCCAGTTCCTGCGCGGATTGCAGGAAAGCGAGTGGAACAGCTACCTGGACGCTGCGGGCTACCCGGCCCAGATCCAGTTGCCCGCCACCTACCGCCGGCCGGCCCCTGAACCGCTGGTACCCGCGGGCGATCCCCCAGCCAAGGCCCCCGGTGACGCAAAACCCAAAGCGAAGCCCGCCCCGGAACTGCCGGTGGCCCCTAGGCGCGCCACCGAGAACAATCCCGCAGGGCTCCAGTTCTGAGCCTGCGCTGTGGGGTCGGCTCAGCAGATTCCAAGCGCATCAGGACGACCTTGGTCAATTGCAGGGCCCTGCAAAACGTGTCAAGGGCTCACGATGCCACTAAACTCGGAGCCCGTCCGTCGTCAGAAATGACCGGTCGGTGCCGCCTCGGCAGGGTCACTGCTGTCGGCTGTCTTCTTCAAGGTTTCTCATGCGCACTTTTCTGCGGGCAATCGCCCTGCTCATGCTCTTCCCCTTGCTGGGCCTGGCCGGCATGGCCTCGGCAGCCCAGGGCCCGGCAGCGGCAGCCCCCTTCCGCATCGGGGTGGCCCCCCACTCCAGTGCCCGGGTGATTCTGGAGATGTACCAGCCCCTGCGCCTGTACCTGGAAAAGGCCCTGGGCCATCCGGTCGAGATCGTGACCGCCCCCGACTTCACCGAATTCGCCCGCCGGGCCATGGCCCAGCAATACGACATCGCCATCACCACCGGCCACCAGGCCCGGCTGCTGCAGACCGACGCCGCCTACCGCCCCCTGCTCACCTACCAGAACGATTTCAAGGCCGTGGCCCTGGTTGGCCCCGACAACGCTTACCGCAACCCGCAAGACCTGAACAACAAGCCCGTGATCGGCCTGTCGGCCAGCTCGCTGGTCACCTTGTGGGGCCAGCACTGGCTGATCCGCAACAGCGTCAGCAACACCACCATGCGCTATGTCAGCGCCTCGGACAGCGTGGGCCAGTTGCTGCTCAAGGGCGAAGGCAGCGTGGGCTTCATGTCGCTGGCGAACTTCCAGAACCTGCAGCCCGCCGTGCGCGACCGCCTGCGCGTGGTGGCTGAAAGCCTGCCCATGGCGGGCCGCGTGTACGTGCTGAACCAGCGCCACGCCAAACGCTACGACGACATCCTGGCGCAACTGCGCGCCTTTGCCGACACCCCCGAAGCCAAGCAGTATTTCAGCCACTACAACCTGGGCGGCTACCGCGCACTGGAACCCCGTGAACTGGTGACCCTGGAGCCCTACGCCAACGAGGTCAGGCTCACCCTCAAGCAGGGCAAATGATGCGCCTGCACCTGCCGTGGCGCACTGTGCGCGGGCGCCTGCTCATGGCCGCCCTGCTGGTCGAGATGGTGATGCTGGCCCTGCTGGTGGGCAACAGCCTGCGCCTGCTGCACGACGCCATGGGCGATCAGGCCCGCGAGCAGGCCGATCAGATCGCTCCCGTGCTGTCGGCAGCTCTGGTGGCTCCGTTGGCCCAATACGACTACGCCACCGTGCAGGCAGTGCTTGATGAGAGCCATGCCATCCATGGCATCGAATACCTGGCGGTGACCGATGCCAGCGGTGAAGTGGTGGCGACCAGCGGCTGGCCCACCGGCAAAGCCCTGCCCCCGGTGACGGGCGACTTCAACCTCGACGCTGACAACAACCCGCCGCGCTACGACATGGCGCTGCCCATCCGCCAGTCGGGCCAGACCCTGGGCAAGCTGCAGTTCGGTCTCGACCTGACCCGCATCCTGGTGGCGCGCAAGCAGCTGGTCACCCAAGGCGTGCTGATTGCGCTGTCCGAGCTGCTGCTGTCCGCGGGCCTGCTGACCCTGCTGGGCCTGTTGATCACACGTCAGCTGTCGGTGCTGACCACCGCCAGCCTGCGCGTGGCCCAGGGCCAACTCACGATGGAGCCCGTGCCCGAGGGCCAGGATGATGTCGGCCGGCTGGGTGCGGCCTTCAACGTGATGTCACGTGCCATTGCCGAGCGGGTGGAGCAACTCACCCGGGCCAATCAGGAGACCGCCGACATCGCCGCCTCGCTGCAAGAGCGCAACCGGGAGCTGGCGCTCAGCCATGCCCAGCTCAGTGCAGAGAATGCCATCCGCCTCAAAACCCAGCAGGAGCTGGAAGACGCTCTGCAACGTGTTGGCGACCGCAACGAGCAGCTCAATGCCATCTTCGAGCTGAGCCCCGATGGCTTCGTGGCCTTCGACAGCCAGCAACGCGTGAAGTACGCCAACCCGGCTTTCCACCGCCTGACCGGCCTCAGCGCCAGCGAGGTGGTGGGCTTGGACGAAGCCTGCTTCTCCGATCGCCTGGCCCAAGCCTGCCAGCCCAAGGCCCGCTTTCCTGGACTGGCTGCATTGCAAGAGCCGCCCAACACCGGGCGCGGCACAGGCCATGGTTCACGCCATCAGATCGAACTGGCCGCCCCCATTCACCGGGTGTTGCAGGTGGCGCTGCGCGAGTCGGCCGCCGAATCGGTGTCGCAGATCCTGTACTTGCGCGACGTGACCCACGAGACCGAGGTGGACCGCATGAAGAGCGAGTTCCTGTCGCACGCGGCCCATGAATTGCGCACCCCCATGGTCAGCATCTTTGGCTACACCGAGTTGATGCTGCACATGCCCTTCAAGGAAGAAAAACGCAAGGAAGTGCTGGGCATCATCTACCGCCAGTCCGAGCTGATGATCGCCATCATCAACGAACTGCTCGACCTGGTGCGCATCGAGGAGCGACGCGGCCAGGACTTCGAATTCCAGGCCGTCGATGCCGATGCGCTCACGCGCCAGGTGGTGATCGATTTCGGCGTGCCCGCCGGCCGGCAAAGCCCGCTGATGCCCGCCGAAACCGGCCCCCTGTGGGTTCGGGCCGACAGCAAGAAGCTGATGCAGGCGGTGCGCAACATCGTCTCCAATGCCTACAAGTACTCGCCCGACGGGGGCGACGTGAGCGTGAGCCTGCTGCAAGCCCACCCCGACCAGCCCGGCCGACTGGGCATCCGGGTGCGTGACCAGGGCCTGGGCATGACGCCTGAGCAAGTGGCCCGCGTGTTCGAGCGCTTCTACCGCGCCGACACCTCAGGCCAGATCCCGGGCACCGGCCTGGGCATGAGCCTGGTCAAGGAGATCATTGAGCTGCACGGCGGCACGGTCGAGGTGCACAGCGAGCCGGGCCAAGGCACCGAAGTCACCCTGTGGGTGCCGGTCACCACAGATCCGGCCCCCGCCCTGCCTCTCACAGCGGCCTGAAACATATGCCCAGAAAAAAGGGCCCCGCATCACGAGGCCCTTTCATTGACAACGCAAATCGCCGTGCCGTTCAAAACCCCAGCACGTGGGGCAGCCAGGTCGAGATGGCCGGCACAAAGGTCAGCAGGATCAGCACAATCAGGTGCGCCAGCAAAAACCAGGGCAGCTCGCGGGTCAGGTCCTTCAAGGGCACCTTGGTGGCCACCGAGGTCACAAACAGCAGCCCGCCCACCGGCGGCGTGATCATGCCCAGCGTCAGGTTGACGATCACCACCATGGCGAAGTGAATCGGGTCGATGCCCAGGGCCGCCGAAATCGGCGCCAGGATGGGCACCAGAATCATCACCCCGGGCAGCGGCTCCATGAAGATGCCGAACAGCAGCAGCAACACGTTCACCGCGATCAGAAAGGTCACCGGCGAGAGGTTCCATCCCACGATGGTCTGCGCCAGCTGCTGCGGCACCCCCTCCACCGTCAGCACCCAGGCAAAGGCGGCCGAAGCCGCCACCACCAGCAGCACCGAGGCCGTCAACAAGGCCGAACGGGCCGCGATGTGGGGCAGCGCCTTCCACTCGAGCGTGCCGTACACCCACTTGCCGCAGACCAGGGCATAGAACACCGCCACCACCGAGGCCTCGGTCGGCGTGAAGATGCCGAAGCGGATACCCACCAGGATCAGCACCACCAGCCCCAGCGCCGGGATGGCCTTGAAACTGTTGACCAGCATCTCGCGGCCCGAGGGCTGCGGCTCACGCGAGCGGTAGTCGCGCTGGCGGCACACGCGCCAGTTCACCACCGCCATGGCCAGCGCAATCAGCAGCCCGGGGATGAAGCCCGCGATGAACAACCCGCCCACCGACACCTGCTCGTCCTGCAGCGCGTAGATGATCATGATGATCGACGGCGGGATGATCGGCCCCACGATGGCCGTGCTGGCCGTCAGCGCTGCCGCATAGGCGCGCGAGTAGCCGGCCTTTTCCATCATCTTCACCATCATCGAGCCCGGGCCGGCCGCATCGGCCAGGGCCGAGCCCGAGATGCCCGAGAACAGCGTCAGCGACAGGATGTTGGCGTAGCCCAGGCCGCCCCGCAGATGCCCCACAAACTGGGCGGCAAAGCGCAACAGCACCGTGGTCAGGGCACCGCCCGACATGATCTCGGCGGCCAGGATGAAAAAGGGCACCGCCATCAGCGGAAAGCTGTCGATGCCGGTGAACATCTCCTTGAAGACGATCAGCTGCGGGTAGCGCCCGCCGACAAACACAGCCAGCGAGGCCGACATGGCCAGCGCAAAGGCCACCGGAAAGCCGAGTGTCATGAAGACCACGGCGGCAATGAAAAGGGTCAAGGTCATGGGTGTTGTCTCCGGCAGTTCACAGCGAGGCCGCGGACTCGGCGTCCATCTCGTCCGACTCTTCAAAGCGGCCTGCCGAGATGTAGCCCCGCGCCACAAACGCCAGGTGCAGCAACATCAGCACAAAGCCGATCGGCATGGCCGTGTAGATGTAGGCAATCGGGATGTCGGTGGCCGCCGTGGTCTGGAACCGCGTGGCCCACACATACAGAATGGAGAAATACGTCATCACCGCACAGAACAAGGCCATGCCCACCACCACCACCGTGCGCAGCAGCCGCGCCAGCGGGGTGCTGACCACCTGATGCAGGTTGTCGATGGCCACATGGCCCCCAAAGCGCAGCACCAGGCCAGCGCCCAGAAAGGTGCCCCAGATCATCAGGTGGCGGGCCACCTCTTCGGCCCAGACGATGGAGTCGCCCGTGGTGTAGCGCAGCACCACGTTGGCAAACACGATGCAGGCCATGACCAGCAGCAACAGAATCAGCACCCAGCGGTTGCAAGCCACCAGGATGCGTTCAAGGCGATTGAACATATGCAATGGAACAGGTGAACACGGCGCCACTGGGGCGCCGTGAGGGTGGAGGGAAACACAGACCCGGGCCGCCCGCGGCGACCCGTCGAGCACGGCTTACTTGGCGTGGCTGATCTCGTCCAGCGTCTTCTGGCCGAACTTGCTGGCGTACTGCTTGTAGGCCGGTGCCAGGGCCGCCTGGAAGGCCGCGCGATCCACCTGGGTCACCACTTGCACGCCGTGCGACTTGATCTCTTCAACGCCCTTCTTCTCGACCTCGTCCACAAACTTGCGCGAGGCCAGCGCGCCGGCCTTGGCACCCTGGGTGAAGGCTGCCTTCTGGGCATCGTTCAAGCTGCCCCAGAAGCCGGGCGACACGATCAGCGCCATCGGGGCGTACACGTGCGAGGTCAGGGTCAGGTGCTTCTGCACCTGCCACAGCTTGGCCGACACAAACACCGAGATCGGGTTCTCCTGGCCATCGATGGTGCCCTGCTGCAGGGCACCGATCACTTCGGGCCAGGCCATGGGGGTGGGCGAAGCGCCCAGGGTGCGGAAGGCCGTGATGTGCACGGGGTTCTCGGTCACACGGATCTTCAGGCCCTTGAGGTCTTCGGGCTTGCTGACCGCCACTTTGTTGTTGCTCAGGTGGCGAAAGCCCTGCTCACCCCAGGCCAGGGCGATCAGGCCGCGGGCCTTGAACTTGCCCAGCAGTTCCTGGCCGAAGCTGCCGTCCAGCACGGCACGGGCATGCGCCGTGTCGCGGAACAGAAAGGGAATATCCACCACACCCACGTCCGGCACAAAGTTGCTCAAGGCGCCTGTGGAAACGATCACCGCCTCGACCGTGCCCAGCTGAAGGCCTTCGATCAGCTCGCGCTCGCCGCCCAGGGCGCTGGAGGGGAATTGCTTGAACTTGAACGCGTTGTTGGTGGCCTTTTCGACCGAGTCAGACCAGGCCTGGGCAGCCGCACCGTAGTGCGAGTTGATGGCCAGCGCGTAACCCAGCTTCACTTCCTTAGCCTGTTGGGCCCAGGCCATGCCAGAGCAGGCCGCCAGGGCCGATGCCACGCAGGTGGACAGAATCGTGCGACGCAGAAACATGGTGTTTATCTCTATGTTGTGAATATGTTAAATAACCTGTAATTGTAGGTTTCACATCCACAAGCATCGGGTCGCACGGGGCTCAACCAGGGCTGGCCCGCCCTTGCCCAAACGACATGGGGCCCATCGTCAATGCAGATTGCAGCCACCAGGCTGCCGGGCTCAGTAGGTCAGGGTTTCCACACCGCGCGGCGTGCCCAACAGGCACACGGCCGCCTTCTGATGGGCAAACACGCCCACCGTCACCACGCCGGGCCACTGG
>Ga0208269_100388_pt1 | contig 22364 bp, 21 predicted proteins | sample LakWasMe88_LOW11_2_FD_183912 | JGI IMG/M metagenome (GOLD analysis project Ga0208269, IMG submission 183912) | Freshwater sediment methanotrophic microbial communities from Lake Washington under simulated oxygen tension - Sediment Metagenome... | ecosystem: Environmental > Aquatic > Freshwater >...
TGAGAAATCCTTGAGAAAATAAAACGATGAAAAATACGAATAAAATCAATGATGCTATTCTATAAAGTAGGATTTTATAGAATAGCCCTGCTTTAAGCAATTTACATGCAAATAAAGCACCTATGGCATGCAGCCCGAGCCAGCCGCACACAGCGCCAGCGCACTAAACTGGTGCGCCAAATTGGTGCATAGTGTAATATCATTAAAAATCTACTTAGGTTCACAAGCTTGGATAAACTTAAAAACTGGCTGAAAGGCTTTGTCCCAGAACGCATTGCCGTTAACCATACCGAACGCCTACGCGCAGGTATTGGCGCTTTTTTCGGTATTTTGTTAACTGGCTTAGTGACCGTTTTAATCGAGGGTGATGCTAGCACCATCCCCTATCTCATTGCCCCGATGGGCGCTTCTGCAGTACTGTTATTCGCCGTACCTTCCAGCCCGTTGGCACAGCCGTGGTCTATTATCGGTGGCAACACCACGGCGGCTTTAATCGGTGTGACCTGCGCTATATGGATTACTTCCCCCGCCGCTGCCGCTGCTGTGGCGGTTAGCCTCTCGATTGTGGCCATGTTTGCGTTAAGATGCATACACCCGCCCAGCGGCGCAGTAGCGCTCACCGCAGTGCTCGGCGGCGCCACTATCCATGCGCAAGGCTATTGGTTTGTGTTGGCACCGGTCGCGCTTAACTCGTTTATCCTATTGCTGGTCGCTATCCTCTTCAACAATGCAACACGCCGCCCTTATCCGCACCTTACGGCAAAAGCCTCTCAGCATTTAACCAAGGATATTCCCGCTGAAATGCGCTTTGGCTTTAATACTGAAGATTTAAACGCCGTACTCAAAGAATATAACCAAGTGCTGGACGTAAGCCGCGATGACTTGCAAAGCTTGTTACAACAAACGGAAATGCACGCTTATCGGCGCCGTTTTGGTGAGATTGTTTGTGCAGACATTATGTCCAAAGATGTGGTCAGCGTAGTGTTCGGCACCTTGCTGGAAGACGCTTGGTTACTCATGCGCCAACATGAAATCAAAGCGCTGCCGGTGATAGACCGTGCGCGGCGCGTGGTGGGTATCATCACCCAGGCCAACTTTATGCAACATGCCAATTTAGAGGTATATGAAGGCTTTGACGCCAAGCTCAAAAACTTTATCCGCAGAACCCATACCTTGTCTTCACACAAGCCAGAAGTGGTCGGTCAAATCATGACTTCACCGGCCGTCACCGCAACAGCAAATATGCATATTATTGAACTGATACCACTCATGTCGCAAACCAAGGTTCACCATCATATTCCCGTGGTGGACGATGAGCGCCGCTTGGTGGGCATGGTGACACAGTCGGATTTAGTTTCTGCGCTGTACCACGGGCGCGTCGCCAACTTACGCACCTTAGGCTTATCCTCTTAACTTCAAGCGATAGCGCAAGCACCCATCTCGGAGTAAGTCATTACCCGGTTGCGCCCGCCCTCTTTGGCGCAATACAGGGCTTTATCCGCGGCAATCACTAAATCGGCAAACTCTAGACCTATCACGCTGGAGTCTGCCACGCCGATACTCACGGTAATATTAAGCCGCTCTTTACCCACAGTTAAGGTAAACTCAGCAAAAGCCAAACGCAGGCGCTCAGCCAAATCTAACGCTTCGCTTTCATTGGTAGAGGTAAGCAGCATGCAGAACTCTTCACCGCCATAACGTGCAAAGTAATCCTCTGCGCGGATAGATTTTTGGGCAATATCGGCTACCGCGCACAACATTTTATCTCCCACCGGGTGCCCATAGCGATCGTTGATAGATTTAAAGAAATCAATATCAATCATCATAATCGCCAAGGCCTCGCCAGTGCGCATGCAACGCGCCCTCAGCCGCACAGCCTCTTCTTCAATCCGCCGGCGGTTAAGCAAGCCAGTAAGCGCATCACGTGACGCCACTTGATAAACGTCAGCAATCAAACGGTGGTTCAACATCAATAACAAACCAAACGATGAGCAAAACTGCAGCAAACAGCCAATTACAAATGGCATGGTATTAATCGGCGTGTTTACATGCAAGCCTATCACCGCATCCGGTGACAGCATTATCACCATTCCGCGCGCCAGCATAGTCACCGCCAGTACAGAGAAACATGCGCCGGCAAACCAATATGCCACCCGCAGCGAAGCCTCCACCTTAACCAGCAACACACGGGCGCATGCCACATAAATCGCGCAAAATATAAAAGAATTAATCGTCGCTCGTGCATGAAAATCTGGATGTATCACGCTAAACCAGGTGTTCAGGCAGAAAATAGCCACGATTAGCGGCACCAGTATGCGCCAACAAACTGGCTGCTGTTTAAAGGTTTGTATCCCGGTTAGTTGCAGGCAAGCTCCCGTTGCAATCAAGGTCACGCCGATTACCGTTGCCCACTCACGCCCAGGCGTGGTTTGCCCGTAAAAATAAGCAAGGCTAAAACCTAAGCTGATACATAGGTTGGCAATCGCCCATTGCCTAACGCCACGTATACTACCTACGCGCAAACCCGCTAATTCAAACAAGCAGAAAAACATAAACGCCAACATGGAAAACATCACCATGACAGTACGTGCATCTAAACCCATGTAAACTCCTAATAACTATCAGTATTATCTATTAATTACTGATATTTAAGAAATTTATCGCATGCTTAATCAACTAAATAATTACGTAAAATCATGATGCTGCATTCATTAAACTACATATGCCTAGGCTGCAACTGTTAGCTATGATGCAAATCATACAAACAGGACATCAATTTTGATGTCACTAAACTAACAGGAGAGTCATTATGTGGACAAAACCAGCAGCAACAGAAATGCGTTTTGGCTTTGAAGTTACCATGTACGTAATGAATAGATAATACGCATCAGCCAGCTATGCCTGGCTAAATAAAAAGCCTGTTCAAATGAGCAGGCTTTTTTAATGTCCAACTAACGTTTAACGCTTAAATCTACGACACATCAACCTGCGATACATTAATGCGCTGCATATCTCTATGCAAAATACCCGCATCCATATACGCCTCGCTACACACTTTAAAGCCAAATTGCTCATAAAACGCTATCGCCTGCACTTGTGCTGATAGTGTGATCACAGGCTGTGCTTGCTGCTGATAATAATCTATCGCCGCCATAAGCAAGGCCGCGCCCACCCCTAAACCACGCCAAGGCTTTAATACCGCCATACGGCCTATACTGCCATCACCTAACAATCTGGCGCAGCCTATAGCCTCGCCTGCAGCGTTGAGCGCTAACAAATATTGCGCCGCCGCATCTAAGCCATCCCACTCCAGTTCAACTGGCACTTTCTGTTCATTGATAAACACAGCTTCACGCACGGCTCTCAGTTGTGGTGCGTGCGTTTGCCAGCTGACTTGCGCTATATTGAAACTATCTTGCAATGTTAACCCCTTGCTAGCGTTGGCAGTAACAGGCATTATGCAACCTTGGTCTTTAATTAATGATTAAGGTTTTATATGCAAAAATACTTAGCAACTGCAGCACGCGTTTTATTATCACAATTATTTTTGGTTCAAGTTGTGGTGCTGATTATTGGTTTTACTAACAATCCTGATGGATATCAACAATATCAAGCTAGTTTAGGTAGCATGGGCTTGCCTGGCATTTTTGCCCCGCTCATTATTTTAGTAAACTGTATTGGTGGCTTAGCTTTATTGCTAGGTTACAAAACCAAAGCCTTTGCTTTAGTCATGGCATTTTATATCGTGGGTTTAACCCTGTTACTCAAATTGCCACTATTGCAATACTTAGCCATTGCTGGCGGTTTGTTGCTATTGCACGCAAACCCAAATACGGCTTGCAGTTTAGATAACTGTAAGAAAAGTGCTTAATTAGCATTTAGCTTAAACCGGCAACACCCAAGCGGCTTAATAAGCCGCTTTTTTTATTCCCACTCCAGCACTGGGTATATCGTATTTACATTGCGTCGGTTGGTAATCTCAAACAGCTGCCAGTTATTACGCTCACTCTCAGCCGCAGTATCCATGGTTTTTTCCATACTGATATTGCGCTTGATGTTAGTGCGTACATCACTCAATAACACGGTTAAATAACGCTCTGCATTGCTTAAAGCAGCTAACCAATCGTTAGTCACCGGGCCATGCCCTGGCACTACCTGTTTTGCCGGGCTGTCCTTCAGCTTGATAATTTCTGCAATTAAGCCCTTAATATCCCCTTCCACCACTGGCGTGCGTGTGACAAATAACAAATCACCAGCAAATAAGGTGCCTGTTTTTCTATCCAGCAAGCTAACATCGGTATTGGTGTGTGCTGGTGGATGCGCGCTTACTACCAGCACCCGATCACCTAAATCAAGCTCCAGCGTGCTGCTGACTGGCAGGGTAGGCTTAACCAAATCACTGCCTTTAGCATCCTCATGTAGCAAGCGCTCATTCAGCTTGGTGTACTGCTCACGCCGCAAATCCATGGCATGGCCTAATTTTTCATGGCCTACAAACTCCGGCTTGGGTTCGCTAGCGGTTTTAGGTAAAAATGCCGCATTGCCGTAAATGTGGTCTGGATGCACATGCGTGTTAACCACGTACAACACCGGTAGCGCAGTTACTTTACGAATCGCCGCATGCAACTGCTCGCCTACTTTCAGGCTGCCACCGCTATCAATCACGGCTACACCCTTACTGCCGACAATAAAGCCTATATTGCAGATGTCACCCTGATAGCCAGTATCAATATCTAAATGCTGCCCATGATGCACATAAACACCCTCAGCCACCGTCTCCAGCGCAAAATTCTCATGCTTAATTTGCGCATGTGTACAGCCCATCAATGAAAATAGGCTCATGGTTATCATTAAAATTCTCATGAATGATTCCTTGCGTTAAAGTTAGCGATTAAAATAAGGCGCTTATGCAATCATTTGTGATGACTACGGTCACAATTAGACGTCAATTGAAGTGTTACTTAGGATATTACTATGAATCAAGATTCTTCACGCTATACAAAACCCGCGGTTATTCTGCACTGGCTAATTGCACTTGTGGTGATTGCCATGTTTGCACTGGGTTGGTACATGACAGAACTGCCTAAAGAGGCGGCCAAGCAAACTGCTTTTGATTTGTTCGATTTAGGTGTTTACACATGGCATCTTGCGGAGGAAGCCAGCCCCAGAAACTTTTACTTTAACCTGCATAAATCAATCGGCGTTACTTTATTAGCATTGATTGCTCTGCGTGTGCTCTGGCGCATTAGCCACCGCCCACCAGCGCTGCTTACTTCATACAAAGCATGGGAAAAGAAACTAGCCACGGGTATGCACCATCTGCTGTATTTATTAATGGTAGCAATGCCAGTGAGCGGCTTAATCATGGCCATGAGCGGCAAGTACGGCGTAAAGTGGTTTGGTATCGACATTATTGCTGGCTTAGATAACAGCACGCTACGTGACATCTTCAAAGAGGCGCATGAGATTATCGGCGTTATCTTTCTAATTGCCATCATTCTGCATATTGTAGGTGCATTAAAACATAAGTTGATTGATAAAGACGGCACCATGAAACGTATGTCTTTTTAATCACATACATTAAGCAATAAAAAAGCCCGCGTGATGCGGGCTTTTTTATTACAGTCGTGCTAATTAGGCTTTCTAGTTGCTATCAAGCTAAGCAACATGCTGGTACCCAGCACCGCTACCACTACCCCCAGTGACACCGCCACCGGGACTTTAAACCATTCTACTATCAACATTTTTGTGCCGATAAAGATTAATACCAGCGCCAAACCAAACTTGAGCAAGTGAAAGCGCTCCGCCATATCCGCCAGTAAGAAATACAAAGCTCGCAAACCTAATATCGCAAAAATATTGGAGGTAAACACGATGAACGGGTCATCGGTAATCGCAAAAATTGCTGGGATACTATCCATCGCAAAAATCACATCCGAAAACTCAATCAATACCAATACCAAGAACATGGGCGTAAACCAGCGTACACCGTTCTGCGTAATCCAAAATTTATCCGCATGAAACTTATCGGTAATACGCATATGTTGGCGCAGCCATTTTAATAATGGGTTAGTCGCTAAGTTAGGCTCATGGTCGGCAAACACAAACATCTTGATACCGGTGATCAATAAAAACGCGCCAAATACGTACAGTACCCAGTGAAACTCAGCAATCAACCAAGCCCCAACCAATATCATTAGTGCACGCAAGATAATCGCGCCTAGCACTCCGTACACCAATATGCGCTTTTGATATTCCAGCGGAACCGCAAAGTAACTGAATATCATCACAAACACAAAGATATTATCCATGGCCAAGGTCTTTTCCAGCAAGTAACCCGTCAGGTACTCCATGGCTCTGGCATCTGCAATCGCTCTGCCACTGGTATGGTCTAGCCACGCCCATAGCGCTGCGCCAAATAACATGGCCAAACTAAACCATACTAGCGACCAAATAAGCGCCTCACGCGCCCCTACCTTGTGTGCGCCTTTGCGGCCTAATGCAAACATATCTATAGCCAGCATCACGATTACAAATACGCCAAATCCTGCCCACATCCACCAAGCACCTACCGACCCTAATTCACCCACGTGTGCCTCTCATTCATACTTCACTATTAATTAATCGGTATTGCTTAAGATAACGCTACCGAACATAAATAAGGCCGAGAAATACCGTTTATATCTCTCAGCCTAGTTTTACTGCATCGGCCACCTTGTTACGGTAGCCGCTTTTACTTATTGTGCTTCACGCAATGCAGCAATACGCTCATCCAAACCTGGGTGGCTAGCAAATAGTTTTGATAACCCACCTTTGCCTGATATACCAAAAGCCGCCATTTGCTCAGGCAATGCTGAAGGCTCGTGCTGTGCCTGTAAGCGTTGCAGCGCTGCAATCATCTTGTTCTTACTTGATAATTTAGCCGCGCCAGCATCCGCTCTAAACTCACGTTGACGTGAGAACCACATCACAATCATCGATGCCAAGATACCCAATACAAATTGCGCAATCATCATGGTGATAAAAAACGCAGGGCCAGTGCCGCGCTCGGTTTTAAACACCACTTTGTCCACAACGTAGCCAATCACACGTGATAAGAACATCACAAACGTATTCACTACACCTTGAATCAAGGTCAGCGTGACCATGTCGCCATTGGCAATGTGTGATACCTCATGCGCCAGTACCGCCTCAGCTTCATCTCGCGTCATGGCATTCAATAAGCCACTTGATACCGCAACTAAAGAGCTGTTTTTAGTCATGCCGGTTGCAAATGCATTCACCTCTGGTGTATCAAAAATAGCCACTTCCGGCATTTTAATACCCACGGCATCTGCTTGCGCACGCACGGTTTTTACCAGCCAGATCTCGGTCGGGGTACGTGGTTCTTCAATCACTACCGCGCCAGACATGCGCTTTGCACTCCATTTAGAAATGGCTAGCGAGATAAACGCACCGCCAAAACCCATAATGGCAGAAAATACCAATAAATTACTCAAGTCCAAACCGTTGGCATTTAAGTATGGCTCTACCCCCAAAATGCGCATGGTGATAGAAAGCACAAACACGATGGCTAAGTTGGTTGCTAGAAAATATAAAATACGTTTCATATGGTCTCCTTCGGTTGAATCAACGCTTAATCAACACCTAGTTGAATTAACACTTAGTTAAATCAAGCATGATTATCATGCTGCTACTTTAGTCTGTTTCTATATTCAATAAAAGCAGAATATTTCTGATTGATTATTCGTTTTTTACGAGCTATTGTTCACCTATATGATTAATTACAAACAATTCCACTACTTTTGGGCGGTGGCAAAAGCTGGCAGCATAGTGAAAGCCAGCAAACAGTTACATTTAACGCCACAAACCATCAGCGGACAAATCGCGATTCTTGAAGCCTCACTAGGTGTTTCATTATTCAGAAAAGTCGGGCGCGGCATCGAGTTGACCGAAACTGGAGAGTTAGCACTCACTTATGCGGACGACATATTTCAAACAGGCAATGCACTAGAGGAAACATTACGCGCAGGCTCCAAAGAACGCTCTCGTTTATTTAGAGTAGGTATTTCCGATGCCGTTCCCAAATCTATCGCCTATCGCTTACTGGCACCGGCAATGTCATTAGCAGAGCCGATTAAAATTATTTGCCGTGAAGGTAAACTAGAGTCTTTACTCGGTGAGCTTGCCATCCATCGTTTAGATTTAGTGCTATCAGATCGACCTATGCCTAGCGAAATTGATATTAAAGGCCGCAGCCAGCAGCTCTTGGAATGTGGCTTAAGCTTTTTTGCCGCACCAGCCCTTATACAATCCGCTGAGCTGGAATTTCCACAACATTTAAGTAGCACGCCGTTACTGGTGCCAGGCGAGGACAGTGCAGTACGTAAACGCCTGATGTCTTGGCTCAATACATTGCGTATTCAGCCACAAATTGTGGGTGAGTTTGACGATAGCGCTCTGATGCGTGCATTTGGCCAGGCTGGCGTTGGAATATTCTGTGCACCGTCCATTATTGCGGATGAGGTGATAACACAACACAACGTGTCAAAAATTGGTGAAACTGATCAAGTGGTTGAGCGCTACTATGCTATTTCAGTTGAACGTAGAGCCAACCACCCTGCAGTTATCGCCATTAATGCCGCATCAGCAGCCATTAGCTAAAACCAAGCCTGACTAGTGTACTCAGCCGTAGCAAAATATGGCTGAGTAAGCTCGGTTAAGTTAAGGGCGATTCGTTGATCACTTGAATTTGGCTTTCTTCACACCAGGCAAGCAATGCTTCATCTGAAGCGCGCTCTTCAAATGCATACCATTTTTCGAGCAAGCCTTGGTATTGCAGCATATCTTTAAAGCGCCTATAGGCGCCTCTCTTGCGAAACAAACTGGCTACAAAGTTGTACTCATGGGGTAATTCTTGATCAATAAATGACAAAGCCAAGCCCTGACCTAGTTTTAACGAATTTTTATGCGGGACTTCTATGTAATTTGATGAAATTTCAAGGTCATGCGGCACCTCTTCTTCCAGCGTCAACACGGTGGATGTCCAGTAAATCGCGCCTGACTCTTTATCGATATAGGCATGATGCTGCGATGGTGAACCTGAGCTCACAAACTCAAATGCATTTCTAATTTCTGCAAAACTTACACTTAGCATTAATCAGTTAACCCTTTGATTTATAGTTAATTTATTCATCATTTTCGCTATCCACGCTAGCCTTTTGAGCTTCTAGTATTCTAGGTAAGTTAATTTCTATCCAATCAACCAGCAGTTCTACCTGTTTTGCCAACTCCTCACCCAGCGGCGTTAATGAATACTCCACATGCGGCGGTACTACCGGATAAGATACTCGCAAAACAAAGCCATCTTGCTCTAATGTTTGCAGAGTTTGTGCCAACATTTTCTCACTCACACCGCTTAGTTTACGGCGTAAATCACTAAACCGATGCATGCTTTGCAATAGCGCAACCAGCACCAGCCCACCCCAGCGATTTGTAACATGTTTCAGTATGTCACGTGATGGGCATTTATCTGAAAATACCTCCCCACGCAGCATGCGCTCAGATAATGTTATTGCTTGTTGTGTTGTCATCATACTTACCTTTTTGTACGTACTTACCAATAGTAAGTATATAGATTATTATGCATTACACCAATTCACTCATCGTACTAGAAAGGTTTTTTTATGATAGTTATTACAGGCGCAACCGGCCAATTGGGCCGTTTAGTGATTGCATCACTTTTAAAAACAATCCCTGCATCCAACATAGTGGCCGCAGTTCGCAACCTTGATAAAGCCAAAGATCTGGCCGATTTAGGCGTTCAAGTACGTTATGCGGATTACAGCCAACCTCAATCATGGGATGCAGCCTTAGCCGGTGCCAGCAAAGTGTTATTGATTTCATCCAGTGAAATCGGCCAACGCTTTTCCCAGCACCGCACCGTGATTGATGCCGCAAAAAGAGCAAATGTTAAGTTATTAGCCTACACCAGCCTCTTACATGCAGATACCTCTCCACTAGGTTTAGCAACAGAACATCAGGCTACCGAACAATATCTTGCAAGCTCTAATGTGCCATTTGTATTATTACGCCATGGCTGGTACACCGAGAACTACACCGGCTCGCTAGCTGCAAGCATTGCCCACGGCGCCTTATACGGATGCGCTGTAGACGGAAAAATTTCCTCAGCCAGCCGTGCAGACTACGCACAAGCAGATGCAACCGTACTCACCACTGAAAATCAGGCAGGGAAAATATATGAATTAGCCGGGGATAGTGCCTACACACTCACGGAACTCGCCGCAGAAGTCTCGCAACAAACCGGAAAAACCATCAACTACGTCAACTTGCCTGAGCAGGAATATCAAGCATTACTGGTCAAGGTTGGCCTGCCAGAGGCCTTTGCGCAACTGCTTGCCGATTCTGACACTGGTGCATCTAAAGGCGCACTCTATGACAACAGCAAACAACTTAGCCAATTAATCGGTAGAGCCACGACCCCATTGAAAGCTAGTGTTGAGGCAGCTATTTAGGCCAATATAGTTGAAATAAGCAATTAATCCAGATTGTAATTAAAAACGGCAACCATTTTGGTTGCCGTTTTTAGCTTAATCGGAAACTTTCGGTTTTCAGATTAAATGTAAATTTACTACAAATTAGACATCCAAATTACCCACACCCAGCGCGTTACTTTCAATAAATGCGCGTCTAGGCTCAACGTTATCGCCCATTAGGGTTGTGAATATCTCGTCTGCGGCAATTGCGTCATCAATTTGCACTTTGAGTAAGCGACGCACGGTTGGATCCATGGTAGTTTCCCATAGCTGCTCCGGATTCATTTCGCCAAGACCTTTATAGCGTTGAATATTCAACGTATTTTTCGCTTCACCTTGCAACCAATCCAGCGCTTGTTTAAACGTAGATACGGTTTGCTCTTTTTCGTTACGTTTAACGATTGCGCCTACACCCACTAAACCATTGAGCATGTTGGATGTTTTGAGTAATTGTCTGTAATCACCACTGCTTAAAAATTCAGCATTAATTACGCAGCATTGCAGGTTGCCATGCACGTATTTATTGACTTCTAAGCGGTAAGCATTGGTTTCTGCGTCAAACGCTACAATCACTTCACTGCCTACTGCGCCGAGGATAGGACGTAATTTCTCGGCAATCGCGTTAGCACTTGCTTCTGTACTTAAATCAATTGCGCCTGCATCCTGAACCGCACGCAGTACACTCTCGTCATACAATGAAGCAATACGGCGTATCACCGCTTCTGTGAGCACAACCTGTTTGGCAATTTCAGATAAAGCTTCATCTTTTAAGATGCCAGCACTAGTTTTAGTGTCTAGCTCTGCATTTTTCAGCGCAGATTGCAGTAGGTAAATATCTAACTCCTGCTCATCTTTGAGGTAACGCTCATCCCTACCCTGTTTTACTTTGTATAACGGTGGTTGCGCAATATAAATGTGGCCACGTTCCACTAGTTCTGTCATTTGACGGTAGAAGAATGTGAGTAACAGAGTACGAATATGCGCACCATCAACGTCCGCATCAGTCATGATAATAATGCGGTGATAACGCAGTTTTTCTGCACTGAAATCAGCCTTACCGATGCTGGTACCCAGCGCGGTAATCAGTGTTGCAATCTCTTGTGAACTCAGTAATTTATCAAAACGTGCTTTTTCTACGTTTAAAATCTTACCTTTTAGCGGCAAAATCGCCTGATTTTTACGATCACGGCCTTGTTTGGCTGAACCGCCCGCAGAGTCACCCTCGACTAGATAAATTTCACAAAGTGCCGGGTCTTTTTCCTGGCAATCTGCCAACTTACCTGGCAGGCCCATGGTATCCATCACCCCTTTACGGCGTGTAATTTCGCGCGCTTTACGTGCAGCCTCTCTGGCACGGGCTGCTTCCACTACTTTACCGCAGATAATTTTTGCATCGGCCGGGTTTTCTTGTAAAAACTCAGCCAATTTTGCAGCAACAACTTCAGAAACCACAGGCTGTACTTCACTAGAAACCAGTTTATCTTTGGTTTGAGATGAGAATTTAGGGTCAGGCACTTTTACTGATAGTACGCAGGTAATCCCCTCACGCATATCATCACCAGTAGTTTCAACTTTTGCTTTTTTAGCCAGTTCACTTTGTTCAATGTACTGGTTTAGAGTACGTGTCATGGCTGTACGTAAGCCAGTTAAGTGCGTACCGCCATCGCGCTGTGGAATATTGTTGGTAAAACATTGCACGGTTTCACTGTAAGAGTCGTTCCATTGCATGGCAACTTCAATGGTCATGCCGTCTTTTTCGCCTGAAGCATAAAAGGTTTTAGGATGCAGCACCGTTTTACTGCGGTTCATATACTCCACAAAACCTTTAATACCGCCGGAATAAGCAAAGTTTTCGCTTTTTCCGGTGCGCTGGTCTATCAACTCAATTTTTACGCCATTATTCAAAAATGACAGCTCGCGAATACGCTTAGCTAAAATTTCAAAGTGATATTCAACCAACATAAAGGTTTCTACTGAGGCTAAAAAGTGCACCTCAGTACCTTTTTTGTCGGTCACGCCAGTTTCAGCTAGTGGTGCAACCGCTTCACCTCGACGAAACTCCATTTGATGCACTTTACCATTACGGTAAATTTTGAGTTTTAGCCAATCTGATAAGGCATTCACTACTGAAACGCCTACACCATGCAAACCGCCTGATACTTTGTACGAGTTTTGGTCAAACTTACCGCCAGCATGCAGTTCCGTCATCACAATTTCAGCGGCGGAGCGTTTTACCGCCTTGATATCGTCATATTTAATATCTGTAGGGATGCCACGGCCATTATCCGCCACGCTTACCGAGTTATCGTGATGAATAATCACTTTAATATCATCGCAATGACCGGCTAATGCTTCATCAATCGCATTATCCAGCACTTCAAACACCATATGGTGCAGACCTGAACCATCTGATGTATCACCGATATACATACCCGGGCGCTTACGTACCGCGTCTAAGCCCTCCAATATTTTAATACTGGATGAATCGTAATCTGGTGATATTGCGTTGTTTTCACTCATACTTATTTTCTTTACTTTAAAGTTATCTTTAAAATTTAGTACTTTTAACTAAGTAAAAATACTAAAGCTTTGTTTCACGTGAAACACTAGTTAGATGCGCATAGGCATCACAACATATTTGTAATCCGGGTTATTTGGTAAGGTAATCAAGCAGCTGCTATTTGCATCGGCAAATGAAAAAGTCACTTGCTCGCTATTGGTATTGTTAAGTACATCAATGAGATAGGTGACATTAAAGCCAATATCCAGCGTATCACTACCGTAAGCAATTTCTAATTCTTCCTCTGCTTCTTCCTGATCGCTATTAGTACTAATTAATTTCAGATTATTATTGCTTAATACCATGCGAATACCGCGATATTTCTCATTCGATAAAATAGAAGCGCGTTGCATTGCTAACAATACACCTAAACGCTCTGTGGTAAATGTATTTTGATGACCAGTCGGGATTACTCGGTTGTAATCAGGAAACTTACCGTCAATCACTTTAGAAATCAGTCTAATATTACCAAAACTAAAGTTAACTTGGTTATTGGCAATTTCTACGCTTACATCTTCCTCACTATCATCCAAAAGCTTAATTAACTCAATCACTGTCTTACGAGGCAAGATAACATCTTGTTTTTCATAGTTTTCTTTAAGTTCTGTCGATGTAAAACTTAGTCGATGACCATCTGTACCTACAATATTTAAACGATTAGCAACCACTTCTACCAATAAGCCATTCAGATAATAACGAATGTCTTGCTGCGCCATTGCAAACTCAACTTGCTTCAACAATTCTTTTAACTGTCTTTGCGGAATAGTAATCACAGTACCTTGTGACTGGGTTTTAGTCATGACCGGATAATCAGCCGCAGGCAATGTCTGTAAATTAAAACGGCTCTTACCAGCTTTAACCGTAATGCGGCTGTCATTAGTCGCCATATTGATATCTGAGTTATCTGGCAATGACCTGCAAATATCTAATAATTTTTTAGCCGATATCGTGGTTGAGAAATCATTAGAGGTAGCGCTGTCTACAGATAAGGAAATTTGCATTTCTAAATCAGTAGCCGTGAGATGAATTTTGTTTTGTTTAGTTTCAAGTAATAAGTTAGACAAAATAGGTAGGGTATGTCTCTTTTCAACAATACTTGTAACTGAAGTTAACGGTTTTAATAACGTTTCACGGTTGATTTGTATATTCATCTCTATAACCTAAATAATATATATATAAAATAATAACAATAATAATGTTGCATTTTTTTGTGCATAACTACTTTTTATTTAATATTTTCAATAGCTTGCAACAAATTTTTTTATCTTGGTAAAAACATAATCTACTGTGGGTCAATTGTTGATTAAATTTCCAAAATTTCTTAATCACAACCTTATGCTAATTTTATCCACAACTTATCCTTAACCCCATTGCAGAAAATTTAGCTGATTCTTACTGTTTAATCTCTAATTACCTGTACTAAAAACCCAATATCTCTAGCAATTGTTGCGTCATTTTGTCTTAATAAATCAATTTCATCACACGCATGCATCACTGTTGTGTGGTGTCTGCCGCCAAATGCCTCACCAATTTCAGGGAAGCTATGATTGGTTAACTCACGTGATAACGCCATGGCAATTTGTCTAGGACGTGCAAAATTACGAGTTCTTTTCTTGCTATACATCTCTGCTACTTTAATTTTGTAGTAGTCAGCAACTGTCTTCTGTATGTTTTCCATCGTCACTTGGCGGCCACGTACCGCTATTAAGTCACGTAGTGCATCTTTAGCGAGATGTACGTCAATGGCGTGACCTGTGAACTTAGACATAGCAATAATGCGGTTTAAGGCACCTTCCAGCTCGCGTACGCTAGATCTAATCTGCTTAGCGATAAAAAATGCTACATCTTCAGGCAGGTTAAGATGCACCGCCTCAGCTTTTTTAAGCAAAATCGCTACACGCATTTCTAGTTCTGGCGGCTCAACGGCAACGGTTAAACCCCAGCTAAAGCGCGTTCTTAAGCGCTCATCTACGTCGGCAATCTCTTTAGGGTAAGTATCACAGGTGATAACAATTTGTTTTTTGGCTTCAATCAGAGAGTTAAATGCATAGAAAAATTCTTCTTGCGTACGTGTTTTTTTAGCAAAGAACTGAATATCATCAATCAGCAATAAATCCAGAGAGTGATATTGGCGTTTAAACTCATCAAACGCTTTATGTTCGTAGGCTTTAACTACATCTGATACATAGCGCTCAGCATGCAAATAACGAATTTTTGCATCAGGGTTATGTATTCTTAATTCATTACCGATTGCCTGCAGCAAGTGGGTTTTACCTAAACCTACACCGCCGTAGATAAATAATGGGTTGTAAGCGCTGCCAGGATTTTCAGCAACTTGTATCGCTGCCGCGCGTGCTAATTGGTTAGCACGGCCTGTTACGTAATTATTGAAATTGAATGTAGGATTTAAGTTTGAAGTATCTACGCTTTTATTAGCGCTGACTGTCGCTTTTTTAGTCTTAGCTAATACTTCACTTAAATTGTGTTTGATGCTTTCAGACTTGATTTCACTAACTTCCAGTTTATTTTCAGCAGCAACTTTAGCTACCTTTTTAACTGGTTCATCAGAACTGGCCTTAGCCGTAGCGTCGCCCAGCACTAATTCAATTTGAACACTAGGTTTATGCTCTTCTGCAAATTGTTCAATTTTTTTCAAGAATCGATCTTTAACCCACTGCATCACAAAGCGATTAGGCGCCAAAATGCGTACTGCGTCACCGTTAACTTCAGTTTGCAGCGGTTTGATCCAAGTATTGAATTGTTGTGCTGAAAGTTCTTTCTGAAATTTAGAAAGACAAGCAGGCCAAAAATTTTCCATCTGTAATGATATACCTTAGTTTGTACAGTTATTTTTAACTAATGTATTGAAATAACAACGATTGTATGAGTGGTAACTTATTGTTTTTATTTTATTTTCAGGTAAAATTGCGTACAACTTAACGCGAATCTATCCACTGCATTTTAGCTGGTTTGCCACAACTTATCCACAGCCATTTTCAAAATTTGCTAATAAATTTTTTATAAATTAAAACTGATAATAATTAAAAAGTTAGCTTGATTAATAAAACCAAATAAACGTTGACAAAACACTGTGTTATCGGGTCTAATAGCGCCCTTTGTAGCATTTTGCTCGTCGGAGATTCACATGAAACGTACATACCAACCTTCTAAAACACGTCGCGCACGTACACATGGCTTTTTAGTTCGTATGAAAACTAAAGGTGGTCGCGCTGTTATCGCTGCTCGTCGCGCTAAAGGTCGTTCACGCTTAGGTCTATAAGTTAGTAGCGCCATTGGCGTTACTTTCGCTGTATGTGTCAGTTTAATTACAGTAAAAACTTAATATAGTGCGCACGCTTAGGTTTACAAAAAAAGCTAAGCTTATAAAAACGGATGAATTTTCATCCGTTTTTAATTTCCGCAAACGTATTTTTGCACAATTTCTAGCTGTGCATTATCAACCTAATACTTTAGGTCACGCTCGTCTAGGTTTGGTTGTTGGGAAGAAAACAGCAAAATCATCGGTGCACAGAAACTATATGCGGCGTGTGTTGCGGGAGTTTTTTCGGCTGCACCAACATAGCATCAACCCTGTAGATCTGGTGGTGCGCGTGCAGAAAAAATTTAATAAAAAAGATTTTTTATCTGTAGTGCAAGAGTTTGATTCTTTGCTCAATAAAATTAATCTACGCACCTCATTAAATACACAGCAAAACAACACCAATGCTTCACCATTAAAAGGCAATCAGCCTTTATAATGCATAATACCTGCTACACAGTGTGCATGGTTTTTTGCGGTAACGGCCAATGTCGCGTTTATTGATTTGGATGATTAAAGGATATCAATTAATTTTGAGTCCTTTTTTTGGGCAGCAATGCCGCTTTTACCCTACTTGCTCACAATATGCAGTAGAGGCGATTCAAAAACACGGCGCTTTGCGTGGTGGTTACTATATGGTTCACCGGTTATGTCGTTGTCACCCCTGGTGTGATGGTGGGCATGATCCAGTACCTTAAACTCTCTTTTTAGTTGCATTACTAATATTTATATAGATTGCTTATAAAACAATATGGATACAAGACGTTTAGTATTATTCGTAATTTTTTCGATGTCTATTTTGATGTTATGGGATGCATGGCAAACTAAACATGCACCAGCTGCTGTAGCGCCAGTTGCTACCGTAGGCTCAGTACCTAGCGCAGATGTAGGCACTGCTGCCAACGCCATTGATACCCCGGTTGACACTGGCTATGCACTGAAATCTGGCCAAAATATTGCTGTAACTACCGATTTATATAAAATCAACATCAATACTATGGGTGGCGATTTACGTAAATTAGAGTTACGTAAACACCGTGCAAACAACAGCCAATCTGATTACTTGTTGTTAGATGATGCAGCCAAGCCAATGCTGTATGTTGCTCAAACAGGCTTAATTGGCCAAGATTTACCTACCCACAACAGCGTGTTTACTAGTGCAGCACCAAGTTATCAAATGCAGGACGGTCAAGATAAGCTTGAAGTGCGCTTAAGTGCGGTTAGCAATGGTGTGACGGTCAATAAGGTTTACACCTTCCATCGTAATCGTTATGAAATTGACGTTAATTACGAAATTAAAAACGATTCTAGCGTTGCTATTACACCAGTTGTTTATTATCAAATCGTCCATGATAGCGAGTCTAATCAAGGCTCTGCATTAATGCCAACCTTTACTGGCGGTACCTATTATACTGAAGCAAGCAAATTCAAAAAGCTCGCATTTAAAGACATGGCGAAAGAGCCATTAAATATCACCTCCAGCGATGGCTGGGTTGGTATTTTGCAGCACTATTTTGTTAGTGCCTGGATTCCTAAAGATGGCTTGGCACGTAAATTTTATACAGAAAAGCTAAGCAACAATATTTTTAGAATCGGTACCAAAAGTACATTAAGTACTATTCAGCCTGGCGCTACCCTTGCTGTGCCTGCCCGCCTCTACTCTGGCCCACAAACCAAAGCTGACTTGATTGCAGCTGCACCAGGCTTGGAATATAGCGTTGACTACGGCTGGTTAACAGTGATTGCATCGCCATTATTCTGGTTATTATCAAAAATTCACTCTTTGGTACAAAACTGGGGTGTAGCAATTATCTTGCTCACTATCTTGATTAAAGCTGCATTCTTTAAACTTTCTGCTTCTGGTTATCGCAGCATGGCGCAAATGCGTGAGTTGGCGCCACGTTTACAGTCTATGAAAGAAAAGTTTGGCGATGACCGTCAAAAAATGCAGATGGCAATGATGGATCTCTACAAAAAAGAGAAGATCAACCCTATGGGAGGCTGCTTCCCTATTTTGATACAAGTTCCTGTTTTTATTGCACTTTATTGGGTGTTGTTGGGTTCTATCGAGTTGCGTCATGCACCGTTCTTCGGCTGGATTCAGGATTTGTCAGCAATTGACCCATTCTACATTTTGCCAATACTCATGGGCGCTACCATGATTGTGCAAACTAAGCTTAACCCTAAGCCTACAGACCCGATGCAAGCTAAGGTAATGACTTGGATGCCTGTGGTATTTAGCGTTTTCTTCTTCTTCTTCCCTGCAGGTTTGGTCTTGTATTGGTTGGTAAATAACGTACTTTCTATTGCACAGCAATGGTATGTTAATAAAATGATTCACGCAGAAACCGTTGCTAAAAAACAAGGTCACGTAAAAAAATCAGGTGAACATCACTAATTCCTCAGATACCATTGCCGCCATCGCCACCGCAAGTGGCGCCGGCGGTATTGGCGTAGTAAGGGTATCAGGCCCTTTATCTCAAGCGATTGCTGTCAGTGTGCTTGGGCATTGTCCCAAGCCACGTCACGCAGCTTATCTCGATTTTCAGCAGGCTGATGGCGATTTAATCGATCGCGGCATCGCCATTTTTTACCCTAATCCACACTCCTATACCGGCGAAGATGTGCTCGAGTTACAAGGGCATGGTGGCACTGCGTTGATGCAAATCTTGCTGGCCAGGTGTATTGCACTTGGTGCACGCCAAGCTGAGCCCGGTGAGTTTACACGGCGTGCTTATCTCAATGATAAGATGGATTTAGCACAGGCGGAGGCGGTTGCCGATGTCATCAATGCTGCTACGGTAGAAGCGGCTAAAAGTGCTGTACGTTCACTGTCTGGTGAGTTCTCTCTGCGGATTAATACCCTGCTCTCCAAATTAATTGATTTACGCATGTATGTTGAAGCGTGCTTGGATTTTCCTGAAGAGGAAATTGACTTCATTACGCAGGGCCGAGTTGCGGATAAATTAGATGCGATTATTGCTGAGATGCGCTCAGTGTTTACAAAAGCGAAACAAGGCAGTTTATTGCGTGAAGGCATCAATGTTGTTTTGGTGGGTCAGCCTAATGTGGGTAAATCCAGCTTGATGAACCAATTGGCTGGTGAAGAAGTTGCCATTGTGACATCAATTGCAGGGACAACGCGTGACACCATCAAGAATGCGATACAAATCAATGGTGTGCCTTTACATGTGATAGACACCGCCGGACTACGCGAAACAGACGATGAAGTAGAAAAATTTGGCATTGCGCGAACTTGGCGAGCCACAGAAACGGCCAATATCGCATTATTATTGGTAGATGCATCTCATGGCATTACCGAGACGGAAAAATCGATTTTAGCTAGGTTGCCGCAAGAAATTCCCAAAATTTGGGTGCATAATAAAATTGATGTGACACAAGAACCGGCTTTAATTGAAGAAAAAGATCAAGCTACGCATATTTATATTTCTGCAAAAACCGGTGTAGGTGTTGATCTACTTAAAAATCACTTACTGAAATTAGCGGGCTACCAAAATAATGCTGAGGGTGTTTTTATGGCGCGGGCTAGGCATTTGTCTGCATTGACACAAGTAGCTGAGCATTTGGATTTGGCTGCAAGCCAAATTAACTCAGCAGAGTTGGTGGCTGAAGAGTTGCGTTTGGCGCAAGAGGAGCTGAGTACGATTACTGGAGAATTTACACCTGATGATTTACTGGGTGAGATATTCTCTAAATTCTGTATCGGCAAGTAACTTAAAGATAGTGTCCAGCTGAAGTAGGAATGCCGATTAATGCTCCGATTGACCGCTTAAAATGCGGTAGATAGATAAAAAAATAGCGCCTTGATAGGCGCTATTTTTTTTAACTTTAAGCAGTTAGATCTGTAATGGTAGCTTCAGGACCATTTTTCTTCACTGATTCAATACCGTTATCGCGTGAAGCTTCGCTCTCGTATAGTTGGCTTTGGCCAATAATTTGATGGTTGCCTGCTTTGAGTACAAAGTATGGCTTCTCTGTTTTTGATACTAGGCGCTCATAGCGCGCATCATCCGCTGCATTTTTTTGAATTGAAGCGATGCCATTTAATGCGCTGGCTTTAGTCTCATACATTTCAGACTGTAAGATAATTTGGCCGTTACCCGCCAGTAAATTAAAGTGAAATTGACCACTTTTTGCCGTTTTTAATTCAAATTTTCCAGCCATGAAATTCTCCTTAGTATTATTTGTCGGTCTAATGTTCGTTTTACCCCTAATGCTATATGTACTATAGGCGCGCATGTATATACAAGTCAATACCAACGAGCAATACCTGTGGAAGTTGTTGGTGCAAGTGGAAAATTGTTTCACGTGAAACATATTAACGCACCACTGCCCTTTAGTTGCTGTGTGTAGATATGCTATCAAAGAGTAAATGTTGCTATAGGTGAAACTCTGTTTAACCTTGTGGTTCTTAGTAAAGTGGCTTGCAGATTTGTAGTTGATAGCTGCTGTTTGTGGTTGTATCAGGGTGCGGTTATAGCGTAGTTGATTGTGTTGTATTTATTGGTGTCTACACAGCGCCTGTGCGGCATGAGTCACGCTACTGAGTTATATTGGTTGTGGCTGAGAGTATTTTGCGAGCAAAATAAGTATAAAAAAAGCGGAGCCTCATGCGAGGCTCCGCTTTAAATTAACAGCAACTAATTATTTTTTAGCTGAAGGTGTTCTTTCAGTTAATAGATAGATAATGTAGTTAGCTTTTTCAGCCGCTGTACAATCTGCACCGATAATTTCGTTGCAGTGTTCAGTGAATTTCTCTTCAACTTTTTCAATATCTTTAAAGCGTTTGTTGTTAACTGCAGGTGAAAGTGGCTCAATTGATTTGCCAGTTAGTGCATGTTTACCTGGGTTAGCTGGGTTAGTTGTATGGCATGAAGCACAGGCCATTTCTTTACCGTTAGGCATTTTAATCTTGCGGTTAAAGAACATCTTACCTTCTGTTACAGAAGATACGAATTCTGGATTAACCGTTTGTGCAATGCCGATGTATTTTTTTGTTAACGCTTCGGCGTTGGTAACGTTTGCTTGCGCAGCATGGGCTGTAAGTGAAGCAAAACCTAGTAACGCGGCCAAAATAATATGGGTGTGTTTCACGTGCGACTCCTTAGTAATAAACCAATAAAACCAAATCTTGTTAAAAAAGTATATTGATTGTGATTGTTATAATATGCCTTAATTCTAAACCAATTATAGCTTGCATGATATCGATTAACATGAATTTTATTGCTATTTTGTGAAGAAATTATGACTGTGCGGTAATTTTTGATTGTTTCACGTGAAACATTGATTATAAGTAGTGTTATGCATGACCTAAACTTGAGTTTAAGTTAAACTGCTACCTCTTGAGTAATAACGTTTTTTTGTGATTAAAATATGAATTTTCCTGATATTTTTGATGTGATTGTGGTCGGCGGTGGTCATGCTGGAACTGAGGCGGCGCTTGCGAGTGCAAGAATGGGTCAAAAAACCTTATTGCTCACACATAATATTGAAACCCTGGGTCAAATGTCTTGCAATCCTAGTATTGGCGGCATTGGTAAAGGGCATTTAGTTAAAGAGATTGATGCATTGGGTGGCGCGATGGCGGCCGCTACCGATGAAGGTGGTATCCAGTTTCGTATATTAAACTCCAGTAAAGGTCCTGCTGTACGCGCAACGCGTGCGCAAGCGGACCGTGTGCTGTATAAAGCGGCGATTCGACATAGGCTAGAAAACCAAGAAAATCTTTGGCTGTTCCAGCAAGCGGTAGATGACATTATTTTAGAAGGCGAACGTGCTGCTGGCGTGGTGACGCAGATCGGTTTGCGTTTTGCTGCAAAATCTGTGGTGTTAACTGCCGGTACGTTCTTGGGTGGTTTGGTACATGTGGGCTTGCAAAACTATCAAGCCGGCCGTGCTGGTGATCCCG
>Ga0208269_100389_pt1 | contig 22320 bp, 16 predicted proteins | sample LakWasMe88_LOW11_2_FD_183912 | JGI IMG/M metagenome (GOLD analysis project Ga0208269, IMG submission 183912) | Freshwater sediment methanotrophic microbial communities from Lake Washington under simulated oxygen tension - Sediment Metagenome... | ecosystem: Environmental > Aquatic > Freshwater >...
CCCCGTTGGTGGTCAAAAACCCACGGCCCTGGCGGAAGGCCGGCAGCGCCGCCAGCGAGCGCAGCGTGCCGCGTGGCCCCCAGCCGAACAGGCCCGGCCCGTTGAGCCGCAGGTTCAGCGAGTAGTCGAGGTGGTCTTGCAGGTTTTGCCCCACCTGCGGCGCATCGGCCACCAGGGGGATGCCCAGGCGGGCCAGCTCATCAGCTGGCCCGATGCCCGACAGGCACAGCAGCTGGGGCGAGGCAATCGCCCCGGCGCTCAGGATCACCTCGCGCCGGGCCTTCAGCACGCGCACCCCGTCGCGGTCGGCCACCTCCACCCCGGTGGCGCGGTGCTCCTCAAAGCAGACGCGGTTGACGCGCACCTCGGCCAGCACCTGCAGATTGGCCTGCGGGGCCCGGCCCCGGTAGGCGCGCGAGGCATCCAGGCGTCGGCCCCCTTGCTGAAACACCTGGTACAGGCCCACGCCCTCTTGCCGGGTGCCGTTGAAGTCGGCATTGACTGGCAGGCCACAGGCCTGGGCCGCAGCCACAAAGGCCTGGCTCACGGGGCTGGGCGAGGCCAGGTCGCTCACCACCAGCGGGCCCTGGCGGCCGTGCAGGACCTCGTCCAGCCCGCCCGGGCGCTGGTTGGCCTCGCTGCGGCGGAAGAAGGGCAGCACGTCGGACCAGGCCCAGCCCGGGCAGCCCAAGGCGGCCCAGCCGTCGTAGTCTTCGCGCTGGCCGCGCACGTAGATCATCGCGTTGATCAGGCTCGAGCCGCCCAGGCCGCGCCCGCGCGGCACATAGCCCGTGCGCCCGCCCAGGCCGGCCTGGGGCACCGTCTGGTAGGCGTAGTTGTGGCGGTTGCGGCTGGGCACCAGCAGGGCCAGGCCCGCGGGCATCACCGACAAGAACGAGGGCTTGGCCGGCCCGGCTTCGATCAGTAGCACCTGGGCTGCGGGGTCGCCTTCGGCCAGCCGTGTGGCCAGCGCGCTGCCGGCCGGGCCCGCGCCAACCACGATGTAGTCGGCCTGAAGCGATGGGGTTGTGGGGGTGGTCTGCGCCATGTTTGTCTCCGTGTAGGAGTGCGCAGTTTAGGATTTTTGACGAATCCGTCAAATATTTGTTCGGCAGCCCGGCCACTGGCTGGCGCCGTGGGCAATCAAGGTGGCCACGCCCTGGCACAGCCCCTGCAGATCGACCGGCTCGCCCCGGCTCATCAGCATCAGCGCCTCCAGGCCGATGGCCACCACCACCGAGGCCAGCAGGGCCAGCTCGCCATCGCTCAGGCCTTGGCCGGGCAGGGCGCGGCGCAGGTCGGCACGCAGATCGTCCAGCAGGCCGTTGGTGTCGGCAAAACCATGCAGGTAGGCGCGGATGTGGTGCTGGTTGCGCAGGCAGAAATCGGTGGCCCCGGGGCGTTGCAGCACCAGCTCAAAAAACGCGCGAAACGACCGCACCATCATCCCCACCAGTTCGGGCTCGCGCTGGCGCGCCTCGCGCGTGGCGCTGCGGATCTCGCCCAGTAGCTCGCCCAGCAGCTCGGCAAACACCGCCTGCTGGGTGCCAAAGTAGTTGTAGAAAGTGCCGTTCGAGGCGCCGCTGCCGGCCACGATGGCGGCCACCGTGGCCCCGTCCAGCCCCACTTCGGCAAACACCTGCCAGGCGTTGGCCTTCAGGCGCTCGCGCAGTTCGGCGCGCAAGGCATCGCGCTTGGCCGAGGGCCGGTACTTGCGGGTTTCAGCAGCGGTGAAAGGGGCGGCGGTGGACGGGGCGGCGGGGGAGGGCGTTCGGGGCACGGCGTGCAGCAGGCTAGGGGTTGGGGCCCCTTGGAGGCGGGGCGGGGCAGGGCAATGCGCCCGAGGGTACCTGAATTCAAGGCGCCCGTGCCCGGTGCCGCGGCGGCGGCGGCACCGCTGCCGCGCGCTATATTCGCAGCCGTGCCGGCGGCCCGCCCGGCCCCCCCAGAACGAAAGACCCCCCATGGAATTGAGACAGCTGCGCTACTTTGTGCGTGTGGTGGAACTGGGCTCGATGGGGCGCGCGGCACTCGACCTGAACCTGGTGCAGTCGGCCCTCAGCCAGCAGATCAGCCGGCTCGAGGGCGAGCTGTGCACCCGCCTGCTGCAGCGCAGCCCGCGCGGCGTGCAGGCCACCGAGGCCGGCCTGGCCTTCTTCCGTGAGGCCCAGCTGACCCTGCGCCACGCCGACCAGGCCGTGCGCGTGGCCCAGCAGGCAAGGCTGTCGGGCACCGTCAGCGTGGGCCTGGCCCCCACCACGGCGGCGCTGCTGGGCCTGCCCCTGATGCGCGCCATGCGCGAGCGCTACCCCGAGGTGCGCCTGCACATGGTCGAGAGCCTGTCGGGCCACCTGGCCGGCATGCTCAATGCCCGCCAGCTCGATCTGGCGGTGTTGTTCGATTCGCGCCTGTACGCCAATGGCGACGGCCCCGGCGGGCGCCGCTGGCAGATCCAGCCGCTGATCGAAGAGGCCTTGTTTTTGATCCGCGGCGGCCCCCGCGCCGGCCGCCCACCCCTGCCCGCCGAGATGGGCCTGGCCGAGCTGGGCGACACCGGCCTGATCCTGCCCACCGGCCCGCACGGCCTGCGCAGCACCCTCGACACCGCCTTTGCCCAGGCCCGCGTCAGCCCGAACGTGGTGCTGGAGGTCGATTCGCTCTCGATGCTGATGGCCGCGGTGGACGCCGGCCTGGGCGCCACCCTGCAGCCCTGGGCCGCCGTGGGCCGCTTTGCCGATGCGGCCGAGCGCTTTGAGCTGGCGCGCATCAGCGGCCCGGCCGTGTGCCGCGTGAACCTGCTGTGCAGCCTGGCCGAAGACGAGCTTTCGCCCGTGGCCCTGGCCACCCGGGTGGTGCTGGCCGACTGCGTGCGCCAATTGGTGCAGCAGGGCCTGTGGGTGGGCGCCACGCTGGCGCTTTGAGCGCTCTTTTGAGCTCAAGACCCCGCCCCACCCATCACAAAAACTGATGGCCCCATGCCCGCCGGGGCCTGCACGGCAGGGCGCTGTCTTCCTAAAGTGGCAACTCATCGCGCAAGCGAGTGTTTTGCAAGGAGACAGCCATGGACCTGGACGTCCTGGTCATCGGTGGCGGCAACGCCGCCCTGTGTGCCGCATTGATGGCACGCGAAGCAGGGGCCAGTGTGCTCTTGCTCGAAGCCGCACCGCGCGCCTGGCGCGGCGGCAACTCGGCCCACACCCGCAACCTGCGCTGCATGCACGATGCCCCGCAGGATGTGCTGGTCGACGCCTACCCCGAAGAAGAGTACTGGCAAGACCTGCTCAAGGTCACCGGGGGCATCACCAACGAGGCGCTGGCGCGCCTGACCATCCGCGCCTCGTCCAACTGCCGCGACTGGATGCGCTCGCACGGCGTGCATTTTCAGCCGCCGCTGTCGGGGGCGCTGCACGTGGCCCGCACCAATGCCTTCTTCATGGGCGGCGGCAAGGCCTTGGTGAACGCCTACTACCGCAGCGCCGAGAAGCTGGGCGTGCAGATCCGCTACGAAGCCCCGGTGGAGCGGCTGGAGCTTGAAGACGGCCGCTTTGTGGCCGCCTGGCAGGGCGGCCAGCGCATCACGGCCCGGGCCTGCGTGCTGGCGGCTGGCGGCTTTGAGTCGAACCGCGAGTGGCTGCGCGAGGCCTGGGGCCAGAACCCCGACGGCAGCTGGCCGGCCGACAACTTTTTGATCCGCGGCACGCGCTTCAACCGCGGCGTGCTGCTCAAGCACCTGCAAGACGAGCAGGGCGCCGACATGGTGGGCGACCCCTCGCAGTCGCACTGCGTGGCCATTGACGCACGCGCCCCGCTGTACGACGGCGGCATCTGCACCCGCATCGACTGCGTGAGCCTGGGCGTGGTGGTGAACCAGCTCGGCCAGCGCTTTTATGACGAGGGCGAAGACTTCTGGCCCAAGCGCTACGCCATCTGGGGCCGCCTGGTGGCCCAGCAGCCGGGGCAGATCGGCTACTCGATCATCGACGCCAAGGCCGTGGGCCGCTTCATGCCGCCGGTGTTCCCGGGCGTGAAGGCCAACACACTCGAGGACCTGGCCCGCCAACTGGGGCTGGACCCCGCCACCTTCATGCAAACCCTGGGGGCCTACAACGCCGCCTGCCGGCCCGGCCACTTTGACCACACCGCGCTGGACGACTGCCGCACCGAGGGCCTGAGCCCCGCCAAAACCCACTGGGCCCGGCCCATCGACACGCCGCCCTTTTATGGCTATGCGCTGCGCCCTGGCATCACCTTCACCTACCTGGGCCTGAAGGTGGACGCGCAGGCCCGCGCTCACTTTGGCGGCCAGCCCAGCCGCAACCTGTATGTGGCTGGCGAAATGATGGCCGGCAACGTGCTGGGCAAGGGCTACACCGCCGGCGTGGGCATGTCGATCGGCACCGCCTTCGGGCGCATCGCCGGCCAGCAGGCGGCCCTGGGCGCCCTGGCCCAAAAGCACAACAAGAAAGGCGCTGCCCATGCAAACGCTTGACGAACTCACCCGCCAGGCACGGGCCCTGGCCAACGGCGAGCCTACACCGGTCGAGCCCACACCGGCCGAGGCCGAGGTGGCCCGCCAGATGCAGATCTGCAATGCCTGCCGCTACTGCGAAGGCTTTTGTGCCGTCTTCCCGGCCATGACGCGGCGCCTGAGCTTTGAGCCCGTGGACGTGCACTTTCTGGCCAACCTGTGCCACAACTGCGGCGCCTGCCTGCACGCCTGCCAGTACGCGCCGCCGCACGAGTTTGCCGTCAACGTGCCGCAGGCCATGGCCGTGGTGCGCGGCCAGACCTATGTCGACTACGCCTGGCCCCCGGGCCTTGGCCGCCTGTACCAGCGCAACGGCTTGACCCTGTGCGTGGCGCTGGCCCTGGGGCTGGCCCTGTTCATGGCGCTGGCGCTGGCTGCGCGCGGCACCCTGTGGATGGTGCCCGAGCAGGGTTTTTATGGCGTGTTCCCGCACAACCTGCTGGTGTCTTTGTTTGCGCCCGTGTTCTGTTTTGCGGCCCTGGCCCTGGGGCTGGGCGTGCGGCGCTTTCTGAGCGAGCTGCGGCCCGGCACCGGCAGCGCCCCGGCCAGCGTCGGCCCCGGCCTGGAGGCCGCCCAACAGGCCCTGACGCTGCGCTACCTGGACGGCGGCCACGGCGACGGTTGCCACAACGAAGACGACGCCCACACCCATTGGCGCCGGCGCTTTCACCACCTGACCTTCTACGGCTTCATGGCCTGCTTTGCCGCCACCTCGCTGGCCACGCTGTACCACTACGGGCTGGGCCAGGCTGCGCCCTACGGCTGGTTCAGCCTGCCCAAGCTGTTTGGCGTGGGCGGCGGCCTGGCCCTGCTGGCGGGTACCACCGGCCTGGGCTGGCTGCGCCTGCGCCGCCACCCGCTGCATGGCGACGCCTCGCAAAAGCCCATGGACCTGGGCTTCATCGCCCTGCTGTGGCTGGTGGCCGCCACGGGCCTGGGCCTGCTGCTGGCCCGCGCCACCCCGGCCTTGCCCAGCGTGCTGGTGTTGCACCTGGGCGCGGTGATGGCCTTGTTTGCCACCTTGCCCTACGGCAAGTTTGCCCACGGCGTGTTCCGCAGCGCGGCCCTGCTGCGCAACGCGGTGGAAAAACGGCAACCCAGCCGCCTGCAACTGGGATCGGACTGACCCCGCGGCCCCGGGCCTGCGCCCGGGCCGCCCCCGTGGCCTGAGGCGGCGCGTGGCCGCCAGGCCCCTCATTGACCTAACGGAGACCTCACCATGAAACAAACACGCACGTCGCGGCGTTGCCTGCTGCAAACCGGCCTGCTCGCCACGCTGGCCGCCCTGGCCCCACTTGCCCCCTGTGGCGCTGCCCAGGCGGCCGACTGGCCCACCCGCCCCATTACCCTGGTGGTGCCCTTTGCCGCCGGCGGCACCACCGACATCCTGGCCCGCGTCATCGGCCAAAAGCTGTCTGAGAACCTGGGCCAGCCCGTGGTGGTCGACAACCGCGCCGGTGCCGGCGGCACCCTGGGCGCCGCCGCCGTGGCCCGTGCCCCGGCCGATGGCCAGACCCTGTTTTTGGCCACCGTGGCCCACGCCATGGCCCCGGGCCTGTACAAAAGCCTGTCGTACGACTTCATCAAAGATTTTGAGCCCATCGGCCTGGTGGCTACCACACCCAATGTGCTGCTGGTGCACCCCTCACTGCCCGTCAAATCGGTGCCCGAGCTGCTGGCCTACATCAAGGCCCACCCCGGCGAGGTCAACTACGGCTCGGCCGGGCCCGGCAGCACCGAGCACTTGTCGGGCGCCCTGTTCAGCGCCCGCATCGGGGTGGCAATGACGCATGTACCCTACAAAGGGGGGGCGCCAATGATGGGCGACCTGATGGCCGGCCAGATCCAGATGGCCATCGAAACCAGCCCCTCCGCCTCACAACCCGTGCGCTCAGGCAAGGTGCGGGCTTTGGCTGTCACCTCGCTGCAGCGCTCCGCCCTGTACCCCGGCGTGCCCACGCTCGACGAGGCCGGCGTCAAAGGCTACGAGGTCAACACCTGGTTCGCCCTGATGGCCCCCCGCGCCACACCGCAGGCCATCACCAAGCGCCTGCGTGAGGCCTTGCACCGTGTGCTGGGGCTGGCTGAGGTGACACGGCGGTTTGAAGAGCTGGGGGTGACTGCGGGGGATTTGGAGGGGGAACGGTTGGCTAACTTCATTCGCAGTGAGACGACGAAGTGGGGGGGGTGGCTAGGGAGTCGGGGGCTAGGATTGATTGAGGGGGGAGGGGCGGGGCTCGGGAGGAGGTGAGATGTTGTTTCTCTGCCGGCATTCCGCAGTGGGTGGTTAATGCTCGCAAAAAGGGCTGCGTATTGACTCGAAAGATGTAGTGTGAATGGCTTGGCCAATTTTGGGGGCCGCTTGGCGGCGGGCGCGTGAGGATGGCGGGTGCATTGCCGGGATTGCGGACGGTTGCCGACAAGGGGCGAACTTCAGTAGATTAATGCTGAGAAGTCATGCGGTTGGGAGTGACACCGCGCCGAGGATGGGGGTGCCTGTAACCGCGCGGTTGCATCCATAATCTCTACATCACGATAAAAAGTCGCAATTAGGGAGGCTCAGTGTCGGAGACGAGCAAGATCGCATTAATGGCGATGAAACTGTCTGATGAAGTGTTTTCGGAATTCTTTTGGACCAAGGTTGGCCCCGAAGATCAGAATTGGCCCTGTGAGGACAAAGTGCTTCATGGAGTCGACACTCATCCTGCGGATGTGGTTTTTTACTATGACGAGCCGTATGCTTTACGCAGGACGTTTGTACATTGCGACCTTAAGAGCTACGCCAAGGGATCCATCTCATCCTCAACCCTACAGGGAGCCATCGCCAGCCTAGCCAAGCAGATTGCCTGTGCTGAGAAGAGCGAGCGCTGGCGGGATCTCTACATGCATGGAGATGTGACGCCGAATGTCTGTGGACTTCTCTTTGTCTACAACCACGATGGTGAGTACGACAAAGATTTCTCGTCTGTGTTGAGCGCAGCCACACCCAAAGATCTTCTTTTGCCAAAGGGATCTCGACTGTTTGTTTTGGGTCCGCGCGATGTGCACTGGATCGACAACGTTCGGTACGACATTCGACAACTGCGTGGCGCGGCTGGGCCGGCTGCCTTGCCCGCGGCTCAGCATTGCAAGTTCTTCTATCCGCAATTGGATGGGAGGGCGAATTTGCAACCTGAGAAGGCACGCGCAGCAACGTTGGAGATGTTGACTTCGCCATGGATCGTCTTCGAATACAAACACGGGCCTGGGCTAGCCCAGCGAGGTGTTCTTGTGTTTTATCGCCGATCTGGCGAAACCGAAGAGGAGTTCATGTACCTTCTCGATTTCTTGCGCCATTACCAGGTCCTGGATGATGCGACCAAGGTGGGCGTTCGGTCGATGGCCACCGATGCCGCCGCCGCTGCACGATTTCAGAAGGCCAAGCAGCGTTACGTCGAGAGTCTGGGAGACAACGGTCAATCGACTGAACTCGCGGAGAAGGTCAGCGCAATTAGCTATACGAAGATGTCACAGGCCATCACGGAATTTTCTTCGGTCGACCTGGGAATGGACTATGCGTGATCCAGGACAGCTGTATTTCGCGACAAATAAAGAGATCCATGACTTACTGTTTTCCGCCAAGCAGAAAGTGACGGAGGCGGTCCTGCAGGAGCTGCTACGCGACCGCGGTATTTTTAGTTCACCGTCCGAGTCAAGAGAGATGCTCGTTCAGTACCTATCGCTGCTTCCTCACGACTATGCGGATATTTGCGGTATTCTGGAGAGGCGCGAGGCGTCGAAACGCGGCGAAAAAACGACTACGATCTCGTTGAATACAGCGCTATCGCCTGAAGAGCTAAAGGATATCGTTAGCGAATACCAAAGGGTTGAAGTCCAGGAGGTCGTTCGTGCTCACACGAAGAGCGCTTCCGAATTCGTCATGAACGTGATCTACTCGGAATTCGACTACTCTAAGACGCGGTTGCTACAACGGCAAGATCGCGACGCAGAGTTGATATTCACCAAGTCCGGGGATCGAACTGAGGTCCGTATACCGGCAACAGACCGGGCCCGTGCCATAGTTGATAAGCTTCGGACGCAGATTGAAGCGCATAAGAGATCTGCTGTACGACTCGAAGAGATCGAACTGACTGGCCTGACCTCGGCGGAGGCGCGAACGACATTTTTCACTCGGTTGATTTCCTCGTTACCCGACTTCCCATTGATGTCTGTCTCACGCCTGCGGGTGGCGCATTCTGCGATGGAGCAACAAGATGACGATCTCGATATAGAAGGCGACGAGGTTGACGAGGCCGAAGAAAAGATGTTAGGCGTGGTGGAAAACGTGGCGCTAAGTGGTGAGAACTTGGTTGCCTCCGAGATGTACCAGGAGCTGAAAGATAAGGGGTTCTTCATTACGTCGATCACTTGGCGTGCGAAACAGAACGTATTCCCCTATTCCATCGTCGAATGTGACGCCGGCTTTGAGGATCGGCAGGCTGGCAAGAAGTTTCGTTACTCCATTCATGGCGCGCTCAAATTCAAGAATGGAACGTATACAAAAAATATTCGGCCGGTCAGCGAGGCGGAAAAGGCGACCCTACTCGCGATAATCGAGAGGTCTGCCCGAACCGTCTTGGAGCAATTGCTCGCGGAAGTAGTGACTGGTGGTTATGAGTCGGAAGTGGGGGCCACGTCATGAAGCGCTATCGCTGGCTCAAGGCTCAATGGCCAGTTTCTATGCGGGTTCTCGCTAAACGCCTTAATGCGAAGGCATTTAATGGTGGGCAGGTCGAAGGCTTCGTTCTTGATCGGGTTAGAGATGATTTTCTCGATGCCAGATTCGTAGAGAAGGTCGAGTACGATGAAGCAGTGATCGACCCATTTGGGGTCGAAGCAATTTTTCATCGTGTGGAATATAGGAGCTATGAGTTTAAAGCAGCAGTAACTGGTCCAGGCTTGGAGCTTGTGGATGCTCCACGCGGCGTTCAGACCCTAATTAGCCGCTTATTACAGGCGAACGATTTTTCCTTGGCCATCAGTCCGCTCTCAATCAATGTGCTTGATTGGGCGAGCGAAGTGCAGCATAGGATAAATGAAGTAGGCGTTGTGGATTCTCTTCAGTTAGGTTCGATGGAGCTCTCTTCCAATGTCAAGGCTAAAGCGGTCATCAAGGGCAGTGTCGACGTTCTCGAAGCAGCCCAAGCACTCGTACTTGGTAAGAAGCATGTTGTAGAGAAGGTTCAGATTCGGTTCTTAAAACCAAATTGCTTGACGGTTCTGTTGACGAACAGTGGTGTAGCACGCTTCGATCAGGAACCTAATGAGAATTTTCTTTCTCTTGTCCGTGCGTCCTTGTCCCTGTGAGCGTTTGGTCCGCGAAGAAGTGAAGGATGGAATGTATGTTATTTGCGGAGCATTGAACTGTTTGGCGGCTCACCGGCTAGTTATGAAAAGGTCCTAGTATGCAATCTCCCCTCAAAAATACCAGATTGCGCAGTAATTTAGTTACTGTCAAAAATTTCTATGTCTCGGTGCCACGCAATTAATTTGAGCATTAGATAAAAAGACCCGATGGTTACGATAAATACAGTTTTTTGGACACAGATTTCTTCCTTCGTCGCCTTTGTATTCGCGGTCTTTGCTCTTTATAGACTGCTTGTGGATCAGAAAGACGCTACGATTCAAAGTCTGAAGGAAAACATTTCCTATCTGAAAGACCAACTTGCCGATGCCAAACAGCAGTCGCCCGATGTGTTGGCAGAGCGACTTGCTAAGCGCACGAAAATGCTTGAAGATGAGCTTGCAAGGCTGAGCGATGACAAGTCCGCTACTGAGGCTGAAATCAATGCGAAGGAGGCTGAATTAGCCAGTGCTCGCGGTGAGGCTGAGGCGCTCACACGTAAAGTCCTTCATGCCCGTGAATTGCTCCGGGAATATCAATGCCCGCACTGCGGATCTCCTCTAGTTGAGCGCGCCTACCACTCCGAGAGTGTTGAGTACCAGGGGCGAGAAATCGATGTTGACCATGACTGGTCAACCTTTGAATGCGGCCTTGAAATCGTTGACGGCCTTGAGCGAGAAGGATGCAGGGTGGCTACCAGTTTGGCGGCGCAGAATTTTAATTTACATGGATAGGACTCCTATATCAGCAATCTGAAGAATTTTAAAAAGTGTGCTCTCAATTAATTACTCTCAGTTTTTGATCAGATGAATAAATTTTTTTCTTGGCTAGTAGCCGGTGGTGAACGCGAACGTCCCATGAAAGATGCTACTGAGAAACTTCAGATGAGCATGCGAACGACGGCTAAGTGCCGATATAACGCGTCTGTTCGACTCCAGCATCAAGGAAAATTCTCATTCTTTACCACAACAGTCCTCTCGTTGGGTCTGGTATTTATTCCTCTTATGCAGAATGCTGGTGTTCCACTCGCCTTCCAAGCGAACGTGCTCAATATGATGCAGATTTTTCTTGGAGTTGCTGTTCTTGTTTATTCAGTTGTCATTGGCACCGCAAGGTACGACATGCGTGCCGAACAGTTGACTGAATGCGGCGACAAACTTAAGGAGCTTATTCGCTCTCTCGATAAAGAGCGTGAGGCAGGCAGTGGGGTTGTTGCCCCAATCAAGCTTGCGGAATTTCAGAGGAGCTATTCGGACATCGTAACAGACGTTGAAAATCATAATAGAAATGATTATAGGTTTGCAGTTTTGGAAATGGTCAATGACTATTTTATTACTGGCTTTCCTCGGTTTAAAATGTATTGGGAGGCTCAGATTATATGGGTTTTTGGTTTTGTTCTTCCGATATTTTTGATGTTGATGGAAGTTGTTTTTATTACCGATATGATCGGCGCATCAGAAATCCTGACTCCGTACCTCAACGGAAAGGCAGTAGCGGCTAAGCTTATCAATAAGCCAAGCAAAACGCTTCCTACGGCTACGGAGCGCAAGCGATGGCCCTAACAGGTTGTATCGGGAAAAATTATTTGTGGTTTTCTGACTTCATTGTGGATATGTTCGGTGAGCTTAATCATGGGGTTGAATAATGGCATCAGATATGACGCCAAGAAAAACGTCGAGGTGCTAATGCGACGGTGACTGCGATCCTTTAGCAGACAGCCATGTCACGCCCTCTACCAGTTTTCCGCCATCCGGGTGCCGGTGCCTCGTCCGCTCCATCCCGAAGCAGTAGTTGAAGGTCGTTTTCATCCGTTCACGCCTCGCCTCGACAGCAACGGTGGGTCACGCAGTACCTAAGGCGCAAGAGGCTATTCTGGCCAGCGTCCCACGGGCACTACTTGCAAGAGGCCTGCACTACGACTGCATAAGTTCTGCTCTGCCCAGGTCTTGAATTTCAATTGCATGCGGCAATTGTTGAAAGTTTCCGATCTTCCAACTGCAGGCGCCAAAACCAAAGAGAAGTTTGGTATTGGCATTGGGTTCAAATACTTGAGCACCATTCAAGTTGCATTGCTAGCAATGCATCAAATTTGCCCGGCAACTGTCGGCGGAGGCCGGAGATTGATCGCCAAATCGGCGTCTAGCACCGCCTCGCCGGAATCAGATCTCACCTTCATGAGATGCGCCAGCAAATCTTCTTGCCGCGGTTGCGCGAACACCAAGCGATAACAGCCCACCGCTTGGGTCATCTCCTCATAGCGGGCGCAGTCCTTGCTGTGAGCCAAGGTCGGCACATGTCGCTCAATCTTCGCCGGTCCGCCTTGCTGTGTAGCCAGCCAAACTGGCACGAGGTATTCAGTAGGGTGAGCACTGCGCTCGTAAATCCATGAGGGTTTCATCCCCTCCATCGGGTCACCGACAGCATTGATGTTGTGCGAGGACACATCGAACAAGTGCTTCCATTGAGCGACACCTCCCAAGTGGCTAACCTTCCACGCCGCCCGACCCCAGTCGTGTGCAACGTTCCGTCTGACTGCATGGTTGCGATAGCGGTGAATGCGGCCGTCCCGCTGCTCGAAGTCGACCGGGGTGCTTGGAACATTCCAGTGGACGATCGCGTGACAGTACCAGTGGAAGTCCAATCCCTCCTGGCCCACCGAAGTGGAACTGAGCACGAAAGGCATGAAGGGAGAATTGAAAGCATTGCGGAGTTCGGTCATCGACGAAGTTCCATCCCCTCCCAGCTCTTTGGATTCGCGCTCTAGTAGTGGCCTGGCCCGGCGAAGCGTCACTGAGCCGGAGACCAGTTCGTAGCCTTCTCCAGTTACTTCTGCTCTTTCTGGTCGCAGAACCGATGGGTTCATGGACAGCACCGCCGCAATTCGGGCTGGCACAGCCAGCCAAGTGAGCACGGGATCATCGGGATCCTTGCTCTCGGGACGGTCTTGCGACAGCACTGATACGTACTCATCAAGCACGGCCGACCAGCATCCATCCAAGCACAAGACTAGAACTCGTCGCCAGAAAGATGAAGCCTTCGGATACAACCACTCCAGTTGGCCAACCATCTGCTCGTTGGACAGATATGTCAGCAAGGCGAGAGCCAGTGCGCTGGCAGCGGCTCGGCTGATGCCTTTCTGGTCTTCGGGCACTGAGCCCATGCTGCGGAGCGCACATGTCGCAGGCCCTGCGACTGCTAACCACGAGATCACCTCAGGCAGATCAGCCGGCATGCGAGCCAGCAGGCGTTGCCCCTGGAATACCTGCACCGCAAGCTGAATTCGGCGCTTGAGGTCCTGTGCCTCCGAAGACCAAACCGACATCCCTGCCTGAGCCAGTCTCGCGGACACCTCGTGCGGCACCAACGCCTGTGTCACAAAGGCTTGGGCATTCTTCGCTTCGACTTTCGCATCGAGCATGTCTATGAGCAGTGGCCCGAGCCAATACCAATCATCGCCGCCGATGAGTGAGGTGTCCCCGAAACGCACCATGAGATCGTTCAAAACTGGCTCCAGCCTCGTGGTTGCCAAGCTCTGAACCGCGGCAGCAGAAGGCTCGACGCCTTCTTTCTCAAGGTCCAGAGCGAGGCCTGCAGGAGCGAAATCCCTGGCGAAGACGGTGCATGGGTAGCCGACGGGAAAGTCGATGTGCGTAATTGCATGCCGATCCTTCGATGGCACAACACCTTCAGCTTGAAGCGCGTGCGCGAACGCGCCGTCCAGGACGCTCGAGACTGCGCGTGGAACCATCTTCCAGCTCGAGAACAACAGACGCTTGGTCCTAGCTCCATCCTTGATGCCATCGAAACAAGCGCCAAGCGAGTAGTGCGGAAGTGACGGCGGTACCCAAGGGATGCGGTGCATGCCTGCGTCAATCAACTCCTGTGCCATGTGCCTAGTCCGAGCGTTCGGTATGTTGGCCGCGGCCTCCTGACCTGCTGGCATGAACAGTCCCTTCACCCCTAGCGCGCTGATGAGTGTGTTGCTGGGTGTTCGCAGCGCTGTCTGCAGCCGCTCCCGGACCTTGTATCCGCTGAGAAAGCTCAATGGGTAAGGCGCCGACCGCCAGTACTCCAACATGTCGGGCTCGTCCACCTCAGCTGCAACCCGCTGCAGTCCTGCGTAGGCAACGAAATCGGTTGAGTTTGGCGCAACCGTTGTCTGGAGCGAGCGCACCATGGCATCTCGACCTTCAGTTGCCAGCACTCGGTCGGTCCGGCTCATAACCATGGACAACCTTTGCTGGATCCGGGTGCGGCACGCCGTGAGCCTCTCCCGCGCAGCGTCTTCACCTTGCACAGCACGGCGGATGAGCATGTTGAAGGAACGTAGGTCATCCTTCAGCGCTGTGAGTTGCTCCTCGTCATCCCGATGCAGGAACTTCACCGTTCTCAGAAACTCTGCGTAGTGGCCGACGCCTGACGGATCTTCAAGCGCATCAGCCCAAAGCCTGTACGGCGTCGCTGAGAGCATCAGCAAGCGAACGTTGGGTTGTTCAAAGAGCGACCGTGCAAGCACCGAGTCGTCATCCGACGAATCCAGCAGCTTCGGAAATCTTTGAAACTCATCAAAGATGACCAGGTCCGGCTCGAGCGCCTCGATGCAGACTGCAGCGAGCTCCGCCCGTATAGCTCCTATAACGCGGCGCGCCTCCTGCTGGGTGACAACGCTTCGGTTTCGGAGGAGCGCCTTTCGAGCAAACTGGTCGCTGATCTGGACCAAGTCGGCGCGTAACTGACGATTTCTGTCTGAGCCTAGGCGCTTATGGAACCGCTTGAGCAGGTCACTATCGATGGTGTACCTGTTGTCGATGTCACGAAGCGTGTTGTCGAAGCTGTCACCCGACACACGATTGGCGAACAGATTTCGCAGCCGCGTCTCGTTCAGGTCTGTGTAGCTGGCAGCTTGCACCATCCGGCAGATAAGGGCCCGTTCAAGAGCCATGCCGGTGTCGAGCCTCGGATTCAGCGATGTGGTGGGAGTCAGAGCAAGGAAGTTTATGCCGCTGCTGCCGAGCGCTCGTTGCTTGCCGGACGAGTTACGTAGCAGTGGCAACAAAGTCAGGCGACCCTGTGACTGAAAGGCGTCAGCAGGAAGCCCATCAATGCGCAACCTGGAGAGGTTCTGCGCCGCAATCTCCTCGTTCGAGCAGACGTACACCACGTCAATCCGCTTCACAGTCCCAGCGAGGAACTTCAGCGCCTTGGTGACAACTGCCTTTGCGACGAGCGTCTTGCCTAGCCCTACCTCATCCGCGACAAGGAAGCGATTTCTCCGTGCTTGACCATCATTGCCGTAGAGCCTGTTGAATGCCCACTCCACCGTGCGCCGCTGGAAGGGCAGCAGGTTCTCAAGAACTCCACGCTCGATTTGGTCCCAGTCAATTTGCTGGCTCAAGAAATTGCTCCTTCGATCTGGAGCTTGGCGGTATGAATGGCCGTCCACAGTTGCTGGATCTCGGGCTCTGACAGCCACTCGCGTGCGCCGTCATCCAGATTGCTTAGCAACGCTGCGACGTCGTCTAGGATCTGTGGCTGTCGGACTAGAGCGTGCATCAGCGTCTCAAGCAGAGGCCTGGTCCGGTCGGCCGCACGCCGGGTGCCTCGCGCGCGACGCGCGGACCTCATTTGTGCCTGCAGGCTCGATGAGCTGTCAGCCATCAGGAATCCAAGGTACTGAGCGAGCGCATCCATGCTCGTCAGATGCTGTCCAAGGACGGCATTTGACCTCACCTTCAAATCCGGCATACCTTCAGTTGGAACTCGCGTGATGCAGCTTGAGACCAGCTCGTCGCGACTCACCCGAACAGCCCAGAACTCAGTCAAATTGTGGAGCTCCACGCCGTCGAACATGACCGCACCACTTGTACTCGACCCCAACGGCTTGAAATTCATCACCGTGATGGGTCTCGCCTCAATTTCAGCGCTGGAGGCTGAGCGAAGGCACATCTGGAATACATCTGCTTGGGGCGCGACCGCTGCTGACAATGCGCCCGCGACAATGTCCATGAGCAGGTAGTCCAACTCTCGCTGACGTTTTTGTTGGTCGGATGCGTCTTCGACCGGCTCAGCCGGCGGGGTATATGGGGTGAGCAGATCCCGGAATGAGCGCTCATTGCCCTTCTTCTCCGTCCGCTCGCGCATGACCGCGTCTACACCGAAGATGCTCTTTTGGCCTGTTAGTTGGAGCAGGAACTCGACGTTCCGGCCGAAGGCAGCATCCGTGGCGTTAGCAGATCCTAGCCAAATGTGCCCCTGTCGACCATCGTCCGCAACCCAGAGCTTCGCGTGCAAACCAGACAGTTGATTCGAAGGTTCGTGCCCCTGAAAAGCCCACACCTGCCTGGGTTTCTGGCCCTTTGGGCCCTCGCTGGCGCAATAACTGTATCTATCCAAGGTTTGCTCACTTGAGACGAGTTGGATGGGAACCCTCTGATTCAGTTCAGCGAGAGCGCTGATCGCCGCTTCGCCTAGAAATGGCGACACCACTAGAAGCTGCCTACCGGAACCAGAGCGCGCGGCATCTGCCCATGTTTTGAAGGGACTGTTGTTGTCCGAAAAGAGCTGATGGGCTTGCAGCTTCGAACCACCCAAACCAAGCGGCCAGAACTTCCAAGCGTCAACGCCATCGGGATTTTCAAATGCCACCTTGGAGAGCTCTTGCGCAAACAGATCACGCCTCTCTCGGTTGCCTTCAGACATCGTATGAACAGCGGGGATGTCCTCGCCAAGCTTCGCAACGAACTCGGCCAGCGGCACGGATGTGCCTATTCGATTCTTGTCCCGGTTCTTGAGTTGCCCTTCGAGTGACGCAACCACGTCCCATGACCGGTCGAAGGTCAGGTTCCTCGACAGCACGACTACGCGATACCTAACGCCCAGCGCTGCCGAGAAGAACCTCAGAAGCCACAACTTCGGGTGGAAGACCCCCCGCTGCTTGCGATCCGGGATGGTGACTTCGACGACGCGCTGTTCCAGCCAGATGTACGACGACCGCACCTTTGAAGGTTCGTGGATGGCTCCAGCCTGGCAGAACACCGTGAACTTGCTCATCCCACGTCGGATACATTCGATGTCAGCAAGTTGGCGGCCTACATCCTTGTCTGCGTCATCTTCAAGGATGTCGGACTCATGTCCCAAGCAGAGCAGCGGGACCATCGCCAATGCCGTCAAATCCAGCGAATAGGTACAGGCGATGGCGTCAGTCAGTTCATAGCCATCAGGAGCACGCAAGATGTCTGTTAACAGGTGCCGATGGTTGGGGTCAAGCATTTGCCGCCTCCTTTCGAGCGACACCTTGGTGGATATCGGTCAAGATCTGCTTGGCCTGGTCCCAGCGGAAATTCATGACACGGGCACCATCTACCGCCTCCCAGCGCTTCAGAGGCGCCGCGTTGCTCAGTCTTGCCAGATCAGTTTTTAGCTCCCATTCGCGTTGTGTGATCCGCCGTTTGAGATCACTCTTCAGCAGCCATGAGTTGCCGTTAAGCCTGAACCCGGACGCTGCAAGTTGCGATAGCCAGAAATTGATAAACGGCTTGTCGCGATGCAGATTTGGATTGACTTCCGCTACCCAGCTCCAGAAGCCGTCGATGTCTTGGTGCCATACCTGAAGCTGGGTTGCACGTGATGCGAGCGCGTTAGCCCATTTTTCTAACTCGGTAGTGCAGCCGCCCACTTCATCGCCACGCTGAGTAAGCAGGAAGTAGTAATACGCCGTGTTGCATCCTTGAACACAAAGAGCAAAGTTCCATGCATGCTCAAGGTCACGCCGCAATGCATGCGGCATCGCATCTCCATATGCTGCTAGAAGATCCCACGGGCAGGTTGCACTCGCGAACATACCAGCCTCGACCTCTTGCGCGAGCCACTGCAGCAACCCAGGCTGGCCGGGCACGGTCGGCAGTTGCAGGAACTTCTCTGCTAGATAAAGGGCTTCGTCGCTGGACAGCTTGAAATTTGCCTTCCCCTCTACGATCGCCTTGTTCTCAGGCAGCGCAGGATCCCAAGCTAAATGCACCTCGGTCTGTCGCTCTTCCTCGTCGCTTTGCAGACCCGCATATCGCTTGCCTTTGGCTTCACGAAGGGACTCAATCTCGCGAAAGTACTCGGCCAACGAGCTTTCGCCGCGGAAGATCTTAAGCTGCCTTAACGAACCCCAGTAGACCGAGGATGGCATTCGCTGTAGGGTCTCTTTGGACTCCCTTCCAATGAGGCCTCGCTCATTGGGGCTAACACCCTCAATCAGTGCACTGATGAGTGCCCGCTCACGGCTTTCTGCCTCACGCCTGAGCCGTGAAGCCGAGGTACTGCCGTCAGCCACGGCCTTTAAGATCCATGGCACGAAGAGCAGGTACTTCGCCCGCGTCTGGATGGTGCTGATTGCTGGAAAAAGCCTATTAGCAATCGAGTCCCTGACCGTCCCGAATCCGAGCTCGTCAAGCGTTCCCTTGTCTTTCGGTTCAGCAAGCGCGTCCAGAACGAGGTCACGCTGCTCCGAAGAAAAATCCAACCATGCAACTGGCACGATGCCTCCCTTTACCTCTTGTGGGGTGTATGGTGCCACGTCTTCGTCCGTTAAGCGCTCAGACCGAAGCTCGATAGCGGGAATGAATGGCCTTGAGTTTCCTCAACACCCTTGATGCGTTAGGCCTGGCGTCGTTCGAACGCCTCTGCGTCACCAGCGGTACTGTGCACAGCCATTGGTATTCGTCGCCCAGCACGGGCGTGCCGCGAAGCAGTCGTTGGGGCACTTCCGTCATCCGCCCATTGCAACCAGTACCGCCCTCCACGCAATCCCAATTCCCAGCCCACCCCGAGTTGCCCAGCCCAACTCACCAGCCGCTGCTGAAGGCAACATGCAGATGGCTCAAAACCTCCCGCCCAAACCACTAGATTCACCACCGGTAAACTGCCTCGCCCCTCGTGTGTCGGCCAAGGCACTTCCTACTCCATAGTCGCTGCAGCCCGAAAGGGTTGGTGCTTGTAACACCTCTAAAAAGCGGCGCAACCCCACCGAAACGGGGTTTTGTCACGTCAGAATTCATGACCTTCGGTTTTGCCGAGGGTTTCGCTTTCGGACGGGATGACCAGAACGGCAACGCCTGGTGCACGGCTTTTTACGTGTTACTAACATCCCGTCCACCCTACGCCCGTAGTAAGGCCCAAGGTGGTTTGCAGTCTCAAAAAGGAGCACTGGAAATGCCTTCGATTCCTCATCGGCACAGCAGTCGCGCTGCTGCCGCCCCCCACCCCCCTTGTTACCCACCCGCCCCAGGCACAGCAGGCTTTGGCCTTTGTGCAGCGTGGAACAGCACCTGTTGTGCCGGGGCGGAGCACCCACGCGGTGCCGTTGCCCTGTCGATCAATCGGCCCAGCCTCAACACGGAGGCCGCGCCATGAACCCCTTTCAACCCAATCACCTGCTGGCCGGTAAAAGAGCCCTGATCACTGCCGGGGCCAGCGGCCTGGGCCTGAGCATGGCGCAGGCCTTCATGGCGGCGGGCGCACGCGTGATGGTGTGCGATGTGAGTGCCGAGTCACTGATCGAGGCGGCAGCCCAGTACCCGGGGCTGGAGACGGCCTTGGCCGATGTGTCGGCCGAGGGCGATGTGGCCCAGCTGTTCCAGGCCGTGGACCAGCGCCTGGGCGGGCTGGATGTGCTGGTCAACAACGCGGGGGTGGCTGGGCCCTCTTGCGGGGTGGCGGCCATCACGCTGGCGGATTGGAACCGCACCCTGGCGGTCAACCTCACAGGCCAGTTTTTGTGTGTGCGCGAGGCCTTGCCGCGCTTGCGGGCCGCACAGGCCCAAGGGGGCGGGGCCAGCATCATCAACCTGTCTTCGGCTGCTGGCCACTTGGGCATGCCGGGGCGGGCTGCGTATTCGGCCTCTAAATGGGCCGTGGTGGGGTTCACCCAAACCCTGGCGCTGGAGCTGGGGCCTGAGGGCATTCGCGTGAACACCATATTGCCCGGTGCGGTGGATGGGCCGCGCATCCGCGCCGTGATCGCGGCGCGTGCCCAGGCCACCGGGCAGCCGGTGGATGAGGTGGCGCGGGCCTACACCGGGCAGTCGGCCTTGGGGCGTTTGATCAGCCCCGCGGACATCGCCCACATGGCGGTGTTTGCCGCCAGCGACTGGGCCGCCGGCGTGACCGGCCAAAGCCTGGTGGTGGATGGGCTGACGCAGGCCCTGAGTTAGCGCCTCGCGTTCTTCTTCCTCCTCTACCTCTTCTTCACTTCAAGTCAGAAGGCCCCCGCACCGGGGGCCGGGGCCGCGCTTTGCCCAAAAGCCTTTCTCGGAGACTCATCATGAGCCAGCACGCCAAAGTCATCATCACCTGCGCCCCCACGGGCGCCATCCACACGCCCAGCATGTCGCCCTACCTGCCGGTGACGGCCTCGCAGATCGCCGATGCGGGCCTGGAGGCCTTTGAAGCCGGGGCGGCGATTCTGCACCTGCACGCCCGCGACCCGGTGGACGGCCGGCCCTCGCAAGACCCGGAACTGTTTCGGCCGTTTCTGGAGCAAATCAAGGCGCACAGCGATGCGGTGATCAACATCACCACCGGCGGTAGCCCGCACATGAGCGTGCAAGAGCGCATGCGTCCGGTGCTGGCGTTTGCGCCCGAGCTGGCCTCGCTCAACATGGGCTCGATGAACTTTGGCCTGTACCCCATGCTGCACCGCTTCCAGCACTTTGAGCACGCCTGGGAGCAGCAGCACCTCGAGGCCAGCCGCGATCTGGTGTTCAAAAACACCTTCAAAGACATCGAGACCGCCTTGCTGCTGGCCGGCGCGCGCGGCACGCGCTTTGAGTTTGAGTGTTACGACATCAGCCACCTGTACAACCTGGCGCACTTTCTGGGGCGCGGGCTGGTGCAGCCGCCGCTGTTGGTGCAGTCGGTGTTTGGCATCTTGGGCGGTATCGGGCCCGACCCCGAAGACCTGATGCACATGCGGCGCACGGCACAGCGGCTGCTGGGTGATCAGTTTTGCTGGTCCATCCTGGGCACAGGCCGCCACCAGCTGCGCCTGGCCACGATGGGCGCGGCCATGGGTGCCCATGTGCGGGTGGGCCTGGAGGATTCGCTGTGGGCCGGGCCGGGGCAACTGGCGGTGTCCAGCGCCGAGCAGGTGCGCCGCGTGCGCGAGGTGCTGAGCGCGCTGAACTTGCAGGTGGCCACGCCCGACGAGGCGCGGCAGATGCTGGCCCTGAAGGGGGCTGGGCAGGTTGGCTTCTGAAGCCCCGGTGCTGACGACAAGGAGTCACCATGAACACCTCATTTGCCAAGGCCGCTGCACCGCAGCCGGCCCCTGCCAACGCCGCCGACCCCGCTGTCGTGGCCGCCCTCACGCCCTTGCTGTTCAAGCGCCTGCTGCCCCTGCTGGTGCTGGCCTATGTGATCAGCTTCATCGACCGCACCAACATCGCCCTGGCCAAGCAGCACATGGCGCTGGATCTGGGCATTTCGGCAGCAGCCTATGGCCTGGGCGCGGGCCTGTTCTTCTTGAGCTATGCGCTGCTCGAGGTGCCCAGCAACCTGATCATGCACCGCGTGGGCGCGCGCTTCTGGATCACGCGCATCATGATCACCTGGGGCCTGCTGTCGGCCGGCATGGCGCTGGTGCAGGGCGAGACCTCGTTTTATGTGATGCGCCTGCTGCTGGGCGCGGCCGAGGCGGGCCTGTTCCCCGGCGTGATGCTGTACCTGACCTACTGGTTTGGCCGGCAAGAGCGGGCTCGGGCCACGGGCTACTTCTTGCTGGGCGTGTGCATTGCCAACATCGTGAGCGGCCCCCTGGCCGGTGCCCTGCTGGAGCTGGACGGCCTGGGCGGCTGGCATGGCTGGCAATGGATGTTTGTGATCGAGGGCCTGCCCGCCGTGGCCCTGGCCTGGGTGGTGTGGCGCCACCTGCCCGACGGGCCCGACACAGCCCCCTGGCTGAGCCCGGCCCAGCGCAGCCTGCTGCGCCAACACCTGCAGGCCGAGGCGGCAGAGGCCGGCGCCGACACTGCACCTGAAGGCCGCGGCCACGCCCTGCTGCAAGCCCTGCGCGACCCGCAGATCTGGCTGGCCATTGCGGTGTACTTTTGCCACCAGATCAGCATCTACACAGTGATCTTCTTCCTGCCCGGCATCATCGCCACCTATGGCCAACTGGGCCCGCTGCAGGTGGGCCTGCTCAACGCCATCCCCTGGGTGGCCGCCGCCATCGGCGCCCTGTGGCTGGCCGGCCTGGCCACCACGCCCGGGCGATGCCGGGGCCTGCTGCTGATCGGCCTGCTGGTGATGGCCGGGGGCCTGCTGATCGCCGCCTGGGCCGGGCCGGTGGGGGCGATGGTGGGCTTCAGCCTCACGGCGCTGATGTTCTTTGTGGTGCAGTCGGTCGTGTTCTTGGTGCCCAGCT
>Ga0208269_100397_pt1 | contig 21929 bp, 19 predicted proteins | sample LakWasMe88_LOW11_2_FD_183912 | JGI IMG/M metagenome (GOLD analysis project Ga0208269, IMG submission 183912) | Freshwater sediment methanotrophic microbial communities from Lake Washington under simulated oxygen tension - Sediment Metagenome... | ecosystem: Environmental > Aquatic > Freshwater >...
ATTTAATAAAATTAAGGCTTACCTACGTGTTCAAAAAAATTCTAGTTGCTAACCGCGGTGAAATTGCAGTACGTATTGTGCGCGCATGCTCTGAGATGGGCATCAAATCTGTTGCGATTTACACAGATGCAGACCGTCAGGCTTTACATGTTAAAAAAGCAGATGAAGCTTATCATATCGGCGCGGACCCTGTTGCCGGCTACTTAAATGCGCATAATATTGTTAATTTAGCAGTGGCTGCTGGTTGCGACGCCCTGCACCCTGGCTATGGCTTTTTGTCTGAAAACCCAGAGTTAGCTGAAATTTGTGAACGTCGTGGCGTTAAGTTTATCGGCCCTAATGCTGATGTGATTCGCCAAATGGGCGACAAGATTCAAGCGCGTAATGCAATGACCAAGGCTGGCATTCCATGCACGCCTGGTAGTAATGGCAACTTAAAAGACCTTGAAGAAGCTATCGCGCTTGCGAATAAAATTGGTTACCCCATTATGCTTAAGGCAACCAATGGTGGTGGCGGTCGCGGTATTCGCCGTTGTGACAGTGAAAAAGAGTTATTAGGCAACTATGATCGCGTGATTAGTGAGGCGAGCAAGGCTTTCGGTAAACCTGAAGTGTTTATTGAAAAATGTGTTGTGTCACCGCGTCATATTGAAGTGCAAGTATTGGCTGACTCTCAAGGCAATGCTATCCACTTGTTTGAGCGTGACTGTTCAATCCAGCGCCGCAACCAAAAGTTAATTGAAATTGCACCATCTCCTCAACTGTCTCAAGCGCAGCGCGAGTATATTGGTGGATTGGCAGTAAAAGCTGCCAAAGCGGTTGGCTATGAAAACGCAGGTACAGTTGAGTTCTTGCTGGATTCTGACAATACGTTCTACTTCATGGAAATGAATACGCGCTTGCAAGTGGAACATACCGTGACAGAAACAATCACAGGTATTGATATTGTGCAGGAACAAATCCGCGTGGCTTACGGCTTGCCTTTGCAGTACAAGCAAAAAGACGTGTCCTTTAGAGGTTACGCCATGGAGTTCCGTATTAATGCGGAAGATCCTAAAAATGGATTCTTGCCAAGCTTTGGTAAAATTACACGTTATTACGCGCCTGGTGGCCCAGGTGTGCGTATGGATGCTGCCATATTTAGCGGCTATGAAATACCACCCTACTATGACTCGATGTGTGCAAAATTGACGGTATGGGCGCTGACATGGGAAGGTGTAATTGAGCGCGGCCGCCGTGCATTAGACGACATGATTATTTATGGCGTAAAAACGACTATCCCTTATTATCAAGAAATTCTTAAGCATCCAGAATTTAGGGCTGCAGAGTTTAATACCAGCTTTGTAGAAGCGCATCCTGAGTTAGCAAACTACGCTAATGAAATTCCGCCGGAGCTAATCGCAGCAGCGATCTCAGCGGTAATTGCAGCGCACGAAGGTATTTAACACGAAGGTGTTTAAAAAGATTCAAGTATTAAAAATTAACTTTAACCTTAGATTGATAGATTAAAAATATGGCAAAAGTATCTGTTACTGAACTAGTTTTACGCGATGGTCACCAGTCGCTAATAGCAACCCGCATGCGCACTGAGGATATGCTACCAATTTGTGCAAAGCTCGATGCTGTCGGCTTTTGGTCGCTTGAAGCTTGGGGCGGTGCAACATTCGATGCATGTGTACGTTTTCTGAAAGAAGACCCTTGGGAGCGCCTTGCTAAATTACGTAAAGCGTTACCTAACAGCCGCATTAAAATGCTGCTGCGCGGCCAAAACTTGTTAGGTTACCGTCACTACTCTGATGATGTGGTTCGTGCTTTTGTACAGAAATCAGCAGACAACGGTGTTGATGTTTTCCGTATTTTTGACGCGATGAATGACCTGCGTAACATTCAAACTTCGGTTGAGGCTGTTAAAAAGCTAGGCAAGCACGCTGAAGGCGCGATTGCTTACACAACAAGCCCTGTACATGATGTTAACTACTTCGTGCAGTTAGCAAAAGAATTAGAAGCCATGGGTTGCGACACTATCGCAATTAAAGACATGGCGGGTTTACTCACGCCTCAAGGTACAGGTGAGTTGGTTAAGGCATTGCGTGGTGCAGTTAACTTGCCAATTCAATTGCATAGCCATGCGACTTCAGGCCTGTCTGCAATGAGTTTGCTTAAAGGCATTGAGGCTGGTGCGAGCATTATTGACACCTGTAACTCATCTTTTGGTGAAGGTGCAAGCCACTCATCTACTGAAAGTTTAGTGGCTGCATTACGCGGCACTGAATATGACACAGGCTTGGACTTAGGCGCTCTGCAAGAAATTACTGCTTATTTCAGAGATGTGCGTAAAAAATACTGGCAATTTGAAAGTGAATTTACCGGCGTAGATACTAGAGTTCTGGTTAACCAGATTCCTGGTGGCATGATTTCAAACTTATCCAACCAGCTAAAAGAGCAAGGTGCGCTTAACCGCATGGATGAGGTGCTGCAAGAGATTCCTCGCGTACGTGAAGACCTAGGCTATCCTCCTTTAGTGACGCCAACATCGCAAATCGTAGGTACACAAGCTGTACTTAACGTGATGACTGGTGCACGCTACAAATCAATTACCAACGAAGTTAAAAACTACTTCCTAGGTCAATACGGTAAAGCGCCTGCTGCTGTTAATGAGGCAATCAAGCAACAAGCGGTTGGTGATGCTGAGGTGGTGAGCTGCAGACCGGCTGATTTACTCAAACCAGAAATGGCAAGATTAAGCAGCGAGGCTGAGCGCTTTGCTAAGTCTGAGGAAGATGTGCTGACTTATGCAATGTTCCCGGATATTGGTCAAACTTATTTACAAGAGCGTAACGCTGGTTCATTAGTGCCTGAAGTGTTGCTGGATAAAAATGCAATTAAATCTAGCGGCCCAAGATTTGCGCCAAATGAATTTAAAGTGACATTGCATGGCGAAACATTCCATATCAATGTGACTGGCAGTGGCCACGCAGGTGAAGAGCAGCGCCCTTACTTCGTGTCTATTGACGGTATTGCTGAAGAGGTAATCGTTGAAACCTTAAGTGAAATTGAGATTTCTAATGACGGCACGGCAAGTAGCGGCGGCAAAAGAAAAGTAGCCAGCAACACAAGTAGCGGCCGTCCTCGCCCTTCTCACCCAGGCCATGTAACGACTTCTATGCCAGGTACTATCGTTGCCATTAAGGTAAACGTTGGTGATAAAGTAAAGGCTGGTGACGGCGTATTAGTGATTGAAGCGATGAAAATGGAAAATGAAATCCAAGCTTCAACCACAGGTATTGTGGTTGCTATCCACGCAGCTAAAGGTGATACAGTGACTCCGGACGAATCTCTACTTGAAATTCAACCAGAATAAGAGATGTTTTAATTAAATTTTAATTAACAGACTAAGCCGACGGATACGTACTGTCGGCTTTTTTATTACTACGATAATCATGCACAACAACCTGATCCTTGCTTCATCTTCAATTTACCGACGTGAGTTATTAACTCGCTTACAGATTCCTTTTAGCTGCATTTCTCCAGATGTAGATGAGACGCCGCTAGAGGATGAGTTGCCGCAGGAAACCGCTTTAAGATTAGCCCAAGATAAAGCGATCAAAATTGGAGCTACGCATACCGATGCGCTGGTCATCGGGTGCGACCAAGTAGCCACGCTAGATAACATACAGCTAGGTAAACCGTTAAATCACGACAATGCGACTAAACAGCTACGTATGATGCGCGGCAGAGAAGTTATTTTCCACAGTGCGTTATGCTTATACAACGCAAAAACCAAGCATATGCAAGCTGCGGTTGTGCCCTATGTGGTGCAGTTTAGAAACTTAACGGACGCACAAATTGAAAGTTATCTGTTAAAAGAACAGCCTTATCATTGTGCAGGCAGTGCCAAATCAGAAGGATTAGGCATTGCCATTATTGAAAGAATGACGGGTGAGGACCCTAATGCGCTAATTGGCTTACCGCTGATTGCTTTGATTAATATGCTGAACCATGAGCAAGTGTCCGTGATATAAATGAACTAAATGCTATTTATTGTTGCCACATTTACCCACTCTCACCAAGAAGGAGTTTGTAATGCCCAATCAATATAAATTGATCGCACTTTGCGTACTGTCCGTTTTATCTAGCAATGCCATATCAGCTGATGCAGATGAGGTCACCAGTGGCTTAAATGACCAGCAATCTGTTGCTGTCACTATCTACAATGGCAATCTGGCGTTAGTTAAAGATCAGCGTAAAGTTAGATTAAATAGTGGCTTAAATAACCTGGCGTTACGTGACGTAAGCGCGCAAATCCGGCCAGAAACCGCCTTATTGCGCAGTATTAGTCATAAAGGCAGCTTGGATACTTTAGAACAGAACTTTGATTTCGACTTACTCACACCACAAAAACTGCTTGAGAAATATGTGGGGAAAATGGTGCGTGTCATTAGTACCAATCCTGCTACAGGTGTAGAAACCAGCGAACAAGCTTCTGTATTATCTGCAAACAATGGCGTCGTGATGAAAATCGGTAACCGTATTGAAACCGGCATGCCTGGGCGCATTGTGTATGACAATGTACCGGTAAATTTACGTGACCGCCCTACCCTAATTACTAAACTAAGTAATAAAACCGCGGGCGAACAGTCTGTTGAGTTAAGTTACCTAACTGGCGGCTTGGATTGGAAAGCAGATTACGTTGCAGAACTCAGCCCGAAAGAAGACAGCCTAGACTTATCTGGCTGGGTAACCCTGACCAATACCAGCGGCACCAGCTATCAAAATGCGAAGTTACAGCTAGTGGCCGGCGATGTGAACCGTGTGCAGGATAGTTACCCTCGTGCGATGAGCATGAGAAAAGGCGCAGTAATGGCGGCAGAATCTGCAGCACCTATGGCTGAAGAATCGCTGCTTGAGTATCATTTATATAGCCTAGATCGCCAAACTACGATTGCAGAGAACCAAACCAAACAAGTGGCCTTGCTCTCAGCAGCACAGGTGCCGGCACGTAAAGAGCTAGTGTTGCGCGGCGCCGATTACTATTACAACGCCAGTTATGGCGATTTAGGTCAAAAGTTAAAAGTTGGTGTATTTATAGAGTTTGATAATAAAGAAGCTGCGAAATTAGGTATACCTTTGCCTAAAGGCGTTATGCGCGTCTATAAAAAGGATAGTCTGGGTAATGCGCAGTTTGTAGGTGAAGACCATATCGACCATACGCCAAAAAATGAAACCGTGCGCCTTAAGCTTGGAGAAGCGTTTGATGTGACTGCAGATAAAAAACAGTCTGATTTTAAAACCTTACCACGTCCAGCCAAAGGGAATAGTATGTTTGAAAGCGCGTATGAGATTGTCATCAAAAACGCGAAAAAAGAACGTGTTACTGTCACTGTACAAGAGCCGATTCCAGCTGATTGGAAAATTATCAAAGAAAGCCACCCTAGCCAAAAAGCTACCAGCAATACTGCGGTATGGAAAATTGACGTACCTGCAGAGGGTAAAGCTACATTAAGTTATCGAGTACAAGTGAAATATTAATGATTAATCAAAAAACAGGAACACTTTATTTTATTCCGGTCACCCTGGGTGAAGACAATATCAACAAGGTGTTGCCCGCAGAAGTGGTGAGCATCGCGCAGCAATTAGATGAGTTTATTGTTGAGAATGAGAAAACTGCGCGTCACTTCTTAAGTACCATTAAGCATAGCAAGCCGATACGTGAGCTTTTGCTTAAACCATTAAATGAGCACACGAGCGATAAAGAACTACCGGCATTACTAAACTCACTGATGGCAGGTAAGGACGTTGGCTTAATGAGTGAGGCAGGATGTCCAGGCATCGCGGATCCAGGTGCTAAGCTTGCGGCACTTGCGCATCAAAAAGGGATACGTGTTGCCCCGCTTGTCGGCCCCTCTTCTATTCTGCTTAGTTTAATGGCAAGTGGCCTGAATGGGCAGCGCTTTACTTTTTTAGGTTACTTACCTAGTGATAAAGCCGCGCGGCTTGTTCAACTGAAGGAAATTGAAAAGCGCTCCAAGCAGCAAGAAACGCAGATTTTTATTGAAACGCCTTACCGTAACCAGCATATGCTTGAAGATATACTGGCTACTTGTCATGGCGAAACCAGGCTGTGTATCGCCTGCAATATCAGCTGTGGTGATGAGTTAATTATCACAAAACGTGTGAAAGAGTGGAAAGCATCGGCACTGCCAGATTTACATAAAAAACCAACAGTGTTCTTGTTATTGGCTTAATTGGCTTGTATGAGCGCCCGCACTGGCGCATAACTGCGCCGGTGCACGGGTGAAACACCATGCTGGCGCAACAGCGCCATATGTGTGGCTGTGGGGTAGCCCTTGTGTTGTGCAAAGCCATACATCGGGTATTGCTGGTCTAATTCATACAGGGCCGCATCACGTGCAGTTTTAGCTAAAATGGATGCTGCAGAAATGGCTTGTACTTTGCTATCACCTTTAACGATAGCTTCACACGGTAAGCTGATTTTAGGGCATTGATTGCCATCCACCTGCACTAGCAGCTGTATTGACTGCATACCAGCTAAGCTAGCTTGTACCGATTGATTGGTTTGTATTGATTCAATCGCACGCTTCATTGCAAGCAAACTAGCTTGCAATATATTGATTTCGTCAATTTCCTCTACCGTACTGTGAGCAATGCTCCAAGCCAGAGCGTGCGCTTTAATCTCAAGCGCCAAAGCATCGCGTTTTTTTTCACTTAGCTTTTTGGAGTCAGCCAAACCCTGAATTGGTTTTTCTGGATTAAGTACCACGGCTGCGGCGTACACGGCGCCAGCTAGCGGGCCGCGCCCGGCTTCATCCACACCGCAGATTAATTGCATTTGATTCATTTCAAATGTGAGAGCACGGCAATTGCCGCTTTTTCAGCCGTATTTTGCTTCAATTGATAATGAATGTCGGTAAACTCACTTTTAATGGTGGCGAGTTTTTCTTTATCGTTAACGAGCTCCAACGCTGCTTGGGCAATTTTTTCAGCAGTTGCGTCATCTTGCAATAACTCAGGTACTACAAACTTTTCTGCCAAAATATTGGGTAAACCTACATATGGCTGCAGGCGCATACGTTTAAGTAGTTGCCAGCTCAGATTGGACATGCGGTAAGTAATGACCATTGGCTTTTTAAGCAAAGCGGCCTCAAGTGTCGCGGTACCAGACGCAACAATCACCACATTCGCGGCTTCCATTGCATCATGTGCATGACCAAACAGTAGCTGGATAGGCGGTGCTTCAAGCTCGTTAAAAATAGCCAGCTCAAAAATATGACGTGTTTCACGTGTAATCAATGGCACCAAAAATATGGCATTAGGTTGCTGTGCGTAAATCTGCTTAGCTGTTTGCACAAACAAGTCCGCATGATACTGTACTTCACTTTGGCGGCTACCTGGGAGCATCGCCACAACTAATGCATTAGCATCTAGCTTCAGAATTTCGCGGGCACCTGCAACATCTGGCTCTATAGGTAACATATCTGCCAACGGGTGCCCGACATAGGCGACAGGAACGCCCTTTTCTTTGTATAAAGCAGGCTCAAAAGGAAACAGTGCCAATACTTGATGAACCGCTTTCTTAATCTTTTTGATGCGATTCTTACGCCATGCCCAAATAGACGGGCTCACATAATGAATGGTTTTAACACCTTTGTTTTTAAGCTTTCTCTCTAACCAAAAGTTAAAATCAGGCGCATCGATGCCAATAAACAAATCTGGTGGATTGCTTAAAAAGTGATTCAGTAACTCACGGCGCAGCTTTAGCAAACTCCATAAATGCTTAATCACCTCAAGATAGCCACGCACTGAAAGCCGTTCAATCGGGTAAAGTGATTTAGCGCCTTCGCTAATCATTTTAGGCCCGGCGATACCCACAAACTCAATATCTGGATTTTTTTGTTTAAGTGCTTGTATCAGGTGACTGCCAAGTAAATCACCTGAGGCTTCTCCAGCCACAATGCCAATTCTAACCATAATGCGGGATTAACGGACAATGCCGCGAGTAGATACGTTCAGGAAATCAGTTAAAAGCCCGATTTCTGGTGTTTTTGATAACATGGCTTCTAGTTCAACTTTAGCTTCTTCTAAAGTTAAGCCTTTGCGATAGAGTGCTTTATAGGCGCGTTTGATTTGCAAAATACTCTCAGGTGAAAAACCACGGCGCTTAAGGCCTTCAGAGTTAATTCCATGTGGTTTGGCATCATAGCCAGCCGCCGTTACATAGGGTGGAATATCTTTAAATACCACGGAGCCCACTGCAGTAATCACATGTGAGCCAATTTTGCAGAACTGATGCACTAGTGTGAATCCGCCTAGAATCGCATAGTCATACATATCCACGTGGCCAGCAAGCGATGAGTTGTTTGCTAAAATGGTATGGTTGCCCACTTGGCAGTCATGTGCAATATGCACGTATGCCATAATCCAGTTATCGTTACCGATTTTTGTTGTGCCTTTATCCTGCACTGTGCCGCGATTAAAAGTGCAAAACTCGCGAATGGTATTATTATCGCCAATCTCAAGCAGAGTTGGCTCACCTTTGTATTTCTTATCCTGTGGCGCTTCGCCTAGTGATGAGTACTGAAAAATCTGATTATTTTTACCAATAGTCGTTGGGCCATTAATCGCCACATGGCTAGCCACACGTGTGCCTGCATCAATCTTTACATGTGGCCCAATCACAGTATATGCACCTACTTCAACGCTGGAGTCCAGCTCGGCAGAGGCATCTATGATGGCGGTTGGATGAATTTTTGCAGTATGCATTTTAACTTCACTTATTCTTTGTATGCGATGTGGCGCGAATTAATAACTTATTTCTCAATTGCTTTTAATATGCACATCATTTGCGCTTCAGCCACAACGGTACCGTCTACTGTAGCAACGCCAGAGTATTTCCAAATACCTTTTAGTATGCGGTCAATTTTTACATTTAATACAATCTGGTCGCCAGGTGATACCGGCTTTTTAAAGCGAGCACTATCAATACCTGCAAAGTAATACACAGAATCATCCGTAGGTTTGGTGTCCATGGTTTTGAAAGATAAGATAGCAGCAGCTTGTGCCATTGCTTCAACAATTAAAACGCCAGGCATTACTGGGTGGTATGGAAAGTGTCCAGGAAAGTAAGGCTCATTCACACTGACGTTTTTAATTGCAGTGATTTCTTTACCTAACTCCAAAGACAGCACGCGATCAACCAATACAAATGGATAACGATGCGGCAAATGCTCTAAAATTTCATGAATATCCATACTAGTAGTAGCGATTGCATTATTAGTCATATTAATCTCGTTTTACTTCTTTTTAAGAGTTTTATCGTTAATCTGTGAATATGCCAATTACTTTGTTTTTAACAAAGCAATTTCATTTTCAAGTTGTTTAATTTTTGCTGCAAAGTCATCTAAGTGACGAATCTTTGCCGCTGTGTTTAGCCATGCCTTGTGTGTTTGAAACGGCATGAGGGCTGTGTAGGTATCAGCAGTCATTAATGAGCGCGTAATCATGCTGCCAGGTGAAACTGTGACATGGTCGGCTATTTCCAAGTGCCCCAATATCATCGCTGCACCGCCTATTTTACAGTGCTTACCGATGCGTGCGCTTCCTGCTACTCCAACACAGCCTGCAATGACGGTATGTGCACCAATTACACAGTTGTGCCCTATTTGAATTAAATTATCGAGTTTGACGCCCTCTTCAATAATTGTGTCATCAATCGCACCACGGTCAACCGTAGTGTTCGCGCCAATATCCACATTAGCATGAATAACTACACGCCCGACTTGGGGTATTTTAAGCCACTTACCTGCTTCTTCTGCATAGCCGAAACCATCTGAGCCAATAATCACACCTGAAAATATATGGCAATTTTCACCAATTTCACAATGGTGCTTGATGACCACATTCGGCTCCAGGCGCGTTCTTGCGGCAATCTTTACATCATTTTCAATCACGCAGCCACTCGTGATGACCACATGCTCGCCCAAGGTCACATTTTCCCCAATAACGACTAGCGGGCCAACGCTGCAAGAGGCTGGAATCTGAGCCGATGTGTGGATGACGGCTGTCTCGTGCACGCCAGTAGGCACGACGGCCAGTGGATTTAAAAAAGCTGATAGTTTTGCAAAGTACGCGTAAGGATTATCTACGATAATCTTTGGTTGTGCTGTGAGGTCGGCGTGTACTTCTTTCATGATAAAAGCACTAGCTTTACTTGCCGCTAGTGCTTTTTGATACTTACTATCATTAAAGAAGCTAATGGAGCCGGCCTGTGCGTTTGCAATAGAGGACACTCTACTGATTAAAACACCGCCATCACCTACAACATGACCACCTAGCGCATTAACAATATCGTTAAGTGAGTATTGCTGACCCATACTTAGCTCGAAAAAGTAACGTTATCAAACAAACCGCTTATTTCTTACCAAGCAATTTTAATACTTTGTCTGTAATGTCAATTTTTTTACTTGCGTAAGCAACACCACTGTATACCACTAAATCGTAGCCTTCAGCTTCAGATACTGATTGAACAGCTTTGTTGATGCGATCCTGTAAAGACCCTAGCTCTTCATTTTTACGTAAGTTAATATCTTCACGTAATTCACGTTGCTTGCGTTGGAATTCAATTTTAATATTTTGTGCATCGCGCTCTTTAGTGCGGCGATCAGACTCAGATAGCGTTAAGCCTTCTTTATCTAGCACTGTTTCAATATCTTTAATCTGCTTGGCCATGCGCTCTAGCTCTTGTGAGCGTGGGCTAAATTCTTTTTCTAATTTTTTGCCACTCTCAGCAGTTTGAGGCGCATCTTGCAGGATTTTATCCACTTGTACATAACCAACTTTTAACTCTGCTGATTGAGCACTTGCTGCGAATGTGATTAAGCTTGCAACTAATAAACTTTTTAAAAACTGACTCAATTAATTTCTCCTAATGCTGTACTGCACATGTGTGCATCATTATGCCATAAGACATCTAATCGAATAAGAGACTAACACTGTATTCGATACAATTATGTATAAAATCTCTCTAGAACTGTTGCCCTAGTTGGAACTGGATTGTCTGGGTATTATCGCCTGATTTACTATTTAGAGGTTTAGCAAACACTAATTTCAACGGGCCAAACGGTGATACCCAGCTTAAACCCACACCAGTTGAATAACGTAGCTCACCAAAATCGTAAGAGTCATTAACACCAAAGACATTACCAGCATCAGCAAATGCGCTCATCCTGAATTGCTTAGAGTCTTTTAGGCCTGGGATCGGAATGTACAGTTCTGCATTACCCAACATCCGTTTTGTGCCGCCTAAAGAAAAATCGTTACCGGTTGTTGAATCTATGCCTCTAGGACCCAATGAGCCGTTGGTATAACCTCTTACAGAGTTTACGCCACCCATGTAAAAGTTTTTAAAGAATGGGTATTTTTTACTGCCGTAGGAATCAGCATAGCCAATCTCGCCGTTTAACATCAAAGTATAGCCCGGGGTTAGCTCTTTAAACCATGCGTGTTTATAGTCGATTTTGTAGTACTCTAAATCAAGTACTGGGATGGTAACCTCACCAGACAGGCGTTGTAGTACACCTTTGGTAGTAAACATGATGCTATCCCTAGAGTCATGCGTCCAGCCGGCACTGGTAACAATGGAGTTACTGCTGCAACCACTAGCCTTTTCGCAGAAGTCTTTATATTGTTGCGGGCTTTGAGAGGTTAAATCCACCGATGTAAAGTCGGCAGCAAGACCAAAGTTAATGCCATCACGCTCATTTAAAGGGATACCAAACCTAACACCGCCACCATAAGATGAGGTGTTGTAAGTGCCGATGTTCAGCGAGCTGGTATTAACATCACGACGATACAAATCGATACCGCGGCTTACGCCATCTGGCGTGAAGTAAGGGTCTGTGTAAGAAAGTGAGTAGGTCGTATTAACCTTACCAGTATTCACTTGCGCACTGACACGATTACCCGTACCCAGGAAATTGTTTTGGTTGACGGTAATACCGAAAACCACACCCTCGTTACTAGATAAACCTGCACCAAACTGTACACTGCCGGTAGATTTCTCTGTCACGCTGATATTCAAATCAACTTGATCAGCAGTACCTGCTACTGCAGGAGTCTCTACATTGACGTCAGAGAAAAAGTCAGTACGTGTAATACGCTCTTTTGAGCGGTTAATTTTATTAGATGCATACCAAGCAGATTCGAGCTGACGCACTTCACGGCGAATCACTTCATCGCGCGTACGCGTGTTACCAACCACATTGATGCGTCTTACATATACACGCTTGCCAGGGTCAACAAAAAAGGTAAACGCAGCAGTATGTTTTTCTTTGTTGATATCTGGCACTGGGTTCACATTGGAGAATGCATAACCATCGTTACTTAGTCTGTCACTAATCGCTTTGCTTGTTTGCGTGACTTTCTCACGGCTGAAAGTGTCACCAGCTTGCACTTGAATCAATTGACGCAGTTCATCTTCAGGTACCAAGGTTTCACCAGCTAATTTCACCTCTGAAATGCTGTATTTTTCGCCTTCAGTAATATTAATAGTGATGTAGATGTCTTTTTTATCTGGGGTAATTGAAACCTGTGTAGAGTCAATATTAAACTCGAGATAGCCTTGGTTCATGTAAAACGAGCGCAAGGTTTCTAAATCGGCATTTAATTTTTGTTTGGAATACTGGTCGTCTTTATTCCACCAACTCATCCAGTTAGGTGTTGTTAGCAAAAACTGTGCTCGAAGATCTTCAATGGTATAGGCTTTGTTACCAACGATATTGATATCGCGGATCTTAGAAACAGCCCCCTCTTCAATATCAAAGCGCACGGCAACGCGATTACGCTCTAGTGGGGTCACCACTGTTTTTACCGTAGCGCCATATTTACCTTGCGATAAGTATTGACGCTTAATTTCCTGCTCTGCGCGGTCTAGCTGTGACTTGTCAAAAATCTGGCTCTCAGCAATACCAATTTGCTTTAAGCCCTCTTTCATTTTGTCTGTTGGAAATGACTTATTGCCGCTGAACTCTATTTGCGCAATGGCGGCGCGCTCTTGCACCGTCACAATCAGCACATCATTTTCGGCTTCAATGCGTACATCTTTGAAAAAGCCGGTGCTGTATAGAGACTTAATGGCCTGCGATGCAAGATCATCGTCCATAATCTCACCAACTTTAACTGGCAGATGGCTAAACACAGTGCCCGCTTCTGTTCTCTGAATACCTTCTACTCGAATATCTTTAACTTGAAATGGTTCAAGTGCCATTACTGAACCAGCATATAAGCTAGAGACCAGTAACAGCATAGATTTAAGTTTTAATTTAGGGTGTTTCAAATTTTGAATTGCCATTCAATCAGCCTGTTATCAATCTATTTATATCGTTATAAAACGCTAAAACCATCATAAATGCGAGAATCAGCACGCCTATTCTTTGCCCTACGTTCATGACGGCTTCAGATACAGGACGCCCTGTAAAAAATTCAACCATATAATACATGAAATGCCCGCCATCTAATATGGGAATTGGTAATAGATTGAGCACGCCAATGCTAATACTAATCAATGCGAGGAAGCCGATAAAGGCTTTAATGCCCATATTTGCACTTTGTCCCGCATAGCTAGCAATGGTAACAGGGCCACTCATGCCCTTCCAAGACACATTGCCAAGCACCATATTACCTAACATTTTTAAGCTGAATGTAGCGGTATCCCATGTTTTTTCTACGGCTTTTAATAATGCACCAGCACCTGAGTAGTGCGTAGTAATGAACAGTTTATCTAACTCGCTTTGAGGCATATTAAAGCCAGCACCGATGCGGCCTATTTTTTCGCCCTTCTCTACAACCACTTCTGGTGTGATATTGAGCGTAATTGTTTGACCGTTGCGTTGCACCAGTAATGTCATAGGCACTTCAGGGTGCGCTCTAATTTCCTTAACAAAGGCATCCCAATCACTCACTTTTACTTGGTTGAGTTCTAGCACTAAATCCTTGTTTTTTAATCCTGCCAGCTCTGCAGGGCTACCTTTCATCACTTCCCCAATTTCAGCGGGGACAGCTGGCATTGCAACTATAAATCCGATTTTTTCTAATACGTCTTGCTTTTCATCTTCTAGGTTAATGTTGGACACATTGAGGTGGTAAGTCTTGATTTCTTGTTGCGGGGTAATGGTTTGTACTTCAATCGCAGTTTTTTTGAGTGACTCTTTTAATAGTAGCCAGCGCGCATCTTGCCAGCTCACTACGCTTTGATGATTGATGTTTTGAATAACTTCACCAGCTTGTAGACTTTGCAGCGCTGCAGGGCTGTTTTCTACCAGCTTGCCGACGACTGGTTTGAGTCCCACAACGCCAGCCATGAATAAAACCCAGTACAGAAAAATTGCAAGTAGCAAGTTGGCAAATGGCCCCGCTAACACGATAGCCATCCGCTTGCCTAAGCTCTGCCTATTGAGTGCGCGTGACATGCCTGGATCAGCAGCCTGCGATGCGTCAAATAGTGGCTCTTCCCCGAGCATTTTTACGTAGCCACCTAGTGGAATCGCTGCAATCACATATTCAGTTTGGTCTTTACCAAACTTTTTACTCCAGAGCGGCTGGCCAAAGCCGATAGAGAATTTAAGCACCTTAACACCGCACCACCTGGCAACTTGAAAGTGGCCATACTCATGCACAGTGACCACAATGCCGATAGTCAGTATAAAAGCGAGTGTTGTTAGCATAAGGTAAGTTTATGTAGATTGAAATGGTGCATGTCGTTAATGGATGCCGGACGAGGTGGCTAACCAACCTTTTGCCGCACGCCTAGCTTCAGCATCTACATCAACCAGTTGTGGTATTGAGGTCACTGCCTCGATATTGGATGCGCTCAGTACAGACTCGATGAGTGCTGGTATTTCCATAAACTTAATTTGGTCAGCAAGAAATGCCTCAACCGCAACTTCATTTGCTGCATTGAGGATGGCAGGTGCTGTACCGCCTGCATCCAAGGCTTCATAAGCCAAGCGCAAACAAGGAAACATATTTTGGTCTGGCGCACAAAAATCTAACCGCCCTATTTTTAGTAAATCTAGGCTACTTACACCGCTCACTAATCGATCTGGGTAGCCTAAGCCATAGGCAATAGGCGTGCGCATGTCTGGATTGCCCAACTGCGCCAGCACACTACCGTCGTTATACTCCACCATAGAATGTATAACGCTTTGCGGATGTACAACTACTTCGATTTGCGATGAAGTTGCATTGAACAGCCAATGCGCCTCAATCACCTCCAGCCCTTTATTCATCATAGTGGCAGAGTCAATGGTAATTTTCGGCCCCATCACCCAGTTTGGATGGTTTAAGGCTTGCGCACGCGTTACGTTACGCAACTGCTCTATAGTGGCATTACGGAATGGGCCGCCTGATGCTGTGAGTAAAATGCGCTTCACCCCCATGTCAGCTAACACCCTTGTGCGCTGGTATGGCATCACCTGAAAGATCGCATTGTGCTCACTATCAATAGGCAGCAAGGTTGCACCACCATCTATCACTGCTTGCATAAACAAGTTGCCTGCCATCACCAAGGTTTCTTTATTGGCCAATAAAATACGTTTACCGGTTTTTGCCGCTGCCATCGCAGGGTGCAGGCCAGCCGCACCAACAATTGCCGCCATAACTACATCAACATCCTGATGCGATGCAACCTCACTGAGCGCATCCTCACCCTGCAGCACTGTTGTTGCTATTCCTGCGTTCTTAAGCTGGGTTTCCAAAGCCGAAGCCGCGGTTGATGATAACAAAACAGCGTAGCGAGGTTTATACTTTACACATAAATCAAACAGGCCCTGCACGTTGGTGCTGGCTGTTAACGCAAACACCCCAAAACGCTCCGGGTGCTGACTAATCACATCTAAAGTTTGTGTTCCGATTGTGCCAGTTGCGCCGAGTATCGTTACCTGCTGTATCTTACCTTGTGTGCTTGAACTCACATTATCAACTGACGATACACTAACCATGCACATTAAACCCTGAGAAATGTAAAAGAGAAATAGAAAGTAAGATCATTGGCAATGTTGGAATAAATCCATCAATCCTGTCTAAAATACCGCCATGCCCCGGCAATAGCTGGCCACTATCTTTTAGCCCAGCTTGGCGCTTCATTAAAGACTCAACCAAATCGCCCATAATGCTAAATAAAACCACCAGCCATAAGGCTAAGACTAGCCAAAAGCTATATTGATGGTAGTAGCAAAGCAAACCACCGTAAACAGTCACCGCAGCCAGCGCGCCTAACACACCTTCCCATGTCTTCCCCGGGCTAATGTTAGGTGCTAGTTTATGACGGCCAAAGCGTTTCCCAGCAAAGTATGCTGCACTGTCTGCCAAGCTTACTGTAGCTATTACGCCAATTAACAGCCACGGGTTGATTTCATGCAAACCCTCGAGCGCGACCCATGTAGCGCTAATAAGTAAAATCCCTAAAACGCTCATCATGAAGCGTTGTTGGCACGCTTTGCGCTGGCCTAGCCATAAAGGTGCAATTGCAATCCAAAACAATGCAGAAAGGCTTAGTAAGCTTAGCTCAATATAGGCCTGATATGGCGCAAGTGCAGTATGTTCTAGTGACAGCAAGCAAATACTAATGATAGCCGTAATGGCAACGTAGGCAATAGACTGTGGGCGGCTAAGCTTAATTAGCTGCGCCCATTCATTGACAGCAAGTAGCGATATCCCAAGCGTTACTATCGCCCATACCTGTTTAGATGCTAAAAATACAGTCAATAACAGACCTGTAACCAACAATATTGCGGTAATCACTCGGGTTCTTAGCATTTTTATATCATTATATTAATTAGAGTTTGAGCGAGCTTTAACGCGGTGGCTCTGAAAGCTGCTCGCTAGTGCGCCCAAAGCGACGCTCACGCTGCTGGTAGGATTGAATTGCCGCGTTAAACGCAGCTTCGTTGAAGTCCGGCCACAATGTATCTGTGAAGTAGAGTTCGGTATAAGCCAGTTGCCACAAAAGAAAGTTACTAATGCGCTTTTCACCGCCGGTGCGTATGAATAAGTCCGGCTCAGGCGCATAGCTCATTGAAAGATAAGGCGTGAGGTGGGTTTCATCGTAAACACCAGCTAGCTCAGGCTCAGCCTTTTGCATTTTATTCACTGCCTGCAATACATCCCAGCGGCCGCCATAGTTGGCTGCAATTGTTAATACCAAACCAGTGTTGTTTGCTGTCAGTTGCTCTGACGCTTCAATCTTTTCAATCAGGTTGGCATCAAAACGGCTACGGTCGCCGATCATGATGAGCTTGATATTGTTTTGGTGCAGCTTAGTCACTTCACGTTTAAGCGCTTCCATAAACAAGGACATCAGGAAAGAAACTTCTTCTGGTGGGCGCCTCCAGTTTTCACTGCTGAATGCAAATAAAGTAAGATATTCAACTTTAAGTTCTATGCATTGCTTCACTATGTCGCGCACGGTTTCCACACCGCGCTTATGGCCAGCGATGCGGGGTAAAAAGCGCTTTCTTGCCCAACGCCCGTTACCATCCATGATGACAGCAACATGCTTAGGCACCTCTGCAACCGGAGGCACACGCTGCGTAGCACTTGAGAATAAAGCCAATTAATACCCCAAGACTAAGTGCGTAAAGAAATTGCAATTAAAATGTGTCACCGCATTCACCATTTTTACGATTAAACCGCCATCAAATCTGCTTCTTTTACCTGCAGCATCTTATCGACTTCGGCAACCGCTTTGTCTGTAGATTTTTGCACATCATCTTGCGCACGACGCTCATCATCCTCAGAAATCGCTTTATCCTTCACCAGTTTCTTAAGCGCGTCATTCGCATCACGGCGTACATTGCGGATGGCTACTTTAGCGCCCTCGCCCTCTGTACGTACGATTTTTGTTAAATCACGGCGACGCTCTTCAGTAAGCATAGGCATTGGCACGCGAATCAAATCACCGTTCGTTGCTGGGTTCAAACCTAAGTCACTGTCACGAATCGCTTTTTCCACTTTAGAGATCATGTTTTTTTCATATGGCTGTACATTGATAGTACGTGCGTCACCTAAGTTAACGTTGGCAACTTGGTTAACTGCAACCATTGAGCCATAATACTCAACCATTACGTGGTCTAATAAGCCAACATGCGCACGTCCAGTACGTACTTTTGCCAAGTCATTTTTTAATGACTCTAATGACTTTTGCATTTTTAGATCGGCACTTTTTTTCACATCATCTAACATTTATTTCTCCAACTCAGTTTTAACGTTTCAAACTGATTTATTTGTTAACTTTTACTCTATATCTAGGTTGTATCAACATAACACTTATAAAGAAGCCATATGCCCTACCGCTGCTGCATATGGCAATACACACATTATGGCAAGACCATAGTGCCTTCATCTTCACCCATCACCACCTTTTTCAGCGCACCTTGTTTAAAGATGCTGAACACAGAGATAGGTAATTTCTGATCGCGACATAAGGTCAATGCCGTCGCATCCATCACTTTTAGGTTTTTAGAAATTGCTTCATCAAAGCTAATGGTTTTGTAGCGCATCGCTTCCGGATTGGTTTTAGGGTCGTCTGTGTATACGCCGTCAACCTTCGTTGCCTTAATCACGATTTCAGCGTTAATTTCCATACCACGTAGTGCTGCTGCAGTATCTGTAGTGAAGAACGGGTTGCCGGTGCCTGCGCCAAAAATCACGACGCGACCTTCTTCCAGATAGCGAATAGCTTTGCCGCGTATATACGGCTCAGCCACTTGCTCAATGCTCAATGCAGATTGCACGCGTGCATTGAGGCCAATATTTTTCATTGCATCTTGTAATGCCATCGCGTTCATCACAGTTGCTAACATACCCATGTAATCAGCGGTTGCTCGATCCATGCCTTCCGCAGCTGGTGCTACGCCACGAAAGATATTACCACCACCAATGACGACTGCAACTTGCACGCCTAAATCAACTACTTCTTTGACTTCACTTACAATTCTGGTGATGGTTGCGCGGTTAATGCCGTAAGCATCATCGCCCATTAAGGCCTCGCCAGAAAGTTTAAGTAAAATGCGCTTATAAGCTGGTGCAGACACGAGGACTCCTCAAATTTTAAGTTTGCTTATTTAAGCATAAAATAACGTACTTAGGCACAAAAATAAGCCGTAGAAACGCAAATTGAATGCTTATTTTTTATTAAAAAAAATGGACTAAGCAACTTGCTTAGTCCATTTTAATTTTCAAAGGCTATTAACCTTATCGTTAATTACACTTTAGCTGCTGCTGCAACCTCTGCTGCGTAATCAACAACAGCTTTCTCAATGCCTTCACCAACTGTGTACATTGTGAATGAAGCGATAGTTGCGCCTTTAGATTTAAGCAATTGCTCAATCGTGAATTTGTCATCTTTAACAAAAATTTGGCTTAACAGTGTTACTTCTTTCAAGAATTTTTGCACAGTACCATCTGCAATTTTTTCTAACATTGCTTCAGGTTTACCAGCTTCTTTTGCTTTTTCGATAGCAACACGACGCTCAGCTTCGATCAAGCTTGCATCAATACCAGAAGCATCTAATGATTTTGGTTTTGCTGCAGCGATGTGCATTGCAACATCTTTAGCTAAAGCATCATCACCACCAACGATATCCACTAAAACACCGATACGGCTACCGTGTACATAGCTTGTAAGTTTGCCTTGAACTGCTGGGCGCACGAAGCGACGTGGTGTGATGTTTTCACCAATTTTACCTACCAATTGTGCGCGAGTTTCTTCTGCAGTTGAACCGCCCATAGCCAGTGTACCAACTTCAGCGATATCACTTGCAGAGCTAGCAGCAATAACGCCAGCTAATTCATTTACATATTTCAAGAAGTCTTCATTTTTAGCACAGAAGTCTGTTTCAGAGTTAACTTCAACCATCGCGCCAGTTTTACCATCAGTGCTAATGCTAATGCCAACAGTACCTTCAGCAGCAACACGGCCAGCAGCTTTGCTAGCTTTGTTACCAAAACGTACACGCAAGATTTCTTCTGCACGTGTCATGTCGCCTTCAGCTTCAGTTAACGCTTTTTTACAGTCCATCATTGGCGCATCTGTACGCTCACGTAATTCTTTCACCATACCTGCGGTAATTTCAGCCATTTTTAGCTCCTTAATATTCAGATATTGCATTAAAAATGCAAATTAACAGTTTGATTTAATTATATTTTTACATTTAAATTGTCAAAATTAAAAAGGGGCCTTAAGCCCCTTTTGTAAGCAGAGTTAATTATTCTGCTGCTGGCTCAGCAACTTCTTCGCTAGCTGATTTAACAATTTCAGTAATCACTGAACTACGACCTTCCAATACCGCATCAGCGATACCGCGAGCGTACAAACGAATTGCACGGCTAGAGTCATCGTTACCAGGAATTACGTAAGCAACACCGTCAGGTGAGTTGTTTGTATCAACTACGCCGATAACTGGAATGCCTAATTTAGCAGCTTCAGTGATCGCGCCGCTTTCGTGGCCAACGTCAATAATGAAAATAGCGTCAGGTAAGCCGCCCATTTCTTTAATACCACCGATAGAGCGCTCTAACTTCTCAACTTCACGTTTGTAGCCTAGCGCTTCTTTTTTACCGAACTTTTCCAAGCTACCGTCTTGCAACATTACTTCAAAGTCTTGCAGGCGTTTGATAGATTGTTTAACAGTTTTAAAGTTAGTTAGCATACCGCCCAACCAGCGGTGGTTTACGTAAGCACAACCTGCACGAGTCGCTTCTTCTTTAACGATGTCACGAGCTTGGCGTTTAGTACCCACGAATAAAATACGACCCTTGTTAGCAGCCAATGTGCGCACATGTTTAAGTGCATCTTCAAACATTGGTAATGTTTTTTCAAGGTTTACGATATGAATTTTGTTGCGGTCACCGAAAATGAACGGTGCCATTTTTGGGTTCCAGTAACGAGTTTGATGGCCGAAGTGAACTCCAGCTTCCAGCATTTGACGCATGGTTACAGACATGTTAAATCTCTCTTCTAAAGGGTTATCAATTCACACAACACCAGAAACACCCAGATACAAATCCAAGCACCCTAGAATGGGTTGTATGTAAATTAGCCATTCGCCAAATTAATGACGAATGTTTTTGCAAGAAAATGCAAAGGCGAGATAATAACACCAAGTGACTGAGTTTGCTAGGCTTTACCACACATTATTTTAAGTTTGCTGGGCATCAGGCACACCCACCACACGCATTACCCTGTCCACATCCAGGCGAAGCAGTTCAGATATGTCGCGGTAATCGTCTGGCAACGCCGCATCATCCCAGCCATTAGCTGAATGTCTGGCTAAATTTACTGCAAGCGTAACATTCCTGACGCGCTGCTCCTCTGAGGCGCCATCTTGCATCAGTTTGCCAAGCAATGGTGGCAGCTGGAAAATCTCTACTAATTGAACCTGTAGGTCATGTAGCACAAAACCTAGTACTTCCTGCTGCACAGTCTTGCTGCGCAAGGCTTTGTCTGCAGTTTGCATAGTATGAATCAGGTTCATCTTTTCCGGGACATAACACCACATCAGCATTTCTGATAAGTCATGCAGCAGCGCGGCAATCAGTACTTCTTCCGCATGCAAGTCGTTTAAGTGGGCCGCCCACTCAACTGCAAAGTTGGCGGCCCGATGCGCTCGCTTAATCAGCTTAAGTAGCTGCATTAACGCTGTTAAGTTGGTTTTTAGCGCGTCTTCCACTAGCGGTACTGGAGGGATGTTTCTGAAAAAAGTACCAGTACCCATCATCATAATGGCCTGCTCCACTTGAGCAAGGTCTTGCAGTTGGCTACGTGATTTATGTTTTTGAGCGTAACTAAGCACCTTAAAAACCATCATCGGGTCATTAAGTACCACATTTGTAATTGCACGGGCGCTTAGGTTGTC
>Ga0208269_100401_pt1 | contig 21722 bp, 23 predicted proteins | sample LakWasMe88_LOW11_2_FD_183912 | JGI IMG/M metagenome (GOLD analysis project Ga0208269, IMG submission 183912) | Freshwater sediment methanotrophic microbial communities from Lake Washington under simulated oxygen tension - Sediment Metagenome... | ecosystem: Environmental > Aquatic > Freshwater >...
GGTATCTGAGCTGGCAGCAATCTCTGCGCGAATCGCAGGGGTGGTGCGGGCATTCTTGTGCAGAGCGATCATCATGGCTTGACACTCCCGGTAGGTTCAAGCGACTCTATCAACTCCCGCAGAACAGTCCTGGCTATGAACAACGGGTAGCGCTTAGAGTCTATGCAATCGTCCGGGATGCGACACTTATGGATGAGATTTTTGGCGAGAGTCGAAGGCTGGCATCCTTGGTTTGGCGTACGGACGGGAACTTTGATAATCAAGCCAAGATTAAGAATTGCCATGAGCACATCTTGGCCTACGCTATCCATCCGGATCGATTTCCACACCCCAATGTCGTGGACCCATCAGTTGGCAAGGATAGCAAGCTGAATCGTGCGTTCATTCAAAACACGATTGTTAAGAATGGCCCGAAGAACCCGATCAGTTCGGTTTTGTTGACTGCTGGCTTTCCCGCATCCGTACAGAACGCATTAGTCCCTTCAAGAACAAGCAGTTGGCCGCATTACGACCAAGCGGTCGTGATCGAAAATGGGGCGCTAACAGGCTCGGTGACGGCATCCAGTGGCTGGTCATCACGGGAGTTACTCCTTGAATTCAATAAAAATGGTTTTAAGCCGATCAGGGACAGTAAGGGGCAGCAGACACGATTTGTTTTGACTGGTACAGGAGCAATTGAGTCGATCAAAGAGCGACAACGGGCAAGTCATGTGATCTCGGTTATCGGCGGCGTGGGCAGCACACAAGCGCAGTCGGCGGAGTTGGCAGACATGGGTTTCCGCTTCCCGTTTCCAAAGCCCATTGAGCTTGTGAAATATTTGATTTCCATAGTGAGCGGAAAGGACAGCCTCATCCTAGACAGCTTCGCGGGTTCCGGCACCACCGGCCACGCCGTGCTTAAACAAAACTTGGAGGACGGTGGCACGCGCAAATTCATCCTGGTGGAGATGGACGAGCACATCGCCAAAAACGTCACTGCCGAACGCGTCAAACGCGTAAGCCACGGCTACACCAATGCCAAAGGGGAGGCAGTGCCAGGCTTGTCGCCAGCCGGTGGCGGCTTCCAGTTCTGCACGCTGGCTGATGAACCCTTGTTCACCCCGCAAGGCCAAATCCGAGACGACGTGACGTTTGCCCAACTGGCTGAATTTGTGTGGTTCGCAGAGACGGGCACCGGCTACACCGGCAATGCCACGTCACCCCTGCTGGGTACGCACGAAGGTCGCGCCATTTACCTGCTTTACAACGGCATTTTGAAAGACAAAAGTGTGGGTGGCGGCAACGTGTTAACCGGGGCGGTGTTCAACATCCTCCCCTCTTTTGACGGCCCCAAAATCATCTATGCTGCGGCGTGCCGCCTGGGCGCTCCCCGTTTGCAGCGGGAGCAAATTGTGTTCAAGCAAACACCGTACGCACTGGAGGTGTAAGTCATGGCCACTTTTTCGCCCAAAAAATACCAACAAGATCCCGCCAACAAAGGCGGTGTACTCGACAGCGTGGAGGCTTATTTCAAAGCCATTCACACGTTCGGGCGCTCATCGCTGGCGTTTACCGCCGTGACGGAAGATCTGTGGGGACAGAGTCTGCGTTACACGCCGCTGTCAGGCTTTGCTCAGGACATGCCCTACTTCTGCCTGCGCGTGCCCACGGGCGGAGGCAAAACCTGGCTGGCTGCTAAAAGCCTGAGCTTGGTGAATACGCATTTGCTGCGCGTGCCACACAGTGTGGTGCTGTGGCTGGTGCCCAGCAAGCCGATTCGCGAGCAAACGCTGCGCGGCCTGAAAGACCGCAACCACCCGCTGAACGCCGCGCTGCGCGAGGCTGGGCCGGTAACGGTGCTGGATTTGACGGAGGCGAAAGCGTTGACGCGCGCCACGCTGGACACGTCAACCGTAGTGATCGTCGCTACCCGCCAAGCTTTTCAGGTGGAAGACGAGGAAAGCCGCAAGGTCTATGAGTCCAGTGGTGCGCTGATGCACCACTTTGAAAATTTGACGGCCCCGCAGCGCCAAGGTCTGCTGACGGATGGCGACACCGCGCCCTATTCGCTGGCCAATGTGTTGCGGCTGCGCCGACCGTTTGTCATCGTGGACGAAGCCCACAACAACCGCACCGAGTTGGCTTTTGACATGCTGGCCCGCTTTAACCCCAGCGGCATCATGGAGCTGACCGCCACGCCGGATATGGAGCGCACGCCCAGCAATGTGCTGCACAGCGTGAGTGCGTCCCAGCTTAAAGCCGAGCAAATGATCAAGCTGCCGGTGGTGCTGGAGACCGAGCCCAACTGGCAGCAGTGTCTGAGCGATGCCATCGCTCGACGCAATGGCTTGCAAAAGTTGGCCGACGATGAACAGCGCCAAGGCGCGCCCTACTTGCGCCCGATCGTGTTGATTCAGTCTGAGCCACGCCGCGAAGGGCTGGACAAGCTGGATTTTGAGCGCGTGCGCCAGGAACTGCTAACCAACCACGGCATTCCGGCTGATGAAATCATTGTGGCCACCAGTGACAAAAAGGGGCTGGAGGCCGTGGACGCGAAATACAAGCTTGGAATCAGTGACCCTGACTGTCCCGTGAAGTTTGTCATTACCCAAAAGGCGTTAGCCGAGGGGTGGGATTGCCCATTTGCGTACATCTTGGTCAGCATGGCGTCCTTGCAGTCGGCCACATCGGTGGAGCAACTGTTGGGGCGCATATTGCGCCAGCCGGGGGCAGCGCATCGCGCTGCAAAAGAACTCAACCAGTCGTATGCGCTGGTGGTGTCGCGCAGCTTTTTTGAGACCGCCACCGCGCTGCGCGACCGGCTGGTTGAAGGCGCTGGCTTTGATCGCAAAGACGTGGCCGAGTTTGTAACCGCTGCGCGCCAAGAACAGCAAATGTTTGACCTTGAAGGCATCGGCAGCCGCGTGGAGCTGCGCCCGGTGGTCATCACCTTGCATGAAACACCGGACTTGAAGGCCTTACCCAAAGACCTGCGCAGCGCCATCAATGACAAAGTGGACTTTGACCGAAAGACCAGCACGCTGACCATCCGTGCGCCGCTGACCCTGGATGAGGCCGATGCATTGAAGTTGGTGGTCACCACGCCGCTGGCCAGAGCTGCGATTGAAGCAGGCGCAGTGGAGAGCCGAACGACGGCCATTGAGTTCTTCAAGACGCCCGCAGAAGAAGGCAAAACGATGCTGGTGCCGCAGCTTGCATTGCGCGTGCAAGGTGAGTTGCAGTTATTTGATGACCCGGAGGTGTTGGACTACCCGTGGGCGCTGTCCTTGTTTGATGCGAAGCCGACGGCCGACAACTTGTCCAAGTTGGGCACAGCATTGATGGTGAGCGAGGGCGGTGTCATTGACATTGATGAGTCCACTGGCAAGCTGGTTCAGGATTTCATGCCCAATTTGCAGCGGGACCTTGGTTTGGCCTATACGCCAGAGCATTGGGACAACATCAAACTGGTTGCCTGGCTATGCACCAATTTGCCAGAGACATCCCTTACGCACGCGAGCAAGCTGGCTTTTGTGTCAGGATGGCTTTCGGACTTATTGGTCCAGCCTGGTTTCGATTTGGGCAGGGCCAATCTGCAAAAATTTCAGATACGCAACCTGCTTGAGGCACGCATTCGGGAGCTTCGCATGATTGCAGTCAAACGGGCTTATCAAGAGAGCTTGTTTGGCGAAACTGCTGCTGAACGGGTCAGTGTATCGACTGAGTTCGTTTATGACTTCAGGCCGGAGGTCTATGCACCCAGTCGTGACTATGACGGGCGGTTTGGACAGCACCGGTTCCGTAAGCACTTTTACAGTCGAATCGGAGATTTCGACAGTAAGGAAGAGTTTGACTGCGCTGCTTGGCTAGATACTCAGGCGCAAAAAGGTCGGCTGCAATACTGGGTGCGAAACTTGGCACGCCGGGAAGGTGCTTCTTTCTTTTTCCAAAAAGCGACCGGGCGTTTTTATCCTGACTTCGTTTGCAAACTCAACAACGATTCATTTTTGATCGTGGAATACAAGGGAGCGAATGGCTGGACGGACGCGCAGGATGATCGCGACATTGGCGGGCTCTGGGCCAAACTGTCGAAAGGCACCTGCCAGTTTGTAATGATTAAGGAAAAGCAGTGGAACGGAATTGATCCCTTCTTGTCCGCTATCTTTTGAATAGCTGTGCACGAACATTTTACGGAGCGCTGGAGCTCAACTTGAGTCTTAAACCTGCGGCAAATACTGCTCCAGCAGCACCTGCACCGCATCGGCCTGCAGCACGTCCCGGCGTCGCTTGAGTGGGTCGCGGTCGGGTTGCCCTGCCAGCCACCGCTTGAACGTCGCAAACGTTGCAGGGTGCACGGTGTCCATGCGGGCCATGGTGCCGTTGGTGGCGACGATGACGGCAGAAAACCCCGGTGAGTCCAGCAGCACGCTGGCGCGCCGGGCTTGGGCCACCCAAAAGTCCTCGTCCGCTTCGCTGAGCTTGATGGGGTGGGGGTCGTCATCTGTGCGCTCGCGGCGGATGATGTCCACTTCAAAGCCGTCTTTGTTGACGGCGGTGTACTTTTGGCCCTGCCGCATGCGAAAGGTGGGGTCTACCTTCTTGAGCACCCCCAGCATGGAACTGTCCACCCGAGCAAGCTTTGTGGAGAAGATGATGCGTTTGCGGGTGTCCCACAGCAAGTCGATGTCGCGCGTGGCGAGTGCGTCGGCATCCAGCCGCACGCCGGCGGCGGCCTCATACGCGTAGAGGGCATGGGTTCCCACCACGCGAAAGTGCTCGCTGAGGTGGGTGCTGGCTAGGCGGTTGAGCAGCGCCACCACCAGCGGGTCTACCCTGCCGACTCGCAGGGCGCGGTTCAGGCGCTGTTGCTGGTCTAGCGCAGCTTTCAGGCCGGCCAAGCGCTCGGCACTGGCCCGTTTTCTTTGAGTGAATTTGTCGTAGATGGCCTGCGTCTCGGGCGTGCGCGGGCCCAGGCTGGCTTCGGCGCCCGCAGGCGAGGTGCGCACGAGGTATTTCGATTCCGGCGACGTCGCTGGCCCCGCGTGCCAGTACATGCCACCACGCACCTGGGCAGCTTCCTCGGTCGCCTCGGCCAGCGCATCGAACACGGCAACGGCGTCTATGTACTGGCGGGTGATGGCGGGGCTGAGTTCGAGCATTTCGGTATGTTTCGGTGCTTTGTGATTTTTTACCGAAAACCAAATAATGACAATGGCTTAAGAAATTATTTGCCATGCAATGCGGAACGGGAATGCAATTTTGATAGCTATCAGCGTTTACTGGGTAAGCGCTAGAGGCCAATTTGGCTTGTAAAACCTACCGCTTGAACCCCACCTCACGCTGACTGCGCACAGCCAGCACGAACACCGTGTCCATGGCCTCTATGTAGTGGTACAGCGCTATGTAACCGCGCGCGGCGCGGCCGATGACCAGTTCGCGCTTGCCGCCTTGCACGGGGCGGCCGATTTGCGGACTGTGGCCAAGGATTTGAATGGCGTCGACGATGGCGCCAATGCGTTCGGGCGCAGAGCCGGGGTCGTACTGGGCGATGTGGTCAAAAAAGCGGTCGAAGTCGTCGAAGACTTCGGGGGCCAGTTCGATGCGGGTCATTGCTCGATGGATGGACAGATGAATCGCCGCGCACTACTTCGCCAGTTTGCGGGCCGCAGGTTTGCGCGGGCGCCCGGCATCGTTGTCTTGCACGTTGGCGCGGGCCAACAAATAGTCTTTGGCATCGGTCCACCCTACGGTTCTTCCGGTGGTGCGAATGCGTGCCCAGCGTTCGTCGGCCAGCGCATGGAACGCGGCCTCTTGCTCCACTTGTTCCACCCGCTCGGCCAATGCGTCCACGATAAAGGCGTGGGCAGATTTACCCATTTGCTGCGCTGCGGCCGCTACGCGGGCCTTGAGATCGTCTTCAATGCGGATGGTGGTGGTGGACATGGCGGTTCCAAGATGGGTCGAGGCAATGTAGCACAAAAGTGCTATTGCGATGATTGCTGCGGACTCCGGCCAGGTTCGCGATCCCAATGCGCATCGCCTGCCCGCTATGCTCCCCTCCCAACGAAACACGACACACAGTGACCGCCATGCACGACATCATCTGCCCCCACTGCAACAAGGCGTTCAAGGTGGACGAGACCGGCTATGCCGACATCCTCAAGCAGGTGCGCGACGCGGATTTCCACGCGCAGTTGCACGAGCGGCTGGAGCTGGCCGAGCAAGACAAGCGCAATGCGATAGCGCTGGCGCAAGCCCAGGTGGCCAATGAACTACAGAAGTCCACGGCCGCCAAGGACACCGAGATTCAAGGCCTGAAGGCCGAGCTGGACGCCGCCGAGGTGGCACGCAGGCTGGCGGTGTCCGAGGCCTTGGGCGCAGTGCACCAGGAGCGCGATGCGCTGGCCCATGAGCTGGGGCGCGTGCGGCAGGCGCAGCAAACAGCGGCGCTGCTGGCTGAAGCCCGGCTGGCGCAGGAGCTGCAAGGCGTGGCCGCCAGGAAGGACGCCGAGATCCAGCAGCTCAAGTCGCAGCTGGAGGCGGGCGAGGTGGTGCGCAGGCTGGCAGTGTCCGAGGCGGTAATGGTGGTGGCGCGCGAGCGCGATGAGTTCAAGAACGACCTGAATCTGGTGGTGGTGAAAAAGCAGCTGGAGGAGGCCGCCATCAAGGAGCAGTACGCCCTGCAGTTGCGCGACCGCGACGGCGAGATTGCGCGGCTGAGGGACATGAAGGCCCGCCTGTCGACAAAGATGGTGGGCGAGACGCTGGAGCAGCACTGCGAGACGGAGTTCAACCGCATTCGCGCCACGGCGTTTGCGCGCGCGTATTTCGAGAAAGACAACGATGCGCGCACCGGCAGCAAGGGCGACTACATTTTTCGCGACCTGGACGAGTCGGGCACCGAGATCGTGTCGATCATGTTCGAGATGAAGAACGAGAGCGACGAGACCGCCACCAAGAAGCGCAACGAAGACTTCTTGAAAGAGCTGGACAAGGACCGCGTGGAGAAAGGCTGCGAATACGCGGTGCTGGTGTCGCTGCTGGAGCCCGAGAGCGAGCTGTACAACGGCGGCATCGTGGACATGTTCCACCGCCACCCCAAGATGTATGTGGTGCGGCCGCAGTTCTTCATCCCCATCATCACGCTGCTGCGCAACGCTGCGATGAAGTCGCTGCAGTACAAGTCCGAGCTGGCGCTGGTGAAGGCGCAGAACCTGGACATCACCCGGTTCGAATCGCAACTCGAGGACTTCAAGGGCGCCTTTGGGCGCAACTGGCGCCTGGCATCGGACGGGTTCGAGGAGGCTGTTCGGCGCATTGACGAGGCCATCAAGGACCTGGAGAAGACCAAGGAGGCGCTGCACAAGTCGGCCAACAACTTGCGCCTGGCCAACGACAAGGCCGAAGACCTCACGATCAAGAAGCTGACCCGCGGCAACCCGACGATGGCGGCCAAATTTGCGGAGCTCAAGCAGGTGGGGATCTCGGACGGCGAGTGACGCTGGGCAGCGCACGGTGGCGTAGCGGCTGGGCGGCCGCAAGCGGTTTTCGGGGCCCCTCTGTGGCATGGCGCTGCGCATGGCGAGCCGCGCGCCGAAAAGGGCATTCCGCGCCGCCACGCCCTGTTCACAGGCGCGGGTTACAGTGCCCCGCCAGGCCGGTGTCGGCGCGAGCAGGCGTTGGGCCCAGCGCCAGGTTCAGTGCAGCCGTCGCGCCAATCGCACCCTTTCGCCACCCTTTCGCCACCCTTTCGCCACCCCTTTTTGCCACTCCAAAGTTTCCGGACCACCCCATGATCAGCCCCATGTACACCCACTCGGTTCCCGTCTTCAAGCAGATGCTGACGGCCTTGAAAACCATTCTTGCGCAGGCGAGCGAACACGCGGCCACCAAGTCCATCGAGCCCGATGCGTTCTTGCAGGCGCGCCTGGCGCCCGACATGTTTCCGCTGCTCAAGCAGGTGCAGATTGCGGCCGATTTCTCGCGCGGCGTCTCGGCGCGGCTGGCGGGGGTCGAGGTGCCGAAGTTTGAAGGGCAAGAGAAAAGCTTTGCCGACCTGGATGCGCTCTTGGCGCAGACCCTGGCCTTTCTGGACAGCGTTCAGGCCTCGCAGTTCGAGGGCAAGGAGGACGCTGAGATCGTCCTGCGCCCTGGCACGCCCAAAGAGAAAAAGCTCGCTGGGCAGGCGTATCTCGCCAACTATGGTCTGCCGCAGTTTTTCTTTCATGTGACGACGGCCTACGACATCCTGCGCCACAACGGTCTGGCCATTGGCAAGCGCGATTTTCTGGGCACGTATTGAACTTTGCCAAGGCATGCGGCGTGGGTCGCGATAGGCATTGCGGCGTTCAACCATTGCAGAAAGAGGGCCGCTTTTTGCGGGGCTCCTCTGGCGCCTACCCACCCAAAGCCTGGAATTGCGGTGAGGGGCCGGGTCGGTCGCATCGCGCACAATTCCCCCCATGAAAGCACCTCCCAGACTCCAATCGCTGATCGACGAAGGCCTGATCGACACCGTGGTGCGCCAGCTCATGAGCGGCAAGGAGGCCATGGTGTTTGTGGTGCGCCATGGCGAGCAAACCCTCTGCGCCAAGATCTACAAAGAGGCCACCAACCGCAGCTTTCGCCAGGCGGTGGACTACACCGAAAACCGCAAGACCAAGAACTCACGCACCGGCCGCGCCATGGCCAAGGGCAGCAAGTTTGGCCGGCAGGAGCAAGAGGCCGCCTGGCAAAACGCCGAGGTGGACGCGCTTTACCGCCTGGCCGCCGCCGGCGTGCGCGTGCCGCAGCCCTTCAATTTTCACGATGGCGTGCTGCTGATGGAGCTGGTGACCAACGCCCATGGCGACGCCGCGCCGCGCCTGAACGACGTATCGTTCACCCCAGAACAAGCCCTGCAGCACCATGCGACGCTGATTGCCGAGGTGGTGCGCATGCTGTGCGCGGGGGTGGTGCATGGGGATTTGTCGGAGTTCAACATCCTGCTGGCGCATGGCGAGGTGGAGGGTGCGCCCGATGGCGTGAACTTCCCCGTCATCATCGACCTGCCGCAGGCGGTGGACGCGGCCGGCAACAACCACGCGCAGCGCATGCTGCTGCGCGACGTGGCCAACCTGCGCAACTTCTTTGGCCAGTTTGCGCCGGCACTGCTGAAGACCGAGTACGGCGCCGAAATCTGGAGCCTGTACCAAAACGGCATGCTCAGCAACGAGACGCCGCTCACCGGCCGCTTCGAGCGCAGCCACGCCAATGTGGACATGCAGGCCGTGCTGCGCGAAATCGATGACGCCCGGGACGAAGACGCGGCGCGCCGGCTGCGCATGGCGACGGCGGCGAGGTAAAACGGTTTTGGGCGTTTGCTTCTGTATCGATAGCAAACTTCTGAATATGCACCTGCGCTAACGGCCTATTTCAATAGTAAATACGCCGCCCTGCACGCCGCTGCGAACCTGTTTACGATCCCCCGGCGCGCCGCCAGCCAGCAAGGGCTGTGTCGGCACCTGGTTTTTTTAATCCCTCTCCCTTCGCGGGAGCCAGACAGGAGACAGCGATGTTCAGTCATGTGATGGTGGGTGTGAACGATCTTGAGGCATCCAGGCAGTTCTACGACGCGGTGCTCGGCACCCTGGGCATCGGCCCTGGCGTGGCCAACCGGAGCCGCTACTTTTACCGCAGCCGCTCCGGCACGTTCGGCATCACCACGCCCATCAACGGCGAATCGGCCTGCCACGGCAACGGCAGCACCATCGGCTTCACTATGGATTCGCCCGAGCAGGGCGCGGCGTTCCATGCGGCTGGCCTGGCCAACGGGGGGACGACCTGCGAAGACCCGCCCGGTTTTCGCGAAGGCGAGATGGGCCGGCTGTACCTGGCCTACCTGCGCGACCCCGATGGCAACAAGATCTGCGCGCTGCACCGCCCGCCCAAACCCGAAGCCGGCGCGGCGCGCACGTGAAGTCTGCCCAGGCGGAGGTGTTTGACGAAGCGTATTACCAGCGCTTCTATTTCGACAAGAAAACCAGCGTCGTCGACCCCGGCCACGTCGAGCGCCTGGGCGCTTTCGTGTGCAGCTACCTGCAGTACCTGCGCGTGCCGGTGCACCGGGTGCTGGACATGGGCTGCGGCATCGGGCTGTGGCGGGATGTGGTCGCACGGCATTTCCCGCACGCGTCGTACCACGGCGTCGAGTTCAGCCCCTACCTGTGCGAGCGCTTTGGCTGGGAGCGCGGCTCGGTGGTCGACTACCGCGCCAGCGCGCCGTACGACCTGGTGGTCTGCCAGGGCGTGCTGCCCTACCTGGACGCACCCGATTTGAAGCGCGCCATGCACACCCTGGGCCAGCTCTCGCACGGCGCCCTGTACCTCGAAGCCGTCTCGCGCGAGGACTGGGAGCAGGACATTCTGGACGAGGACCTGACCGACCCGCGCATGTTCCGCCACCGCGCCGCGCTGTACCGACGCGGGCTGGAGAGCCACTACACCGCCGTGGGCGGCGGCCTGTGGCTGAGCCGCCAGGCCGAGGTGCCGCTGTTTGCGCTGGAGAGCTTGAGCAATGCATGAGGGCGCGGGCGCGCCTGCCCTGCCCCACGCCGTTTCTAGGCTGAGAACCGCCCGCCTGGCGCGCAGCGCCAAGCCGTTTCTGGCGCGCGGCGGCCCCAAGGGCGAGCGCTGCCCCGGCTGCCGCCTGGTGCCCAGCCACTGCCTGTGCGCGCTGCGCCCGCAGACGCCGACGCGCGCCGGCGTCTGCCTGCTGATGGCGGACATCGAGCCGCTCAAACCCAGCAACACCGGCTGGCTGATTGCCGACGTGGTGGCCGACACCTTTGCCTTCGGCTGGGCGCGCACCGAGGTGGACCCCGCCTTGCTGGCGCTGCTGGCCGACCCGCAGTGGCAGCCCTTTGTGGTGTTCCCAGGCGAATTCGTAGCGCCTGAGCGGGTGGTGAGGCAGGTACTGCAACCGCCCCAGGCTGGCGACGGCACACAGGCTCGGCGCCCGCTTGCACGGCGCCCGATTGCTCGGCGCCCGCTCTTCATCCTGCTGGACGCCACCTGGCCCGAGGCGCGGCGCATGTTTCGCAAAAGCCCGTACCTGGATGCGCTGCCGGTGCTCAGCCTGCAGGCCGATCACGCCTCGCGCTACCAGCTGCGCCGCTCGACACGCAGCGAGCATTTCTGCACCTCGGAAGTCGCAGCGCTATGCCTGGCGCTTGCCGGCGAAGCGCAGGCCGCGGCGGTGCTGGCGGCCTGGCTCGACGTATTCACCCACCACTACCAGCGGGCCAAGCACCAGTTGCCGGCGGATCCCACCTGTGAGCCGCACCTGCACTTGCAGGCGCTGTGCGCGGCCCCGGCCGTTCAGCTGCCATAGGCCTGCGAGCGCACTCACAAAGCTGCGCGCCCAAAGCCCCGGCTCAAATAGCGCGAACCACGTTCACCAAAGCGCCAGGGTGTTTCCGCCGCCTTGCTGATGCCGATGCGCGGCCCGGCCAGCACGTCCGCCGGTTGCCCATCCCACAACAAGGCGAAGGTCGGCGGCTGCACGGGGCGATGGTTCCAGCCATGGTCCACGCCCAGCGCCTGCGCCAGGCGCCCGGGGCCGGCGCAGAGCAGGCGTGGGTCTTGCAGGCCGCGGCGCGCACGCATCACCTCCAGCCCCTGCGTGGGTTCAAGCGCACGCAGCAGCACGCCCGCGCCATGGGCGGCTTCGCGGCATACCAGGTTCATGCACCAGTGCAGGCCGTAGGATCGGTACACATAGACATGCCCAGGCGGCCCAAACATGGCGGCGTTGCGCGCCGAGGGGCCGGTGTAGGTGTGCGAGGCCGGGTCCTGCTGGTCATAGGCTTCGGTTTCGACAATGCGGCCACCGACACCATCGACCAGCAGCGTCACGCCAATCAAGCGCCGCGCGACCTCGCTTGAATCGGCGCTGAAGTCGATGTCGGCTGGCTGCAGCTTGTCGAGCGTTGCCATAATGCTCCTCAAAATATAGCTATACACGCTTATTGGATAAGCGCCAGCCAGCATTTTCATTCATATTTCTGCCGCCTGCTGCGCTCTGGCGTACAGTGCCATCCCGCCACCCTGCTCCCGCCCACCCAGAGAAAGACCCCTATGACGCCCGGCAAAGACCCCGCCCGCGAGAGCGAACTCAAGAAGATGGAGCTGTGCGATGCCTGCGCCGGCATCCAGCGCAACTGGCGCCGTGCGCCCGGCCACGCCGAGCTGGTGCAAGGCGGCCACCGCCGCGAAGAGCACGGCGACCACGTGGTGACCGTGACGCGCCACGTCTGCGAGCGCTGCGGCACCGCCTGGGAGTACACCAACGACAAGAGTGACCAGCGCGCCGGCTGGGCCGTGGTGGGGCGCTGAAGCCCGCAATGCGAAACGCCCCATACAGGCCAATGGGCCTGTCCCGGCGGCGCTGGCTCATGCAGGCAGGGGCTGCGGTGCTGGTGATCGGCGGCCTGCGCCCTGCCTGTGCCGGCATGGGGATTTCGGGCTACACGGTGTCGCTGGCCGAGTTGCTGGCCATGCTGAGCGAGCGCTTTCCGCGCCGTTTTCCGCTCGCCGGGCTCGCGGCGCTGGAACTGAACGCCCCCGCACTGGCGCTGCGGCCCGAAGCCAACCGCCTGCGCGCGCGGGTGCCCGCCGTACTCAGCGGGCCTGCCGTGGGCATGCCCCGCGAAGGCGTGCTGGAAGTTGAATTCGGCCTGCGCTACGAAGCGAAAGACCGCACGCTGCGCGCCCACGACATCGTTTTTCACAGCCTGGAAATGCAAGGGCTGGAGCCTGCCGCGGCCGCCCTGCTGCACGCCTGGGCACCGCGGCTGGCGCGGCGCGCACTGGGGGAGGTGGTGCTGCACCGGCTGGAAGAAAAGGACCTGGCATTGCTGGACGGCCTGGGCCTGCAGCCGGGGGCGATTGCGGTGACGGATCAGGGACTGTCGATTGCCTTTGTGCGGCGCGGCCTGAATACTCTGAATTGATAGCTGTCAGCGCTTTGTGGATAAGCGCTGGAGGCCATTTTTCTTTGTATTTTCTGTCCCCCGGGCGGAAACTCAATCCGGCACCACCGCCGTCACCTCGATCTCCACCTTGGCACGGTCTTCGATCAGTGCCGCCACCTCCACCGCCATCATCGTGGCGTTGAAGCTGCCGATGAGTTCGCGAAACGCCTTGCCGATCTCGGGGTAGGCCGCCACGTACTCGCGCTTGTCGGTCACGTACCAGTTCATGCGAACGATGTGCTCGGGCAGGGCATCGGCTTGCTTGAGCACGGCCACCACGTTGGTCAGCGCCTGGCGCACCTGACCGGCCAGGTCGTCGGTATGAAATTCGCCTTGCGCGTCCCACCCAATCATTCCGGCCACGAAGACCATGCGGCCACGGACCGAGACGCCGTTGGAATAGCCCTTGGGACGCGGCCAGCCGGGGGGAAGAAGAATTTGCATGTCGAGGCTCCTCGGTTCAGGGAAGGGGGGCGAAGGCAGCGAGTGCATCGCGCACGTCGGGCGGAAAAGCGATGGGCCGGTGCGTCTCCAGGCTGGTCGCGACCAGCACCTGGCGCGACGCCACGCGCACTTGCTCACCGGCCCGGCAGTCCAGTTCAAGCGTGAGCGAACTGCGGCCCAGGCGCGCAATCGACAGCCCCAGCACCACGTCGTCGCCCATGCGGCTGATGGCAGAAAAATCGCATTCGAGCCGCACGATGGGAAGGCCGACACGGCGCGGCCCGAGCAGCTCGGCATAGGACACGCCCAGGCCCTCGGTGAACCAGTCTTCCACCAGGCCGTTGAACATCACCAGGTACTGCGGGAAAAAGACAATGCCAGCCGGGTCGCAATGCGCGAAACGAATGCGCAGCGCACGCTCGAAACGGGGAGCGGTGTTGAATGTCGTATTCATTACAGCGATTCAGTCGTCGGCTCGAACCGCAAAACAGGCACGCGCCAACCCAGCGGCCACCGCGCAAGGGCCGCCCCGCCGCGCTGGTGGTGTCCCCCTTCCCGAATCGCGGAGCGATTCGAGAGAAGGGGGAAGGCGCCGAAGGCGACTCAGGGGGATGCACGCCATTCCTACACTCCGATGTAGCGCTGCCACAAGGAAGGGTCAGCACCCAATTGCTCCGAATCGCCCTGCCAAACCACCTGTCCGCGCTCGATGATGGTGTGGCGGTCGGCCAGGCGCACCAGGCGCTGCACGTATTTGTCGATCACCAGAATGGTCTGGCCCTGCGCACGCAGCGTGGCCAGGCAGCGCCAGATTTCCTCGCGAATCAGCGGCGCCAGCCCCTCGGTGGCTTCATCGAGCACCAGCAGGTGGGGATTGGTCATGAGCGCGCGGCCAATCGCCAGCATCTGCTGCTCGCCCCCCGAAAGCTGGTTGCCCATGTTGCGCGAGCGCTCGGCCAGGCGCGGGAACAGGGCATAGACGCGCTCCAGCGTCCAGGGCTCGCGGCTGGCGTTGCGGTTGGCGCCGAAGGCGCGCAGGTTCTCGCTGACCGACAGGTTGGGGAAAATCTGTCGCCCTTCTGGCACCACGGCCAGGCCCATGCGGGCAATGCGGTCCGGCGCCAGCGCCTCGATGCGCTCGCCGCGAAAGCGCACCGTGCCGCCGCGCGCACGCGTCAGGCCCAGCAGCGAGCGCACCGTGGTGGTTTTTCCCATGCCGTTGCGGCCCAGCAGCGTGGCGACTTCGCCCTGGGCAATGGCCAACGAGACGCCGAACAGCACCTGACTGGTACCGTAAGCGGTCTCCAGCGACTCGATTTCCAGCAAGGCTGTCATGCGCCCATCTCCGCTTCGTCACCGAGGTAAGCGCGGCGCACGTCGGCGTTCTCGCGGATCTCGGCCGGCGTGCCGGTCGCGATGACGCGACCAAACACCAGCGTGGAGATGCGGTCGGCCAGGCGAAACACCGCGTCCATGTCGTGCTCTACCAGCAGCATGGTGGCTTCGCCGCGCAGGCTTTGCAGCAGCGCCACCATGCGCTCGGATTCGTCCGGCCCCATGCCGGCCATGGGTTCGTCGAGCAGCAGCAGTTGGGGCCGCAAGGCCAGCGCCAGGCCCACTTCAAGCTGGCGCTGCTCGCCGTGCGAGAGCGCGCCCGCCAGGCGGTCCAGTTGCGGGCCCAGCCCGACGCGCTCGGCCACGGCCGTCGCGGCGTCGTAGCGCGCGCGCTCGCTGCGCGCCGGCTGCCAAAAACGCAGGCTGCTGCCGCTTTTGGCCTGCACCGCCAGCGCCAGGTTGTCCAGCACCGACAGACGTTTAAAGACGCTGGTGATCTGGTACGAGCGCACGAGCCCCAGGTGCACGCGCGTGTGCATGGGCAGGCCGGTGATGTTTTGGCCGCCAAACCAGATCGTTCCGCTGGTCGGCTCCAGCGCGCCCGAGAGCTGGTGGATCAGCGTGGTTTTGCCGGCGCCGTTGGGGCCGATCAGCGCGTGGATTTCGCCGTCTTCCACGCTCAAACTCGCGTCGTCCGTGGCCGCGAGGCCGCCAAAGCGCTTGACGAGCTGCTCGACGCGCAGCAGCGGCACGGTACTCATGCCCGCTCCTTCTTGCCGGAGCGCAGGCTCATCAGGCCGTTGGGTGCCAGCAGCACCACCGCCAGCAGCACTGCGCCCAGGCCCATTTGCCAGTAAATGGTGTAGCTGACCAGCACCTCTTCGATCAGCAGAAAGGCCGCCGCCCCGGCCAGACCGCCAAACAGATGGCCCACCCCGCCCAGAATGACCATCACCAGCAGCATGCCCGACTGGCTCCACTGCATGAGAGAGGGGCTGACGTAGCTGCCCTGGTTGGCCAGCAGCGCCCCGGCCAGCCCAGCCACCGCGCCGGCCAGCGTGAAAGCAACGAGCTTGTAGCGAAACACCGGAAAACCCAACGCCGCCATGCGCACTTCGTTCTCGCGAATGCCTTGCAGCACATGGCCAAAGCGCGCATTCAGCAGGCGCTGTATGGCCAGGAACGCCAGTACAAAAAGCACCAGCACAACAAAATAGAACTGCGTATCGCTCGACAGGTCCAGCCCCAGCCCCAGGTCCGAGCGCGTGAACAACGACATGCCATCCTCGCCGCCATAGTTTTTCAGCGACACCATCAGGTAGTACAGCATCTGCGCGAAGGCCAGCGTGATCATGATGAAGTACACGCCCTGCGTGCGCAGGCTGATGAGTCCAACTACAAAAGCAAACACGCCGCCGAGCACGAACGCCGCCGGCCACGCCACCCAGGCCGAGGCGATGCCGCTTTGCATCAGGATGCCCACGGTGTAGGCGCCAATGCCGACGAAGGCAGCGTGGCCAAAACTCACCATGCCGCCAAAGCCCAGGATCAGATTCAGGCTGGTGGCTGCCAGGGCAAAGATCAGCACGCGGCTGGCCACGCCAATGTAGAAGTCTTCGCCCAGGCCATGCGCAATGGCGGGAAGCAGGGCCAGCAACACCAGCAGCGGAAGGCTCCAGCGCAGGTGCAGGCCGTGGTCGAGGATGCTGGGAGCGCGCACGCGTTCGATGGGTTGCATGGGGGAAGGCATCAGCCATGGGCAGGGAAGAGCCCCTGCGGTTTCCAAAAAAGGACGGCGGCCATGAGCACATAAATCAGGATGGAGGCCACTGCCGGTCCCGCATTGGACGCCGCCGCCGGCCCCATGAGGTGGCCGAACAGCAGCGGAATGAGCGTGCGGCCGGCGGTGTCCACCACGCCGACGAGCAAGGCGCCCAGCAAAGCGCCACGGATCGAGCCAATGCCGCCGATGACGATGACCACGAAGGCCAGAATCAGAATGCTCTCGCCCATGCCCACCTGCACCGCAAGCAGCGGCCCCAGCATGCCGCCTGCTACGGCACACAGCGCGGCGCCCAAGGCAAACAGCGCTGTGAACAACCGGCGCACGTTGGTCCCCATGGCCAGCGCCATTTCGCGGTTCGACGCCCCGGCACGCACCTGCATGCCAATACGCGTGTGCGTCACCAGCAAATACAGCAGCAGCGCTACGGCAAGCCCCACACCAATGATGAAAAGTCGAAACGCCGGATAAACAAAGCCCGGCAGCAACTCCACCGGCCCCGCCAGCGCAGCCGGCGGATTGAGCTGCAGCGGCTGGGAGCCCCAGACCATGCGCACGCCCTCGTTGGCCATGAGCAGGATGGCAAAGGTGCCCAATACCTGCGCCAGGTGGTCGCGCTGGTAGAGCCGGCGCAGCACCGTGACTTCGAGCAGCACGCCAACCGCAGCGGTGGCGAGAATGCCGCCGCCAAGCCCCAGCCAGAACGAGCCCGATGCCGCTGCGATGGTGGCAATCAGGTAGGCGCCCACCATATAGAGCGAACCGTGCGCCAGGTTGATCATGTCCATGATGCCGAACACCAGCGTGAGCCCTGCGGCCAGCAGGAACAGCATCAGGCCGAACTGCAGGCCGTTGAGCATTTGTTCAAGAATCAAGATGCCCGTCATGGCGATTGCTTAGCTCTAGTCCTCAAGAGGGCATCTTGCATTGCTCAGAATACGCGTCGCCGTGGTCCTTGAAGATGGTCGAAAGCGTCTTGTTGGTGATGCGGCCCTGGCTGTCCTTGCCGATCACACGCAGGTAGTAGTCCTGAATGGGAAACTGGTTGGTATTGAACTTGAAGTTGCCGCGCACCGAGTCGAACTTGGCGGCCTTGAGGGCTTTGCGCACCGCCTGCTTGTCCTCGATCTTGCCCTTCACATCGCGCACCGCAGCGTTCATGAGCTGCGCGGCGTCGTAGCCTTGCGCCGCGTACAGCGTGGGCAGGCGGCCGTATTCCTTCTGGAAGTCGGCGACGAAACGCTTGTTGGCCACGTTGTCCATGTCGTGGCCCCATTGCGAGCTGTTGAACATGCCCAGCATGGGTTCTCCCACGGCGCGGATCACGTCCTCATCGGCCGAAAAACCGGGACCGAACAGCGTCATGTCCTTGGAAAGACCGGCGCCCACAAACTGCTTGATGAAGTTGATACCCAGGCCGCCGGGCAGGAAAATGTAGACCGCATCGGCCCCCGACGCGCGTAGGTTGGACAGTTCGGCGCCGTAGTCGAGCTGGCTGAGCGGCGTGTAGACCTCCTGCACGATTTCGCCCTTGTAGTAGCGCTTGAAGCCGGCCAGCGCATCCTTGCCGGCCGGGTAGTTGGGGGCGAGCAGGGCGACCTTCTTGAAGCCCTTGTCGTTCACCACCTTGCCTACGGCTTCGTGCATGTTGTCGTTCTGATACGAAACGCTGAAGAAGTAGGGGTTGCACTGGGCTCCGGCGAGCTGCGAAGGGCCGGCATTGGCGCTCAGGTAAAAGGTTTTGGACTGAAACACTGCGGGCGCCACGGCCAGCATGATGTTGGAGAACACCACGCCGGTCATGAAGTCGACGTTGTCGCGTTTGATGAGGCGCTCGGCGGTTTGTTTGGCAGCGTCGGGGCTCATCTGATCGTCCACCACGATGACTTCAGCGGGCAGGGTGCCGAGCTTGCCGCCGTTGTGCTTCATGGCGAGTTGGAAGCCGTCGCGGATGTCGACGCCCAGGCCGGCTCCGGGGCCTGAGAGCGTGCTCATCAGCCCCACCTTGACGTGGTCTGCTGCTTGGGCCGATGCGGCCAAAAGGGCGGCGGCGGCCACCAGGCTGAGGGCGCCGAGGCGCGAAGATGCGGTCATGGTGTTGTCTCCTTCAAAGTATTGGCGCTCTGGACGGTCTGCGCCGTTGGGTTACAGGGGTTCATGCAGCTTGAAGCGCTGGAGCTTGCCGGTCTGCGTGCGCGGAAGCTTATCGGTGAAAGCAATGGCGCGCGGGTACTTGTAGGGCGCTGCATGCTGTTTGACGAAGTCCTGCAGCGCACGCGCCATGTCTTCGTCGCCAGAAGCATCGGCGCGCAGCACCACAAAGGCCTTGACGATCTGCCCGCGCTCGGCGTCAGGAACGCCCACCACGGCGCACTCGGCCACCGAAGGGTGCTGCATCAGCGTCTCCTCCACTTCGGGTGCGGCGATGTTGTAGCCCGACGAAATGATCATGTCGTCGGTGCGTGCCTGGTAGAAAAAATAGCCGTCGGCGTCCATCAGGTAGGCGTCGCCGGTCAGGTTCCAGCCGTTTTGCACGTATTTGCGCTGACGCTCGTCGTTGAGATAGCGGCAGCCCGTGGGACCTTGCACGGCGAGCTTGCCCACGGTGCCGGGCGCCACCTCGTTGCCCAGATCGTCCACCACGCGGGCGCGGTAGCCGGGCACGGGCGTGCCGGTGGCGCCCGGCCGCACATGGGTCTCGTCGTGCGAGATGAAGATGTGCAGCAGCTCGGTGGCGCCGATGCCGTCGATCAGCTCGATGCCGGTCGCCTCTTTCCACAGCGCACGCGTGGCCGCCGGCAGGGCTTCACCCGCGGAGACGCATTTGCGCAGCGGTGTGCGCCGCAGCGCTTCGCCGTGGGCCGCCAATGCGCGGTACGAGGTGGGCGCGGTGAACAGCACCGTGGCGCCATATTCGGCAATGGCTTGCAGCAGTTGCGGTGGGCCGGCCTTCTCCAGCAGCACGGTGGATGCCCCGATCGCCATGGGGAACAGCACCAGGCCGCCCAGACCAAAGGTGAACGCCAGCGGCGGACTGCCGATGAACACGTCGTCCGGCGCGGCCTGGAGGACATGCGGCGGCCAGCAGGCGCAAATAGCCATCACGTCGCGGTGGAAGTGCATGGTGGCCTTGGGGATGCCAGTCGTGCCCGAGGTGAAGGCGAACATGCAGGTGTCCGTGGCCGCCGTGTCCACGGTGCCGAACAGGGGAGACTGGCGCGCCATCGCTGTCTCCAGGCAGTCCTCTCCGCCAGCGCCGAAGCAGCGAATGTGGGCAAGCTGCGGCCGTCAGGTGCAGCTCTTCGGTCAACGCAGCATCGCACAGCGCGTGGGCGACGCGCCCGATCTCCACAATCGGCTTGAGTTCTTTGGCGCGCAGCAGCGGCATGGTGGTTACCGCAATGGCGCCGGCCTTCATCACCGCGAACCAGCAGGCCACCAGCATGGGGTTGTTGGGCGCGCGCAGCAGCACGCGGTTGCCGGGCACCACGCCCATCTCATGAACCAACACGTTCGCGATGCGGTTGACCCGCTCCTGCAGGTCGGCGTACGTCCAGCGAACACCCGGCGCGCGAAGGCACAAACGGTCTCCGCGCCCTGCGGCGACGTGGCGGTCCAACAGTTCGGTGGCGCAGTTGAGTCGCTCAGGAAACTGCAGCCCGGGCAGATCGAAATGAAACTCCGGCTGCTGATCGACTGGGGGCAGGTGCTCGGCAGCGAAGGTGTCGACGTGGGCGCTGGGGGGCATGGTCTTGGCTCCTCTGTCTCGTTCCGGTGGGGCAGTCACACCTTGGCCGGCTCGGCGCTGCGCAGCAGGTCGCGCGCAATGATGAGCTGCTGCACTTCGGTCGCGCCTTCGTAAATGCGCAGCGCGCGAATCTCGCGGTACAGGCGCTCCACCGACTGACCACTGACCACGCCCAGGCCGCCAAACATCTGCACGGCCGCGTCGATCACCTGCTGGGCGTTCTCGGTCGCGGTCATCTTGGCCATTGCGGCTTCGCGCGTGACGTTGTGCCCCTGGTCGCGCAGCCAGGCCGCGCGATAGGTCAGCAGGGCGGCGCTGTCGATGGCGGTGGCCATTTGCGCCAGCTTGGCCTGTGTCAACTGAAAGTCGGCCAGCACGCCGCCAAACATCTTGCGGGTGGTAGCGCGCTGCAAGGCTTCGTCAAAGGCTCTGCGCGCAAAGCCCAGGGATGCGGCGGCTACCGAGGTGCGGAACACATCAAGCGTGCGCATCGCCACCTTGAAGCCCTCCCCTGCCGCACCAACGCGCTGGCTGGCGGGAATGCGGCAGTGGGTGAAGCGCAGGCGCGCGAGCGGGTGCGGCGCGATCAGGTCGATGCGCTCGGCGACCTCAAAACCGGGGGTGTCGGCGTCGACGATGAAGGCGCTGATACCTCTCGCGCCGGCTGCTTCGCCGGTGCGCGCAAAGACCACATAGAAGTCGGCAATGCCACCGTTGGAGATCCAGGTCTTTTCACCGTCCAGCACATAGTGGTCGCCGTCGGCTCGGGCGGTGCAGGCCATCGCGGCCACGTCGGATCCCGCTTCGGTTTCCGACAATGCGAACGCGCTGATGGCTTCGCCAGCGGCGACGCGCGGCAAGTACTTTTGCTGCTGCTCTTGCGTGCCGGTCAATGAAATGGCTCCAGAGCCCAGACCCTGCATGGCAAACGCGAAATCGGCCAAACCCGAATGGCGAGCCAGCGTTTCACGAATCAGACAGATGGCACGGGTGTCGATGGCCTCCTGCGCGCCACCATGGGCCTTGCCACCCACCGCGTGGCGCAGCCAGCCGCCGGCGCCCAAGGTCTTGACGAGGCGACGGCACTCGGCGTCCACATCGGCGCCGTGCGTGTCTGCAATATGGCGGCCCGCCCAGTCGTCCAGCGTTCGCGCCAGCTCAGCGTGGCGCGGCTCGAAAAAGGGCCAGTCCAGGTAGCGGGTGTCGGCCATATCAGTTGCCCTCGAAGCTTGGCTTTTGCTTGGCGGCAAAGGCGCGGTAGGCACGGGCAAAGTCTTCGGTCAGCATGCACAGCGCCTGCGCCTGCGCTTCGGCCTCGATGGCCTGCTCCAGCGTCATGGCCCATTCCTGGTGCAGCATGGTCTTGGTAATTCCGTTGGCAAACGTGGGTCCTTCGGCAATCTGCTTGGCGAGTGCCTGT